>Ga0123355_10011284_pt1 | contig 13760 bp, 4 predicted proteins | sample TergutEmb28metaG_3_FD_89872 | JGI IMG/M metagenome (GOLD analysis project Ga0123355, IMG submission 89872) | Embiratermes neotenicus P1 segment gut microbial communities from Petit-Saut dam, French Guiana - Emb289 P1 | ecosystem: Host-associated > Arthropoda: Insects > Digestive system > Gut ... | reverse complement strand
GGGTGAGGAGAGGGGGGTGTATAGGGTCTTGCTGGGGAAACCGGAGGGAAGGAGACCACTGGGGAGACCTAGGCGTAGATGGGTGGATAATATTAGGATGGATCTCCAGGAGGTGGGATGTGTGTATATGAACTGGATTGGGCTGACCCAGGATACAGAGAGTTGGCGGACGCTTGTGAGTGCGGTAATGAACCTTCGGGTTCCGTGAAATGCGGGGAATTTCTTGACTAGCTGCAAACCAGTTGGCTTCTCAAGAAGGACTCTGCACCATGGAGTGAGTAAGTACGGATAAGAATTGATTTCGTGGGCGAAGAAAGAGTTCTGACCTCTGCATGCAGACAAACGGACTTCTACCCCTAATGAGGTCGCAGTTTCTTTATACGCTAAACACAGTAGGCCCTAAGTTTCAGGCAAGTTTGAATGTGAAGGGCAGGTCACCGAAATATTTACCAACAAGGCTACAGAACACGGACTAAACCTTCCAACAGTCGTGCACCCCAAGGTATTTCACAGAGCGTACAGTCAGTATCAATTGTTAACCATGCTTAGAAAATTATAAGTAACGAGTGGGATTGTAAAACAAGTTTTTTGTACATGAATATATTTAAGTGTTTAGGCTCTAACTGAATGTAGAATGCTCGTATAACGAACTAACTAATTCTTAGATGTATGTGTATTAAAACTTACTTTTGTATGGATTTGTATAGGATCCTGTCTGTAGCATCATTGAGATTTTTGACATTTTTGCTGGACCTAAGTTGCTGGTAAAGGTGTCATGAGCTGCAGTGTCAAACCCCATCTGTTTATATTTCAAGTGTGTCTCTTTCAGCAAAAGGAAGGGACCGTGTTATCTTTCCCTTCAACATAAATGACCATGCTTGAATACGCCCCTTTGTGTCATTGATAGCGTGGGAAGAATGTTCTTGAACTTGTGTATGTTTTAAAATTTTGTGCAAGACATGTTTTGTTACAAGTTGAGCACAATAAAGGGCCAGTCGTTTGAGATACAGTCCTTAAATCCCATCGTATAGTTCCCAAGAACTGCTCTGGGAGAGCCCCTATGTAATGGTTGCTATGTGCGCGTTAAATTTCGAGCAGTTTTGTCTAGCCGGCATGCACACTGTCCAGAGAAGACGTGGTCTGATATAAATTTCTTTTGAAGGAAAGGCCATTTGCTTCAGATTTATGGAATACCGAAATAACGTAAATAATTTTTTGAGGATATTCTGTGTTTGCTTTATCATCACCGGAAAATTCCTAAAAATTCCGGTTTGATTTTCTGAAGCACGTGCGGAGAAAATGACGTAGACAATAATCATATCAAAATTTCAGTTCACACATTTCATTAACCGTTTCATGCTTTCAATTCAATCGTGTAGATTATCTTAAACACGTGATAAAAATCTCTAACCCCCGCTGGAGTTGGTGAGAGATTTTCGTATTACCAGCTACAAAGGAGTTTCACTGGTACAGTATGTTCTGTAAGTGTGTAGGGTTCGTTACGCGAACCTAATCTACACACACACTCACACACACACACACACACACACACACACACACACACATATATATATATATAACCTTCATCTTGGAATTCAAGTGTCGTTTTTCTGTCATTGTTTATGTTGCAAGTTGTTATTACCGGCAAACGGTTGCAGCAGTGAAATGTGGGCCTTAGTCGGTATTACAGTGCCCACCCTTGATGACATATTTTCCTTCAGTAGGCCTACATGCCTGTTGAAAATTGTGTGTGTGTGATGCCGGCAACTTTGGCAATATTTAATCTGCACGCGGGAAAAGTGAAATTCAATACACAGATTGAAGAATGAATAAATTTAAATGCAATTTTACATATAGTTTTACCTGTACATATTTCTGTATATGAGATGCAATAATAGGTATTGGTAGTGATAGGAAAAAATTATTTAAAATGCAATTCACAACTTCGGTCAGTTTGTCACTATTTTAGCATAGTTTAATAAAATTAAATAATAATATTTTCCCCGTAAATAAAGAGCTCCTCTGTTTTGAAAACTGCTTCCGCTTTCTACACCGGCATTGGCGGAGAAGGTTAGAAGACGTTTTCTCAACTCACATGTCTCCGCGGGCAACACAGTACTGTGTCGCAGGTAACATGACGTCCGCGAGCTACGGATTTAGAGGGCAGAAGTGTTACTAGGCATATTGTTATTTTAAGTATTATCCTGGTACAAATTACTTTCAGTTTTCTGAAGTTAAGTATTTCGAAGACTTCCTTAACCCTTTCTCGCATAGATCTCAGTTGACCTTGTACCAATCACGCTGTCAAGATAGAAGGACATGCCAATATAGGCTACTGAGTTTCCGTAAGCTGTGTAAACTGGTTTGCTTGTCAAAAACATGCAAATAGACAAATGGATTTGGTTTGATATGTTCCATATTCTGTTCATTAATTAGATGGATAAAATATCTTACACTTTGGTTTTATGGATGTACTTTTATTGAAAGGGGACCGCGGTAGCACAGTGGTTAAGGTGTTGTGCTACTAATCGGAAAGTCGCTGGTTCGATTCCAGGTGGTGTCTTTGGAGTTTTTCACTATGGCCCTGAGATGGACTCAGCCTCCAACAAAAATGAGTACTAGGAGTATTTCCTGGAGCTAAAAGCGGCCGGTGCATTAGGCTGACAACCTTACCACCATCCTGGGCCATTGTCACGTAATATGAGAACCTTAACTTCCTGGAACCCTCTGGGCACCTCGCGCCTGTAATAGGAATGATATACCTTACTTTTATTACACAGTGGTCACCAATACGCTTCGGCCACTCATGTGGCCATCTACAGGGAGGTGAGTTCTGAGCCTTTAACTGTGCAGGCTATATCGTCACTACATAAATCACCACATGTATGTTCTGTGTGCATCATTTCACGGCACTATACTAAACACTACCATTTTTAACTTCTGATATGTTATAAGATTTGCTATTCTATCATTAAACCCCAAATTTTAAGTACAAGACTTTAGACTGTGGAGTGATTTAGATACGTTTTAATTACATTTGTAATCTTTATCTCAGTAATTAACCAACTTGATGCACAACATTTTTGTTTTACAATAAGTTTATTTCATACCTCTACATGTTTCGAGTACATGTGCTCGAAACATGTAGAGGCATGAAATAAACTTATTGTAAAACAAAAATTATGTGCATCAAGTTGGTTAATTACTGAGATAAATATACTGAAATGCACGGTCAGCAAAACGTAAAAAATGTGTAATCTTCTCTCACTACCCTGAAGATGGCAACATGAGTGGCTGAAACATGTTTGTGACCACCATGAAATAAAATTATACTCATAAAACCAGAGCGAATTTGTTGATATTTTAATAGATTTAGGCAAATTAATATTTAAGAACAGAGGCCAAGCGGGCTTAACAGAGATGAATCTTAATCTCCTTTCTATTTTCTAGAATTCTAAACGTGTGAATTATTATTTACAGGACGTTATTACATGCAGAAAATACAAACGTAATTATTGATGCTAAAAATTGTTTTCAGTGTGACACATTTCTTTAAGGAGCTGAAGAAATTTTATGTCTATATTTAACATAAGTACAAGTCTAAACATGTGGGACCCTGCCACGTAGGACGATCGGTATGACGAGTCCGTTTCACTTGTTCGTGTAAACTGCTTTTTATATCAGATGCAGTGTCTCAGATCTTAATGTTGATCTATAATCCACTGAATACTGTAGAGATCAAAACTTATTTTGACAGGCCGAAGAACACGGGAAAGGCGTATTACGTAAACAGTCAACATAGAAATGCATTAACGAGTCCGGAGATGACCAGCACCCGAGCAATTTACCCCATGTTGCTAAATGTACATTGACGGAGAATTTATCAGGCAATAAAGTAAACAGTAATTAAGTTATTTACCATCGCCGTTTTATTTTAGTGAATTTACTGTTGCTGACAATCTATTTCACATTATGTTTTAGGACTCACAATTTAACGGAATACAATGACAGCTCCAGCCATTAAGGGTACAAAAATATACGCATTTTTCAGGTTGTCTTTCTCTTTGTGACTTGCTTTTAATTTCGATCTAGTCTGGTTGTGTCAGCGATGCCCTCCCAGCGATAGGCTCCCCGATCGTAGTTACCTACCTGCCACTATAGCAACCCCACTCTAGAAGCACAGACTGCCGCCGACAAGGAACACGAAACGCATATATTGTCTATACTCTGCGCATAGCAAAGCTGACTTCACAACAAAGCAATTATTGTAAACTTAATATTACGGTCTTTATCGTTGCACCGTGCATTTTGTAGATTCAGTTAATTAACACACTAACTAATACACACATATATTACTTAAAATTCTAAAACTTTTACATTAACCCTTATCCTGCTAATGTGGGGAATATCGTGAGCTCCTAATAATGACAGCAGATGGCAGATGGGATTTAACTCGGCGTTTAAAGGGTTAAAACGCTTCTACATGTTTCGATCATAAGATCATCCTCAGGGAGCATACACTGTACACAGTGTAAGCTCCCTGAGGATGATCTTATGATCGAAACATGTAGGAGCGTTTTAATGTAAAAGTTTTAGAATTTTAAGTAATATATGTGTGCATTAGTTGGTGTGTTAATTAAATTAATATTACGGTCTTTTGTGAAGTAACGCCGTGTAGGTTGGTAGAAATTTATCCACTTTTGGACACAAATACTACCCCCATATTAAGGGTACACTTTTCTTCCCTCAAGATGTAGGCAGTACGTTTCTCCGAAACGTTGCTACATTTTTAGAAGGCCAAATCTCAAAGACGATAAGCCTCCCCTTGATAGCCAAGTGAACATCAACTGTTGCGGCTGTAGTATACTCAAGGCAAGAAGATTGAGCTTTAAATGACTAGATTATGTTCGCAGCAACCAAGCGTTTCTTTCTTTTTTTAAAGTGTCAGCAAATTTTCACACACTAACAGGCTCTTTGGCTGTAATCAGTCCTTCTGATTCAGAAGGAATTCACGCTTGCACATTATAAGGTGCCTAACAATAGAACAATCTACTACCAAGAAAATTGTGTTTGACAGTGTCTTACAGCAGAGTATCCTTTCAGCGATATTATGTACAGGTCTACTGTAATCAAAAGTAAAGAATTACAGGACAGAAAATTTTGGTGGCACCAGATGTGACAGAGTGATAAAATGAGTCAATGTTTTGACCAATCAATATATTTGTATTTTAAGTCAGATAATGTCTAAGGTAAGCCATGCCATGACTCAGACAGGTAGTCGCCGGAGTCTCACCGCGCAGGTACGGCTCAGTCTCAGGCCTGTCCATATGGGATTTATGGTAGATAAGGTGGCAAAAGAACAGGTTTAGCTCAAAGTACTTCAGTTTCCCTCAGTGAGAATTATTCCACCAATGCTCCGTTGTCATATATTTCCTTCTCACTGATGCTGTGTAATCTGGTCAGTTGTTACAGTCGTCAAACAACACACTTAAAAACAAATATGGGAGAGACTGGAAGTCTCTAAAGTTTATTAAGCTGCAGTTCTTACTTCTCAGAGAGCAGGCTTTGTATCCATTATGTAGAACAGCCAGTTATTACTTCGCGCTTGTGGGAAATAATCGCTGTTTTTACTGAGAACCATGTAAAATACAACAGATTGTGAGAAAAGCTGCAGAGTTTTTAAGCGATACATAGCCTGTTGCTAGATCTGGGCCTATTGACGTCTGGAATTGAAGCGTCAAACAAAACATGAATTTTGAAGATCTTTAACTGTAATTTCGAAATTAAGTCAGTGAATTTTCGCGTGGCAAAAGTTAGTTTTGTGCTGCAGAGTGTAGGCTTAGAAATTGTATAGCTTATTTTAAATGCCGTGCCTTATTTTAAACTAATAATCGTTCTTTGTTACCAAACATAAAGTGCCATACCACAGCTCAAAGAGCTACTAGTCCTTTGATACCAAAGTTTAAGTTCCGAGCCACAAATCAAACTGGTAGTCGTCCTTTGTTACCTAACATGAAGTGCCATGCCACCGTTTAAACTGTCAGTTTTCATTTGTTAACATATTAAAAGGCCGTACTGTAGTTCAAAAGGCTCGTCTGTCTCCGGCTTTTTACTGCGGATGCCTGGATTGTGCCTGAAGGCAGCCTCTGTGGGATTTGTGGTAGACAAAGGGACACCCTGTCAACCTTTTATTCTATTATTCTTACTTCGGTTTCCACTGTAAATTATCATTCTATATGTGTTGCATATTCATTCATTTTCTTTTGTTAATTTTCTTCGTTTCTGCTGGGGAATGGAGTGATGATGCTTTAAAACAGCCGCTACAAATTCCTTAACCTACCGAATGTGCTTCCATTTATTTTTTTGGTTTATTGTACAACACTGGCAGTACCGTACCTAAAATTCTAGCACCAAAGGTAGGATGATTTAAATTAAAGTGCAAGAATTCGGACGGTAGTGGTGATGATCTAATAGAAGAATCAACCCATCAACTTCCTGGATTGAATGAGCAAAATTACGGAAAACATTAATCAGGATAAAAAATGCCCTGATTGAGATTCCAACAAAGCATCTCTCTGGTAAAATTATGAAACCTTAACTTTTCACCGTGGACCGGCATAGCTCATTCGGTATCGCCACTTGCTACAGGCTGGACGGTACGGGGATCGATTCCCGGTGGAGGCGAGATTTTCCGCACCCGTCCAGACGTGTACTGGGGCCCACCCAGCGTCCTGTACAATGGGTAACTCGTCAATTTCCCAGAAGTAAAGCGGTAGGGGAGTGACGTTGACTACCCATCCCCATCTAGCACACATGTTAAAGAAAGAGTAAAACTATAACCCTGCTTTCCCTCTGGGCCTTCAAGGCTTGCAATAGGGTGAAATTTACTTTTTTTTACGTCTCCATCAATCTGCTCGGCTGTACTAAAAGTAGTAATCAATTTCCATTTATTTCTGCTGATATAAATAACACGTTAAAATGATTGTTGAGTTCCTTCAGTTACTAACTCATCGATAAGGAAACCCACATACAAATCACAGCAGTTTCTTCAACTTGGACGGCAATGAGCGCCATGTTCTAATGTTACACTGCATCAGCCACAAGTAAAGAGTCAGCGTTTAGTCGCATTTCCATTCCTTGTATCGGAAAGTTGTAATATTGTTAGTCCAGTCACACCAAGAGCGTAATATGTGTGTGTGCATTTGTGTTACTGGCAGAATATGTCGCCAACTACAAATAATTTGCCAGGCAAATATCTTTATCGACGTACAACTGTAAATTCACTATTTATACCTGACACATATACACACCAAGGGATTTAACATTGTATAGTGAAGGGGTTAAAATGAAAGATTTAACTTTAATACAACAAATTGTGGTGTAAAGTGATCCTTTCTTGAACATTACTGGCATTAGAAATCTTGCGAGCTTTGCGGTTCTCTCAATGGGCCAGAGAGGACGTGAAATTTCGTTTCGAACGTCACTTCCGGTGAATTTTATTATAAATTGTAGGAATACACAAAAACACCTAGTTCTACTACATTTGCTGCAACATCGATATGTTGTGGGTCGGTTTGAAATTGATTGTGGGACGGATCTGACACGCAAGTGGACTTTTATTCACCCCTGCTATATCTTCTTCTCTCTAGGTTCCTGTGACAGGTGAATAAAATCATCCTGACAAAAGGTCAATTGCCCGTAACAGTTTCACGAATCACAAGGTCCTGTCTCAAATATTTCGAAAAGTTGAAATTCATGTAAGGTTAAGTGTAACACGGTGTACGAATGAATCTGAGCGATATCTTTTCTGTGGCAGATCGCATTTAATGACGCTGTCATTTTCTCAGACTGAGAACTACACTCTTCTGGGCCGTTACGCAGCGTGTAGTTGGTAACTACTTTCTGCGTGATAGCCCAGAAGAGCGCATTTCTCACTTTCTTCGTGGCGGAAGCCTGAAATCTCGTAGTGTCTCAGACTCTTTACCGTCGGATGATTGGACGATACAGAGTAATAAATTAGAATGTCTGCGGAAGGAAATCGGCATGACGTAAGTAATGAGAATTAGATTGGAATGTATATACTTGTCTAACACAACTATATGATGGTAGAGATATGTATATAATTTATTACATAAAGAACAACTACATATTTCGGCACTTTTCTTTGGCCATCTTCAGGTTGATAAATGAAAAAAACTTAGTAAGCAGTTATACTCGACTTGTGTGGGTTGTATACAGTGGGGAAGTAAGAGCTGAAGTGGGTACGAGATCTCGCATGTGTTGTGTAGGATGGGTGGGGTGGGTGGGGTGGGTACATGGGTTCTGCTGTTTTTGCTATTCTAGGTTAATATAGTTGAATCAATGGTATCATCTTATGTTTGTAGAGATTACATGTACATACACACTTAGCTTATAAATATACAGTGTGCAACTTTATATAAATGTAGTATCGAGTACAGCTGCTTACTAAGTTTTTCATTTTTCAACCTGAAGATGGCCAATGAAAAGTGCCGAAACATGTAGTTGTTCTTTATGTAATAAACTATATACATATCTCTACCATCATATAGTTGTGTTAGATAAGTATATACATTCCAATCTAGTTTATTATAAACACAATGGGGATGACGAACCTTATGATTAAGTAATGAGAATATTTCAAATTTTGTCTGAATGTACGGAGAATAACATCAGCGAGGGTAGATGGTGTTTCGACTGAGAGTGAAACCAGAAATCTTCGGAATACACGGCAGAACCGTTATCTGCCATCCACCCGCACCCACGCCAAACCTGTAAATTTTAGCTTACGCAAGATGAGGAGAAATAACTATAAATATAAACATGTACACAACAACTTCTGTAAAACATGAGAGACTTCAGTCTGCCTAGATTGGCGAGGTTTGGTGTTATGGCGGTGGTGTTACTGAGGACACAGGTTTTTGTAACATGAAGCCGCGTGTTTTGTCAAATAGTTACAGAAGTTTCAGAATGAATTGTTGCCTCCACCTTCAGGGTCTAAGTAAAACAATAAAACGTACCGATGTACTGTCATATCCCAGAAGACATGTCTTGAGAATATCTTCCATTATCCGAGATTTGGATTGGGTCCCTTGCCAAGTGAGCTAAAATTTTTAACTACTCTTCGGCGTAATTGAAAGGTAATATTCCGGTAAAGGCGTTAAAGGTAAACTTGTCCTTATGCCTAGACACCACGCCACGAAGCCGAATGGGGGCATGGAAGTAAAGCTCTACATGCTACTAATTTCAGCTATAACCGCGAAGCCGCGAGTCGTTAGCTAAGAGACTGGATGTGTTGCACAGATTGTCTGGACGGGATGGTTTTGAGAATATCGAAGGTTGCCCTGTCCTTAGACAGTCACTTCACCGGCTTTCCTACCACCGGTCAGTTGTTAAAAACGGGAATTTGTGTCTGATCTTATGTTGCTTTAGGTCAGTAGTTTTCCAACCCGTATATGTGGCAACTTTGTGGCCGAATTTCAGATTTCGTGGTACTCACATAAAGCACATAAAAGCGTAATTTGTGATGAAAAGGTGAAATAAAAAATCTTTAATCGTAAACCTTTTAAAATAAATACTTAAGCATAACCATGAAAAAATATATTATTAGTGATTTACACAGAAACTAAATAAAGCGCCGATTAAGCACAAAGAGAGGGAAGAAAATAAAAAAAAAATGTTTAACGGTTATTAAAAGTGCATTTAAGGATTTCATTATAATAGAAACAATGTTGCGGAAATGCTGAGCCCTAGAGTTTTGTGGACCATAGTTTGCATACCATTACTTCAGTTGCTGACAGTGTCGTTAAATAAGGTGCAAATAAAGATCTCAGGAAATAAATTGTTTTTGGGTTTTCGCAACTGCACAGTGATCTTCCGCGGTTCTGGGAACCTGCACGGCGTCATTGGCCGTTTTGTGTCCTACGATTCGGGAAAGCTTTGTGGTCCCATCTTGAGGGTTTGAATGTCCAATTTGATGGACATGTGACCCTTCGGGCACCAATCACCCAGCCACGTGGCGAAGTATTCCAGAAGATCGGAGACCTCACATGTGTTACGCTGTGGGTAATGCTTGGCTTTGTTGTTGTTTCTATACGTGCGTTTAATAATGGAAATATTTCGGATTTTGAATCTCGAAAACAAGCTGTGCGCCGCCCTCTCGACCACGGACCGCTGCAAGTTGAGAGCGTGTACAGTGTACCGCTGATTGAACTCCTGATAACAAGGCCGCACGCTTCGATGGACATTTCCCCGACCCGTCTCTCACTCTGCCCTGTATATCGCGATCTCACGGCCCCAGTGGCTGACCTACCCCTTCCCCCACCTCCTACTCCGACTTTATTCTGCGGTTTTTTTTGTTCTTTTAGTTTTAAAATTATGTCAAACATAATAACCGAATTTGTATCGTAATTAAGTCACAAAGAAATGTTAAAATTAGTTCTACCTACTATTGCTCTAACAGTTGTCGAACTGAGTCTTGAATAAACACAGCTCTACTCTCCAGCGTAGATTGCCCTAATTAGCTCATATTCCGTATGTGCTGGTGCTGAAGAACATTAGCTTCTCAAAATCGATGTCTGTGTTATGTTTCTATTATTTTAGGTTTTGTAACTCAACTTTAAATACATTGTCAGCCATTTCTATTCATTCGCCTACATTTATATAATTATTTCTATTTATGGAACGTTTGTTTCATCTGTTAATTTTTGATGTATTCATTTTATTACTGACTATTTTCAACAAAGATGATTGTCGTGTTGTATTATAACAATGTCTTATAATTCGAGATTCTATTAATTTTGTTATTAGCGTAGCGATTAAATTAAAATCCCAACAGAGAGTAACAACTGTGGGAATATTAGTCTGTCTCCTCAGTACTGTATTTATTTAATTACTTTCTTTACCAGGCTGCATCATTTTGCCCTTTAAAAATGTATATTTCTTACATCTTGGAAGTTTTGTCATGCATCTGTTATTTCCTACAAGTTTCTGCGGAGAGCAGAATCAAATGTAATTAAATTACAAACAATAAGAACTTTCCTTGCAGGATTTTTATAATAACTAATAGTGAGAACTGCGTAACTAACACGCAACAAAATACACTTTCTTCTGAGATGGTAAAACCAAGTCCACTGGAAGTGGGACTTTAAATTTCGAAATTACAAAGTGTGGATAATTGTTAATATACATGAAATTACATGTTTTACAAATTTATATATGTATAAATTTTCAGATGTCACGGCAGGTACATGTAAGAGAACGTGAACTTTAAAGAAGTTAGAGAAAAACGTCCGGTAAAACAGTTATGACAGAATTGCAGATTACACTTCCACTGTGCTAGCCTGATTCTAAATTACAGATCGCAACTTTTGCTTCGTAAAATTTTACAGCGCCTTGTTCAGGAATGTACCAGATCGGTTTACTTTAATCTTTAGAAGCTGTCCACAAAATGTCGAAATTACTGTCTACCTTATTAAGACCGGTAGCGCTTGTGTATTGACATTTATGAACAGACGCGTTATTTTGACATCAGTGTTCCCAACAGCCCAGATAGACTGTAGGACAATGAGGCAGTGTATATCAAACACACTACCCATTCATTCTTGTGTTGATAACACAGTATGCGGACAGGCGCCATCTTAATTCCCTAGAATAAACCCCCTAGATTATACTGCCTCACAGCGGATTCTATCGCGCTACCGTCTTTAGCTTATCAGCTGGTGCGTTTCGATTGACAACATAATCCCGGCTTGTCAGTGTCCTGTCAGCAACATTCGAAGTTAAACAAACTGAATAGTAACCAAGGATAAGATTTCTTCGCGTTCTTCTACCAGCTTACATTAATTAGGCCCTCGTGATACAGCTGAAGTTGCTTGTCTGTCATTGTAAACCGTTTTGCCCTGTATACACATGAACTTTAAGACACATTTCCGGTGACCTAATTAGATTCGTGTGCGATGCTTCACCTTGTGTGGAGAAAAACTTGAAACTGAGAACAATGTTTTTCGTTAACAGTGGAGTAACACCAAGATAAGAGAAAGATAAAATATGAGAGGGAAATAAATTCTTATTCTTTTAAAATTTCCTTTTTCGTACCTTGCCTTTTTCGCCTGCTCATCACGCATATAGGCTATTTAACAAACGTTCTTCTTCTCACCTTATGTAGGCTGTGCAACATGATTCGACTGTTCGCCATACTTAGGCTGTTCAGCACAGGGTCGTCTGTTCACCGATCATACGGCGGTTCACTGCAAAGTCGTCTGTTCACCATTCATAGGCTGTTCATCACACATTTGTCTTTACACCATATTTCAAGCTGTTCAGTATACAGTCCTTTGCTCACCAAACATTAGGCTGTTTACCATACGTTCATTTCACACCATACTTCAGGCTGTTCAACATACAGTCCTCTGCTCACTGCACATTAGGCTGTTCCCAATAATTTAAAATTTAAAGGCTAAGTTGTTCACCCTGGTTAGTGGAGTTAGATGTTCAGTTACATGCTTAATATTTTGCACTAAATCACTCTGTGTACATGTTTTGCTTGACTGTGGTGTTCATGTGCGTACTGACACAATTTTTTGGACACTATTTCTGTACACAACGCTAACAGTGATGAAATAAACCTGCTTACGTGGTCACGATGGCCATACGGATGAGACGAGAGTGAGAAAGACTTCCGTGTTGTTTCCGTAGTGTAGCGGTTATCACGTGCGCCTCACACGCGCCTCACACGCGCCTCACACGCGCAAACATAACTTTTATATTAATTTTTTTTTTAAACCCATAACTGCAATGCAGTTCGCTACATCACATTTTTCTTGCGGTAATTTACATTTGCTTTTTCATTACATCAGGACATGGGCACTGTTTTGTGAAAGGTGAGGTTCTCGCGTCGAGTACAAATACTGTATTACAACTGCTTCAGGGATATGGCACCGCGTACTTTGATAGGTACGTACCAATTCTGCGGAGGAACGTTACGGACAACCATCCTGAAAATGGAGGCAGAAATGTCCTCCGAAACGAAGGTACCTTTCCACCAAACTACACGGGCTTCACATACCTACGAAATCGCAATTTTTTACAACCTGTACCCCTGTACCCACCTACAAAGGTTTTCATGATTTTTTCACAGTTCCTCCCGATGAATTTTAATCACTAAGAACGATGAATTCCTTTTCCATGATTTCCAATTCACTTTGTGTGTGTCGGTTCAAATTGGTAGCACAAGCCTGCCCATTACATTTCATTAGGTTGTTCAACCAGGTAATTTTATTTTGAGTTTTTTAAAAAGCGAACTTTTATTGAATATGCGGCCATAGAGGACATTATTTTATTCACAAAACGAAATAAGGAACCTGAACTTTTTTTAAATTAACAACTAAACTGTACTTAGAAACACAAACTGAAAGAATGTAAAACAAAACAAAAAATTGAAAGTCACTTTTTAAAGGCATTAGAGTGTGCTTCGTTAAACTCGGCACACACGGTACGCACACCTGTGCTCCTCACCACATATCTTCCCACCATCCTTTATGCTCTTCACCACACAGGAGTCTTACCATACATTCGGGTGAAACTTGTTACGCTTTAATGCATGCGTTTTAAAATTCCTGTTATTAATACCGCAAACAAAAAAACTTACTTTTCACATTCCTAACTTATCTTTTTAATTTTCGTTCTATCGTTTTATATTGGCTTTGAAAACTAAAGTTTTTTTTTTTTTTTTTTTAAATTTT
>Ga0123355_10011283_pt1 | contig 13760 bp, 8 predicted proteins | sample TergutEmb28metaG_3_FD_89872 | JGI IMG/M metagenome (GOLD analysis project Ga0123355, IMG submission 89872) | Embiratermes neotenicus P1 segment gut microbial communities from Petit-Saut dam, French Guiana - Emb289 P1 | ecosystem: Host-associated > Arthropoda: Insects > Digestive system > Gut ... | reverse complement strand
AAATGCGGGGAATTTCTTGACTAGCTGCAAACCAGTTAGTTTCTCCAGAAGGACTCTGCACCATGGAGTAAGGAAGTATTTAGTAATTCACTGTGTGGCTCAAAGCAAACAGATTTTTTGCCACTCAAAAATCATCCACCTAATGCAGGTGAGAATCATACGAAAGACTTAAATACTACGTGTGGTTAAGTGCACTTTCGTAACGTTAGACATGGTGCTACATAAATAAACACTGAACAGAATTAACAGCTGCTATAGTACTTACAGGACGTCTCAAGAATAAGGACAAGAAGTGAGTAACCAGCGTCCTACATTGTACTGAAAAAAATAAAACACGGCCGCAACGCATGTGATAAATTCCCACATCTATACGTGCTATCTCAAGAGTTTTTTTTCCCCTTCAGTTTCTGCGGCTAAACATTGCTACGCGTACAACAGTATAAACAACAAACTTTGATGCAACAATAGCTATTTATTAGTAAATTCAATCAGCTCAACATGTTTCGGACGATAATTTCGCCCATCTTCAGGAGCACTAGGCTGTGTTTACATCTTGTGGTATAATGCACTGGAGAAGTTGCGTGCTTGTGACCTTGTCACTGAACTGGGTAGTCACGAAGAAACACGCGTAGCAAGTTTGATGTTTGTGTGACCTTGCATCTCTGATACAACAGTATAAACAACCAACTGCATGCAAGAGCAGCAATTTACTAATAAATTGCTATTGTTGCATGTAGTTGGTTGTTTATACTGTTGTATCACAGGTGCATGGTCACACAAACATCAAACTTGCTACGCATGTTTCTTCGTGACTACGCAGTTCAGTCTCCGTGGAACAGTGTATTCCATAAAATATCTGAATGATTATTAATGTGTATGTTTAAATATACATTTAACCTTTTGGAATTTAACATTCTCCGACAGGCCCAAAATACTCGGTGGGAATAATGTAGAGTTTGTGAATGTTAAACGCGATGGTATTTAATTACTGTCGGTTCGAGTGACATCCTCCATAATTACTGGAGCTTTCGTTATATTACATCATTCACATTTTGGAGAAAATAATAATGGGATTAAGAGGTATATATCCTACTTAGGTAAATCGTTTTGCAAAAACCAATCCAAGTAAAGCCTACGCAGTTCTGTATAAATTATATGAATTAAATATATTTTATATTGGTTATGCTTCTATATTATTTATAGAGATTAATGCCTGGTCATATCTAACCGACTGATGCATTAAATTAATCAAGGCTGCATTTAAATATACAGGTCCCCACTCACGAAGAAAAAATTCTTTGGAATTATAGTTTAATCTCTTAACGCTGTACCGGAAAGTAGTAATAGCTGTTTCTTGTGGGAGCCTTACGAAACACGTATCGCTAAATACGTTCCGTGCGGACATTGCAGTGTTTGCTTTTAAAACGGGTGGTACATGAAGTAACCATTATAAGGTAAGGGAAATATTTACTGATGTATTCTCCCCTGTAGTGTACATTAATTAAGCATATAAGAAGAAAGGACTTGCAGCAAAATCATTTTAATTAAACGTTCATTAGAAAAACTGTGGTTCTCACGGCGGTGCTGACGAATAATTAATTGTTCTTTGGATATTTCGTCTTTTCGACTGGTTAAATGTTTACCGACGTTTTAAAGCAGCGTATTGCAGCTGATGGCGTCGGTAATTGTTTGCCTGTCGACACGGCGTGATTTTCCAAAAGGCCAGCGACATGCCTGATCATATTATTTTTTCCTCTTTATCAGATGTCTTCAGCCAACCCCGTTGCAACGAAACTACTGTATTATTTGGTATTAAATCTATGGTATTAATGTAAAGTACACACAAACCTGCGAATAGCGTAGTGTACTGAGATATTTATTTATTCCCCCCCCCCGCATTGCCCCCACAGGTCCTTATGGACTTCGTGGTCCTCCCTCCTGGACATGGCAGGAGTTTAACCCACGTCTGAGGTTGGGACGCCCATGTGGCGCAGTTACGTTGTCCCAATGATGTGAGTGGTGATATAGGAGGATGTGGTGTCAGGAGGGCCCTTAAACCTAAATTCTACTAACCATGGTCACCGTGGGAGTCCTCCCCTTCAGGGAAAAATCCCACGGTAGAATCGGAATCGAACCCGGGACCTCATGATTAGTAGTCAGAGACTCCGACCACTAGACCACGAGGCTGGTCGTGTATTGAGATATTTATGTCGCGTTCTGACACAAATACTTTCTTTAATTTAGCTGTTCATTTAAGCTGTAAATATTTTGTATTTATTTAAATAATTAAACTTTTTAATTGAGTTGTCTTTCAGCACTGAGTAAACTCAGACATATACGTAGGTTTTGGATGTGGAAGCAGCAAGTTTATATGCAACATTGATACGTGATCTACTGAAACATATGGCGTCCTGTCTCGGAACTGTAATCTTGTGCTACATAGGTGTAGTTCTTTATGGCAACCAATGCCAGATAAAAGGTAAAGTGATCCCGTTACAGGCCCGGTGTGGCCGAGAGGGAGGGTAGAGGTATAGCTCTACTCTTCCATGACAGCGGCACTAGAAAGGGATGAGTGGTCAGCAGAACTCCCCGGCCGCACTTTACCCCCGCGAAACAGCCGGTACCCACTTTACAGGAGGCTTGGTGGGCCCCAGAGCCGGTCTGGATGGGCGGTAAAGCTCGTCCCCACCGGTATGCAATCCCGGACTGTCCAGCCCGTAGCTCAGTCGCTATACCGACTGAGCTACCCGGTCCACTAATTAATGCCAGATATAAAACATATACTTACGACTATTTCGTAGATTTCATACAAGTCCACGCTGAAGCCGAGACTTTTAATTATTTTACTCGTGCCTTTGGAATTTATGGCGCGCCACTTATATCACGCGGCATTCAGATCACCTTCCTATCACCCACAATGTAGTTAGTTCTGTATTAGTGTATTATGCGTGCAATTGTATGTACATAGAACTTGCTACTTACCGGATCCAAGAACGAAGATTGTTATAAGTAACGCCACAATAGTCTTCAAGTTAGAAGAAGCTCTCTTGGAAGTGATTATGGCCTCCATTATTTGTTGTGCTGTTGATTGTTTGCTTCAGTTACGTAATGGCTTCCGGTCACGTTTACTATAAGAATTGAAATTGTAATGTCCTTATTAAAACTTACGTATTCTTATCTCTAGTGTATTAAAATACATATTACAAGGGTTTTGAAGTTAATTGTTTTTATTTAAACAAATATATTATTATAAACAGTAAATTTAAATTAGCTCTTATAGAGGTAGGATTTAAAACTTCCATATTAAATTTTAGTGCCTTTCAAGTTTATTTCTTGCCAGTAAATTATTATTAAGTAATTAAATTTTATTTACGTTTCTTTCGAATTATAACTCCTTTCAAGGCTAAAAGTGGTCTAATTTTTTGGGTTAATTTGTGTTACACAAAAGTATCATTTAATAACTTAACGAAAACTTCTCTACATGTAGGCCGGAAAATGGCGGGTTTGTACCTATATTATCGTGGTTATTTGAAATTTGAATCACATACACAGTATATAAAACTAAATTCACTGAACACACTTCGTTACCAATAAAATTTTCTTACGTCATGAAATAAAAAATGGAAGAGATAACACGTAGGAAAGAATGAACTTCTGAAAATCAGTTTAAAAATCGTTCTATACGTTGAAACAGGCCCTCTATACGTCACGTTGAAATGTTATATTTATTCTTGCTACTACTGTTATTGTGATGTCGGTAATGCAGCAATCGACACTTCACCGGCCGAGGTAGAGTGTATAGGATGTCCGAATCACGACGCTGGGTACGAGCGACTGTGTCGCCGCTCGCGGCCCTCCGCACTGCTCCGCCTTTCCTCCGTCCCCACCCCCACTCCAACCCCTACCCAGCACGGTGTTCCCCTTGGTTCCTCCGCAGTCACTCGGACACACTTCTGTTATCGCAGATTGTCTTAGATACTATAAATGCTGGTCCGATGCTCATAAAGAAATGTTGTCATGCTCTGCCTAAAGGTGGGTTTGACTGTTAGAAAACAATGAATTTTTAGCAGTGATTTGCTGCTCGTATATTTCAACTTGTAGCTGAAATTTTCTTATAGTTTGGCGGCGCGGCGTGGCATGAATGCGCGAAAAGAGAAAAACGAGAAAGAGTAGTTTGAAAATAAATGCGAAGAGTTATAACTAAATAAGTCCATGGAGCAAGATCCTTTCACAGAAGCTAATTGCTACTCAGCGGGCCAAAAACCCTTCTATTTTGTGCAAACCACAGCTTCGTTGACATGTCTACAAGAGCTCCGCACTGGTCCCTATGCTGAGTCAAACAGATCGAGTCCACACACCCCCATCACATTCCTTTAAAGATGATTTGAATGTTTCCTTCATATACTCGTTTAGGTCCTCTGTGCTGTGTTTTCCTTAAACTTGCCAATGAAATCCCTGCACACTTTTCTCTTCACTCCCGAGTATGATGTATGCCTCGACCCCACCTCATTCTTCTTTTGATCACAGTAATAATATTTGGTGAGTAGCGTAATAATGAGGTCCTTGCTTATTCAGTTTTCTCCAGCCTTGTGTTACTTTCTCTTTCAGTGTGCCCAATCTCCTTGTCAGCACCGTGTTCTCTGAGCACAATTGGTCTGTCCCTTGCCTTTACTCTGGGAGGACGAGTTTCACATGCACACAAACTTTCAGGCAGGATGTAGTTTTTCACTTTTAATACTTACGTTCTGTGGTGATAGGAATGCAGTGTGTTCTGAACCGTGTGTTAGGAATAATTTCACTACATCACTGTATTCTTTAATAATTCTTGACTACAGAATTTGTTTGTCAGTGTAATAGGGTAGCGTGTTCAGATTGGATTCGGATTACCTGACTCCGTATATTCTTATGTAGGCCTATGTTTACTACGACAGACACATAAACGGTGCCAGTTCCTTACAACAACTGCCCGTATCGGGAATTTCTTCCCTGCAGGCAAATACACACTGAAAGACAAGGTAAAGTGGCCTTTAACAAATGAATATTTCTTGACTCTAAGACGGAATTTCGGCATTAATAATTTAGAGAAAAATGGTCTCCGAGTATTTCTATTTTCATAAAGTTTTTTTTTCCAGAATGTGATTAATGTCATCTCGAAAAGAAACATTCCTGAAGGAATGAATTCCGATTTTTAAAAATATGTGGACAACACTTGAAGAATTCTTAACAAGTAGGTAAATATGAAATAAAGGATAGGCCTAAAATAGAGAAATAAGTAATGGATGGAAGAAGGAAAGAAAGAATGGATGAATGGATGCATGGGTGAATGAATGAATGATTGAATGTTGTCATATTGGCCTGGCATTTGGATTTCTGGAGAAATGCTTGAGATAAGTGGCCATTGCCGGTTTCAGGACTCCATCCATCGTCATCATCTTCATCGCCACCATCATGTTCGATGGTTGAAGGAGATACAAGTACTGAAATTGTCACTCCTCTCCCTACGACAGATAAGTTTCTTCAGAGAAGAAATCTGATATGCCTTTCTATATCTCTATATGTATTTAAGATATTCACGGAATCAGACGGACATACTTTGTTAGGAACCGTAGGGAAATTCAACACTGACGGGCTCTGAAGATAGTGTATGACATAAAATCTCCTTTTTTTACTTTGTCCTTCGTGTAAAAATTGTTAAAAACCGAACGTTTCGGAAGCCGGCTGTGTTTCCATCTTCAGGTAAAGAAGCACATAACTTTGTAGACTTCTTAGACATCGCTGTTCCCAGCCACTGGGTAGCACCGTAGTTGAGAGTTACTATAGTGCCAGGTGACAGAGAATAGCAGTGTCTACGGCGTCCTTCAGGTTATGTGCTTCTGTACGTGAAGTCGGAAACAGAGCCGGCCTCCGAAATGTCTTTTTTTTTTTAATTTAATTTTAGACGTTGGACAAAGTCCAAAGGAAAAGTTGATTTTGAAGAGTAACTATGACAGCTGTTTGAGTAGTTCGCAAATTACGACACGACAGGAGACTAAAATTCACATATTTTTTCCACCCAAGAGGAGTAATTTATTCCTAAAGTTAAGGATGCCTACGACAGGTGCCACTTGTTACCCAAAGCAAGCTTTCGCTGTGAAGCAGTCGAGACACACCTATGTTGCGGTTGATAATGTCGGACCGAACATTGCCAGCAATAAGTGATCTCTTCATATTTTCACCGCTTATTCTATGGAGCAGCATATTTAACAACTTTACTATTTAATGACATGAATATTTATTGACATTTTGATTTCATGGAGGGAACGGGGTTAGTTCTTACAGGGGGAAGTTTTGTATTCACATTTTACTTGTAAAATAACCGCCACTTGTTTCGCCCTCACCATCTGCCATGGGGAGAGTTTATTGGATCTCCCTCTCTGTTCGCTCGGCAGTTTCCCGTGAGGTGTGAATGGGAGAAAAAGTATGTGCTTTTCTCCGAGCAGTTTTTTATGCTTCATACATTCGTTTTGTAACAAAAGTTGTTTTTTTAAGTTTTGCGAAAGGATGTTGTGGCATCTCAGTAACAGAAATCGAGGTGGAATTTAAAATAGAAGAATGTTGAAACTTAACCATTTAGAGATGAAAGGCAGACGGCTTTATTTAAAGACCCAGTCCGTACCGCGCCGTAAACACTTTTTATCTCGGTTATAAAAACCAAACAGTTTATGCTGTAAGTGGCACAAGTCGCTGTTTGTTCTGAGATAAATACAAAACACATAAATACGGTGTGTGCAGAGCGTACAATTGTTGGTGCATCACGTAACCAGTAGACTTTAAAGGTTAATCACATACACCCTTTTCCAATGTCGTATTGTTTATTGTGCGACGTGTTCCGGCTTTAGCTGAAGGCCATCATCAGGCACTATGAAAGTACTTGTGCGGTATAAATAGCACTTGCGTACAACACAACAAAATTTCAAGTGACTGAGATCTCGACCTTACAATATGTCGTGCGTTGTGAAGACGAAAATGGAGTGATGGAAACGAGTAATGCATGTTAAGATGTGGGAAAACGTCTCACAGTACTTCAGTCGATTGAAAGGAATAGTCTTCTGTATTATATAGGCTTCCGAGAAATGAAAAATATATATTTAAAAAAAAAGATTCCTGTATTTGTGTACTGTTTTCCTTAATTATGACTTTTACTTGAAGCAGAAAAATGTCGCACAATATGAAAGAAGACACTGCACAAATGTAGTTTTGAATGACTGCCCTAATTTGTCCCATGTCATTTGAAGGTCACTACTGTGTGTCACACGTAACAATATAGAGAAGACATTTAGATATCTCTTGACTATGTATTTTGTTTTTTTATTGTTATTTGTGCAAAAAAAGTGTAACAGAAGCTTGGTAATTACGGTGAAATAACTTTCTCTTCTTACACTGGCATTTTCTTGGCTGATAGACGAAACTAGATCAAGTAACTGCAACACTGCAAGATTTTCGCTAACTGGAATAAAGTTTATGATAATAGTGTTTACTATACAGTGAAGAATACTGCGGGTGTCGCCATATCAAGTCCAAAATTATAACAAAGATATTTGTAAGTTGTCAATCAGGTCGAAACAGTGACGTCGGGAAAGGTACGTTTTTTCGTCTCCATTGCTGTGAGTGTCAGTGTTAGTGGAATATCATTCCTGTGCATTACTTCATTGCAAATGGACCGGAATTCAGTACTAGTGCTGCACATACGCCAGGACATAGGTAAACGATGGGGGTTTTATTCACGGAAAGTTTATAAAGCATGCCGGATTTATTAAAGAGAGACTTGCGTTAATTGTACTGAAAAATTGTCACTCACATCTTGCTCTAAAGTTCTTCTTGCCTTGGGGGATGGAGCGTTGTTATTGTCTTTTAGACGTCATAGTTGTCATATAATGCAGTCTTCAGGCAGGTCATTTTACGGACCTTTTATAATGTCTCTGGATAACGCGTCTAATTCATGAGCGAGATGCTCCTGTGGAACAACCATGATAGTCTGCAATATCTCGTCAGTCACTGCCACGTGATCTTGCACCAAAGATTACTGTCTGATTTTCGGCGACAGGAATATGGCTGTATAAAGGAGACATATGTACTGATGAGAGATTTCTTCCCAGCTAATGTGACAGATTGTCCATTTCAAGTTTAATACTGGAAACATAAGTAGCTTTAACTTTGTGTCACACTTAAACTAAAATTTTAACATTATTAGTCATGCATCAAGAATGACTCAAAAGCAGGACCCTTACCCCCAGAAAGCAGTTGTCTTGTTTCAGCCAGTGCCTTCTTTCTACAAGCAAGATACCATAAAGGAACGCTAGGCAAAAGGCGAAGGTTGGCGCTGCTTTAACCAGTATGCCAATATGTGGAGAGGCTGCACTGACATCAGCAGAGGCACACGCTACGCATGTTTAATGTAAAAGACAGAGAAGTTACGGAGATCTAAACATTGGATAAGTAATTTTGGAAGTATAGGTAAATCTGAAGGAGAAGATGACGGTACTTCTGCACTGAGCCTTTGGAGCCTTATTCAATGCACATATCACTCGCAATTTTTGCCATGTCTGAATATTAATGTGATATCACTACAGCAAAACTATGAACACTTTTGTCTTACTTACTCAGTAGCCATAAACGGATTTCTTTGTAGGCTCTTTTTGCTCTTGATGTGAACCTCTCTGACTCTTGTAACTGACGTGATCATATAATGCTGCATAAATGACAGATGAAGTGACGTTAAGCACAATAATATTAATGAAATAAACAGAACACAATTTAACAGCGCATTTGTATTGCTGCTGAAATGTAATGCGGTTATTAACACACTGTAGTATATCAACATATCCCATACCAGTGTAAACTGTTGTAATGTGTATCCCCCATCACCAACTTGAGAGAGGTCGATATTATTAAGGAAGAACAGATAAAGGTACAACTTCGAAGGACAATGAAGGCAGAAGGGTTGTGCATGTTATTATTACAGTGTTAGGCAACGTCATCCTGTCGTGCTGTTTAATCAACAGCACGGCATGATCCAGACAAACACAACAATCGAACTTCTTCAGTTTATTTATTTATTATTCCTACTACCTGTTTCGGTCGTTCCACTCGACCATCATCAGGTAGAAAACCACAAGTACATAAATATAATAATAATAATAATAATATCTTCCAGGTCATACTTTTCTATTTATGTAGTTGTGTTCTACTTAATGATGGTCGAATAGAACGACAGAAACATTGTTGTTGGAAAGTAAATAAACGAACGTACGGAGTTTGAATGTCTTGTTGTTCTGGATTAAATCGCTGCTGATCATTACAGTAATACATTTACAGCACAAAAACAAACCACTCAAGTACTGCAGGAAACTACTCTTTCTTTAAGTGATAAAACTGCAAAAGCGAATACGTGGGAAGATTATCTGTGGAATCATATCAGAGTTTGGAATCATCACACTTTCTGTTGAGACGAAAGGGCTTTATATTACTTCTTAGTTAAAGCAGGAGCGAAGAAAGGGGGCTCTGCAATCAAGAGCTGACAAAGCTGTCGATTGTCATGTTGACCACTCATTTTATCTAATCTCATGACATTGTTGATAGAAATCATCCCGATGTGTTTAATAGTAATACTTAAAATAATACAATAAATTCACCGTCAAACACACCAATTTTATTATGAGGATTTTGCTACATGTTTCGACAGTACAGGATCATCATCAGGCCTCCATTATGAACCATTTCATTAAAAAGCTGCGTAAATTCTTGGGATCCCAACCATTGTTTACAAGTACGAAATAGGTTCGTGTCTTCATTGGGATCCCAAGAATGTACGCAGCTTTTTAATGAAATGGTTCATGATGGAGGCCTGATGATGAACCTGTTGGGTCGAAACATGTAGCAAAATCCGCATAATAAAATTTGTGTATTTTACGGTGAATTAATTTTATTATTTCAAGTATTCATTACATTGTACTTACTTATAGTCAGTATAGTGTTTAGGCACCGGAATGGACTACTAACTAGTCGTGGTTCAGTTCCTGGCAGGGACAAGAGACTTTTGATCTCCTGCAAAGTGTCCAAACCGGCTCTGAAGCATTACGCAGTCCCCCTGAATGAATACAGTTCATGTTGTCGCAGCGCTAAGCTGACAGATCACCTGTTTATAAAGCGGATGTTAATAACCATTGGAGCTGCATGTACATTCGTCCATATTGCTCCTTGGCATGCACAGGGATATCTTAACCAGCTGTACATATGAATGCTAACAGGATTTACGACAATGGGCTTAGAACTGGAAATTTTTAATGTTTTTTGTGCCCACATGGTGCAGTTGTTTATGTATGTTATGATTTCATTTTAATGTTGCTAAGAAGTAAAGCTGCGACAGATGGGCGAGCAGTTGACTCTGTGAAGTAAGTTATGGTGCATTCTACTTTGTTTCTGTGCATTACGGAGGAAGCAGGCGAAATAAATAAAACTGTGCTACCGCATTAATCCACATTACGCACATAGGCTGTGGAGATTCTTAAGGAAAGTACAAGCAGTACGGAGACGTTTGTAAATAAAGTATAATGTTTAGTGAATCTGGAATTTATTATTATCAGTGTTGTTACTGGCGGCTGGGATAGCTCAGTCGGTATAGCAATTTGCTACGTGGTGGTTAGTTCCATGCTTCGACCCCCGGTGGGGGCGAGATTTTGCGGACCCATGCAAATATTCCCCGAGGAACATATAGTTTTCTACACAATGGGTGCCGGTTTCTTTACCGGGGGTAAAATGGCCGGGGGACGGCGATTACAATGTACCGTCGGCTTGGAGTGTATGTAGAGCTCTATTTCTACGTTCCCCCTATATCTGCTTGGCGTATAACGGGACTGCCAGTACCTTTACCTCTTTATTATTGTTACCTACAAATGTTTGAGGAACGCCTATGTATGTGAAACTGCGTTAGGCAAGATTTTATGTGCCGTGTGGTTTTACCACTTAATTAAAAATGAGACGTTCATGACATTCTGTCCATGCATCCGCTTCTGTATCGCAACATTTATCTGATTATTGTCACACTGTGTAATTATACGACTGAAAGTTACATTACGTTTTCAAATTTTGCTTCTCTGCTGTAAATAGTATTCACTATGGCCGTTGAAATATTACTAACGTTTCCCATCAGTTTCAGTTTGTAGTTTGTTGTTAGCTTTCATTGTTCATGTTATACCGGAAACTTCATAATCTGTAATGTTCATCAAATGCCATCACGCTGATAATATTTTAGGAGGATATGATTGGTTGGACATGAAGTACAAATGGAGATGAAAAAAAATACAGAAATTCTCTTGAAAATCCTGAATGGAACAGATCGCTTGGTAGAGATTAGGGCTCAGTGTGGGGTAATATTAAAGTGAATCTTAATGTGAAACGATTTCAGATTTCGGAATGCAAAAGCCTGGACTTGAATATAGTAGATTGGCAGATAAGGTTTGCAAAAAGGCGAGAGAACCTTTATTATAAGAGGTGGGGGAAATGTTTGACCATACGAGCGTTCATAAAAAATGCAGCAGGACCGTGCACAAGGGAGTCACCTCGTGGTTGAATATTTATTTACTCAAGGAATAACCATAACTATAAAATGTTTAACGATGGCGCAACCTAACATCTGTCACCATGAAATCAAAATCTTAGATGTTGTGACAGAGCAAACTGATGACGAAAACATGTGGAAGTTGGAACAATGGGAACAAGAAGTTTGTCATATTTGCTTACTATTTTTTGTACTTCAGTTAATGATGTCAATGGTGTGATACGCAGCACTTCTAAAGAATTCTTTTAGACAAACTGCTGCTAGAGACAGTTCCACAGACGTAAGTATAGACGAGAAGGCGAATTGCAATTGACGTTAGTGCAAGAAGGTTGGAGCGATCTGCTTCGTATTGTGGGCCAGTAGCGGGATATCGGCGACAGAGTAAACAAACTCTTGGTTACATTTCGATCATCAAAACTTCCTGAAATCAATATCGACTATCAGCAGTTCGGGAAATCTCCTCGACTGTTTCAGGCATTTGTGTTCATTGACACCTTTGTCATCTGCTTATGATACGCCGTGCCCAAGCGGCATCTTCTTTGACAAATCTGTGCAGTTTGTGGAGAATAACCTCCCTGAAAACGTGAAGGATATTGATTTGTTAATTGATTGTTGAGGTTCACACAGAGGTTTTTTGAAATATCACGGTTTTTTCTATGCAGTTCTTCCTTATTTGGTATATAGATATCAGAGTTTCGGAAGGACTTCCTGTCTCAGTCTGCAGGCCTGAAATCTTTACTACTTTGAAAATGATGGTAGCAGATAACTGCAGAATGTGGGTACCTGTTTCACCAGCTACAGTGCGTCACGTTTCAAACGGTTGAAATTTTGATATTCCTTGCATTAATATACGTTTAGAGCATTGGGGATTGTTTGACCGTGCATGTTCCTCATGAAGTAAAGTGAAATGCCAGCTTGATGAATCTAGGTAATTTTATTGATGTATTCTTAGCTCGACATGTTTCAGGTACATACGCTCATCACAAGGAGCATTAGATGTTGAGTTGCAGCATATGGTTTTCTGCACCGAGTTTGTGGATGGGTGGTGGTCTCGAGAGCCGCTACGTTGTAGGTCGTGTTTACGGTACGGGTGGTGTCGTGCGGCACCATCCGCACCGTAACACTACCCACGCAACAGCTCTCAAGACCACCACTCATCCAAAAACTCGGTGCAGAAAACCATATGCTGCAACTCAACATCTAATGCTCCTGATGATGGGCGTATGTACCCGAAACCTGTAGACATAAGAATGCATCAATAAAATTACCTAGTTGCATTAAGTTGGCATTTCACATTATTTCACGTTTAGAGCAGTTATAATATCTTCATGGTGATACCTATTGTCAGATTTCTACAAATGGTTGCAATAATCTGAATATCCGACGAAGTAGAGCCTGCATAATTACACACATATTCAGTTAGATTACAGGGAGTTAATTGTTCGCACAGTTTTTAATATTAAGTAGTGCATAATGAGCAGCTTCATTATCTTTACTGCTCATCAAATATTATTCGGGAGATCAAGTCCAGAAGAATGAGATATGCGGGGCATGTTGCACGATGGGGAGAGGAGAGGAGAGGTGTTTACAGGGTTTTGTTGGGGAATGCTGTGGGATGGAGACCACTTGGAAAACCCGGGCGTAGATAAGGGTATAATACTAAAACGGATCATCAATAAGTGATTGGGGGCGTGGACTGGATTCAGGCGGCTCAGGACAGAGACGGATGGCGGGCTGTCGTGAATGTGGTTACGAACCTTCCATTTCTATAACATGTCAGCAATTTCTTGAGAAGATGAGGACCTCGTAGCTTCTCATGAAGGGCTATGCTCCATGGAGTTAGTTTTTTAGTTAGGTAAAGGTAAAGTGATCCCGTTAAGGCCCGGTGTGGCCCAGAGGGTGGGTAGAGGTATAGCTCTACTCTTCCATGACCGCAGCACTAGAAGGGGGTGAGTGGTCAGCAGCAGGCCCCGGCCGAACTTTACCCCCGGGAAAGACCCGGTACCCATTGTACAGGAGGCTGGGTGGGCGCCAGGGCCGGTCTGGACGGGCGGAAAATCTCAACCCCCCCCCCCCCCCCCCCCCATGCTGCCCCTCCCCCCCCCCCCGCCCCCCCCCCGCCAGCGCCTCGTGGCCCCCGCCCCGCCCGTCTTTCTGGTTGTTT
>Ga0123355_10011282_pt1 | contig 13762 bp, 9 predicted proteins | sample TergutEmb28metaG_3_FD_89872 | JGI IMG/M metagenome (GOLD analysis project Ga0123355, IMG submission 89872) | Embiratermes neotenicus P1 segment gut microbial communities from Petit-Saut dam, French Guiana - Emb289 P1 | ecosystem: Host-associated > Arthropoda: Insects > Digestive system > Gut ... | reverse complement strand
TAATGAAGTTCGCCCTCCATCACAGAGATATTCTACAACTAAGAATTTACAAATTTGATGGTATAAAATGAACTGTCCTATGATAAAATCTGCAACAACAAAAAATGAACATTTTAACAATTAAGTATGCAAAATTACAAAGTATGTATCAGGGGGGTAATACACGCTCCTTTATAAGAGTGCCTGTGTATTTTTTGAGACATAAAAAGCAACTTACAAAGATTATTACGTGAGACTTGAAAATAACTGAGTGATCTCAGTACACTTACATTAACAGATGTGTCATACACTGATCCACATACCTGATGTTTCTGTCTCTTTTTCCTCTCTGCCTCCAACTTCTGTTGTTTCTCCAACTTCTCAGTTGCTCGTGCCTCACGCAATCCCTGGCGTTTGGTGCGCTTGTATGCTTTTACATTCATTGCTGTCTCAAGGGACGTATCCCTTCGTGTACAAGATAAGATCTGTAACAATGTTTTTTTACAATTAGTTTCTATATCAAGAAGGTACAATCAACAATGAAATTCAAACAAAATGGGACAGGAAGAACTTACCTCACTTCTAAGTTGCCTCTGGAAATTCAGAACCTTGAGAGCTCTAAGTTCTATCTGAGCTTGTACACGAAGATCTTCTGGTATGGTGATGGGCAAGTTACTCAATTGTTCAATACGCAGCGCAATACGAGCTGCAACTCTGCAGTAAAAAGAACAATGCAATTGTGCTTTCAAGACAGATTTATGGATTAAGAATCTGCAGGGCTTGTGGCATACATGAATAGATGGGTTAGGGAAAAACATGAAGAAAAAAGACCACCTGGAAGACCTAAGCACAGAGAGAAAGATAATAAAAAACTGATCTTAAAGAAACAGGAGAGGACAGTGTGGATTGGATTCATGAGACTCATGACAGGGACAAGGGCTGAGATCTTGTAAAAAATAATAATGAACCTGTGGGTTGCATAATTTCTCATTCTGTTGAGGAATTATAACCTTCTCAAAAGGGCTGTCCTCCATTCAGTTAACTACTTAATACAAATTTCACATGCCCATCTCTCTGCTGTGGTTAATTATACAGATCACTCAAAACCGTTTGTTCCAGATACTTTATCCATGCCAAAAATCATCAGAAAGAGATGCAATTTGGTACACATTAATTTTGAATTTCCCCACCTTGGATAACAGGATATCATTAAATTCTGATAGACAACAAGGATGTAATCACTTTTCAAAGTGGTGTCTGATGAAGAAGTGTATCAAAAGCAGAGAGCTGTCATCAAGTTCCTAATGGCTAGAAGGAGGCAGTGGGTGATATTTACAAACATCTAACAATATTTACAGATAGCACACTATCAACAAAAGCACAGGTGGACTCTGGGCAAAATGTGTGATACTGTCAAACAAAGGAAACATCAACCTAGATTATGAACCATGCAGTGGCTGTCCAGGTCAGCCTAGAAAACTGACAATGTGCAACATGTCAATGAAATCATTCATGTCACTTACAGGGAGTTACCACTGCAGCTTGGAAGCAGTGAAAGAATTCTGAAGATGATTATTCAGCAACCAGGATATTCAAATTGTATGCAAAGTTTGTTTTGCAAAAGCCAACACCTCACATAAGGTCCTGAGAAGCACAATGCTGGTGAGTTGCTGGCTTGATATGAGACAGATCAGGATGACTTCACCAGACAAAATGTGATTGGAGTAAGTCAATTTCACCATGCAAGAGGAATTTCACAACAGCTCCCTCAGCAGGGAAGTTATGCCAACTGTCTTGTGGCACATGAAACTATGGAGAAAGTAATAATGATGAAGTCTGAGGCATATGTTACTAGCCTAAAAGAATCTGCAAGTGCATGATGCAAGAGCAACTACATCAGAAGATGATGTCCTTCTCTTGCATAATAAGGCTGCACAACAGTCTGAAAATAAGAAAAGAGATGGCATAGCTATGTTGGATTGTGTTGCCCTATCCACCATACAGTCTGGTGTTGAGTCCACCCAATTTTCATTGCTTTGGTCCAACAAAAAATGCCATTCATACAAGAAAGTTTAGGTACGACAAGGCTATCAAGGGGGAAAAAATTTTGCTCCAATAGACCTCAAAGAACTTTTCCCAACAGGGATTACATGCTCACTTCCAGATGCTGGAAAGCCACTGACAAGGAAAAAGACTGCTGAAAAACAGTACTTGTATATAAAGTATGTTATTATTACTAAACTTAATTTCAGCTCTTTCTGTCATTTTTGTCTGTGTTGCGCAGCAAATGGATTTCCTGAAATGGAGCTCGGGACAGAGCAGAAGAGGCAAGTGCAGGGGGCCAATAATAATGTACTGGTACCAGATTACATGTATGGATGTAGAAGATCTGGCAAAACATTAATACAAATGGAAGAAGACTAATATGAGCGTGGGACGTTGGATTAACTAGTTACATGAGGAATTATAATAATAATGGGTTGGCATTTGTATGGAGGAAGCAACAAGAGTGTAATTTAACAGAGATAACAAAGATTATGAAATACAAATGTGATGACACGGAAAGATAGAATATGGTACAAAAATGTTTGATAACAACTTGCTAACACTCTACCAAATATGCCTTTTAACTGGGGTAATAGATCGTATACAGAATGTTGTACTGGGAAAGACAGAAGTGGGGGAGCATGGTTGCTAGCAGTGTGGACATGGAATTACAAAGACAGCAGATCAAGGAGGACGTAGGACGTCTGTTACGTTTATTAGGTGAAGTCAACATTAATCACACATTACTGGACTGTTCAGACTCTAGAAGTTGGAGAGCAAAATTTTAAAATAAAAAAATGGTTAAATCTGAATAAGGAGATGGCATACAGGAAAATATTATAGGATGTTTCTTTTCCTGCTTGACCAATAAGCACAGGCCCAATGTTGTAGTGAGTTTTTATAGATTTCCTAAAGGTTTTAATCATTGCGATCATTGGTCTAGCTCCTGGCATCAAATGTTAAAGCTCCCCATGACATGGTGTATGAGACAATGCTGGCAGAGCATCGGGTGGAGCTTTGAATAGCCGCCCACTGGTCAGGCAGGAAAAAAATGTACTATTCTAACAAAACTCAAATAAATAATTTAGGCAGATATTTAAGCAAAGTCAAATATAAATGGTTTAACAAGGTAAACGATTTGTAAATATCATACGTATTCAGTGGTGAAGAGCTACCACCATGATAACCTTGTGTTAATCAGTAGGTGGACCCAAGATCTGCATGAAATGAGCTCAACAAATCATTAGTTTTATAAATATCAAATAATTTTTCTGAAATGGATCTAAAATTTAAGAAAAACCATAATGACTTTAATTTCACTATGGCCACTATGAAAAAGTGACCAAACAAGTCAATTCTGCCTAGTACTTTCACAGATCTAATATAGGATTAAATTACTTGTGCCTAAGTACCAATCCACAAAGGCATGCAGAGGATATGAAGGTAAAGCTGTAGCTTTCTAGGCCAAAATTTAGGCTGTAGTGCTATAAACAGTAGTTAATGGTCACCTTCATGCTCCAGCCACTTCACATATAGAGAAAAACTCCCTGAACCTAGTGACTAAGACAGTGTATGGCCCCAGAGCCAGGCTGGATATGGTAATGAGCTGAAAACCACTAACCCTGCCAGGAACCAAACTCCAAATACCTAGCATAACATCAGTAAATTTAATGCCTGATGTGTCACGGCTCATGCAAATGAAATTACAATTGCTGTATCAATAACAAACAACAATAATTTAACAACAAAAGGTCTTTGGTGTGAGAGGGCTGCTAAAGTTACCTATTCTCTCTCTCCTGCAATATAAGAAGGGGATCAAACCCCAGTGGTTTACAGACAGATGTAACTCGATTCTGTTTCTGCTGAGTCTGTGGTGCACAGGTCTGCTGCACTGGAGGGGCAGTTGGTCTACTTGATGGTACCATTGGAGGCATGCCACCTGACACTGGACCTGGGCCAATGGTCGGCTGCTGATTTGGCATCTGTGATATGGGACCTGGTGTTTGTGGCATAACTGCAGAAGGTGGAGGCAGTGGTGCTTGCTGAGGCAGTGGAAGGGTAGGTACCATGGGCTGAGCAGGTTGCTGAGGAAGTCGTGAAGACTGTGCTATTGGTGCAGGGGGCATTAGTGGTGGCTGTTGTTGTTGTTGTTGTTGTTGTAGTGGTAGTGGTAGTGGTTGTTGTTGTTGTTGCTGCTGCTGCTGCTGTTGCTGATGCTGTTGTTGTGGAAGAGGAGCTAATCCCATGGGTGGAGCCATCTGGGCAGTCATTGGAGACTGTGTAGGGGGTTGCCCACCAGGGGGACCTGGTGGCCGCATAGGGTGCTGCATCATGCCGGGTGGGGTAGATGACCCTATGCCAGCAAAAAACAAATAATTCCATCACAAGCAACTAAGGATTAACTACAGACCTCCATAAAATAATTTAAAGTAAAACTCAGGGCCAGTAAATGTGTCACAAACACCAATGTCAAGAAAATTTCAAATGATGTAAATTCAAAGAGAAGGATCCAAGAACAAACAAATCTATCAATTACTTACACAATTAACTATTATAATCTTTGGTACAGGGACAGGAAGATCACATATTGAGGGGGTACTAAACAGAATACTTAGATCAAAGAGAGATGTGACGGTTACAACATAATAAACAGCTTCAGAATTCACCAAATACTACTATGGCGATCAAATCAAGCAATGCAATGCAAGCATTGTATCTGGGATATAAATCACTCAAAAACCTGACTGAAAGAGGCATTATGTTGGAGGTAACATTAAAATGGTTATTCATAAACATGATGCAACAGTGTGAATTCAATTGATCTGGCTCAGGACAGGGCCCAGTGGCAGTAATTAATCCTTGGTTCTTCATACAAGGCAGAGAATTTCTTGATTAGCTAGGATTCTTAAGAATGACTCTACAGTATGAATAGAATTAGCAGGTACAGGGTTTTTCTGTACATTCAATGGCCATTTATCAAACAAAAAAATGCATTAGTGTCCCCATACATCCTGTGTACATGTTAAACAACTATAGAAGTTTACTATTATTCTTTACTGGCACTGAATATTTCAGAGCACATATAATTTTTGACTTCCAGTTGGCTTAACCTTCTAAATTTTCTTTTTTTAATAAAGTATTTTGACAGACATATACCAGAGTCTGACTGCTGCTGGCTCATCCGTTGTTGTTGCTGCTGTTGTTGTTGTTGTTGTTGTTGTTGTTGTTGTTGCTGCTGCTGCTGTTGCTGCTGTTGTTGATGCTGTTGCTGCTGTTGCTGCTGCTGCTGCTGTTGGTAGGGTGGTGTGGGACACTGGCTAGGATGACTGAGCGGAGGGTCAACCCTTTTTGTCTGTATTGCCATTGCTATTTGCTGTGACAGTGGTTGATTCCGTGATAGCAGCCGATATGCCATGATTTGCACTCGAAGTTGTTGCAGCTGGCTTGAACTGAAAGTGTGTTTCTGTTGTGGGTCATTTGGCCCACCAAACCCCTGAAACACATCACGGATCTAAGTAGAGCATGTGGTTCAACACTAAGAACAATAACACATAATGATGCCTGAAAACTTATTGCTTCTATAATTAATGTACCCTAAAATGACAATGCCAACTTCAAAAGTACTGTCCACATTAAATGCATACATAGTCATCAATGGAAGCAAGTTAAAGGAAAATGCAAACAGCAAATTTCTACGGGTAGAAAGTGAAGTAATGTGCAAACTTTGTGGAATATCATGTACACAATAATTCTGTAAAATGACAGTTACATTAGGCCTCAGTCTGTATCCAACTCCCACGGCAGCTATTCCATTCAACTGTAACTATGTACAGAATCTGATGCCATTATTTAAATACTTTTTAAGTGTTCCAAGTTGAAAGGTTATAACATTTTGGAAATATCTTACAGAATAAGAATTAACCTTTTGACGCCTAAAGACCTCTATAGAGGTCGTTCCGCACCGCTAACCTCTAAACGTTGCATTTTATATATTTATTCAACAAATATAGGTACTGAATATTTTAAACATGGTGTACCCTGTCCATTTTTTTTCTCTTCAAAATGCAGTTTGTTTCATAATTCTAACGTATTTGGTCCTTGTTTTATTCACAGTTTATATACAGAATGTTCTAAAATTAAAAAAATAATTCCAGTGCCAAAAGGTTAATACCTGAACTGTGGCAGATTAAAAAGTTACAAAACTGCCCCTCACAGTAATAAACAAATCCAGACAAATGTTTCCTAAATTCAACGGTAAATTTATGAAATGTTATTGGTTATATTTTTCTGCCCAGATGGGCTTCTAATGAATACATTTAAGCAACCTGTGGCTATTATGGAAGACACCAGCAAAATGAATATTTTAACTCTCCCATATTTTACTTCTCAGTGGCAGTTAAGAAATAAAACTTCTGTAAGCATAGTTACAGGCCTGCACCCACCTAATACTATTACCACAACAATGGTCCACTTTCCTCTTTTTCTTGGGGGGGGGTGGGGGAGGGGAGGTGGGTGCCAGGAAGGTAAAAATGTATGCCAGCTCCTACCCATATTTTTCTCTGACTCATCATTCAGAAGAAAAAATGCTCCTTCATGCTTTTTTAGCACACTGAAAATAATAATCAGATTCAACTGGCTAAGGGTAGTCCATCTGAACAATGTCATGAACTTTCAGGTTGCACAAAAGCTAGGGAATTTCTTAACCATTTCAGCAAGCACTGGCTTGAAGGATGCTGTTGTCTGGGTCATGATGCCACTTGGTCTTGTACATGCATTTGACACTTCAGAGAAAACTGCTGTCTACACCATGTAACCTGATGATGAAGCCAGCAGATTCATCTGAAACACTGGTGCACATCTACCAGCCCACATGACATCACCTCCCAGCAGACAATCGTCTTCATATTCACCATCACGACAACTTCAAATCTCAAATATTGGCTCCTCGACAAGCACACGTCTCCATTCTGCTCACGTACAGTGCTCCACTGTTGCACCCCCCTGCATAAAAACTTGAAAATAAAAACTCTTTTCCTAAATTCTGTATTTCCATACAAAGGAAAGGGCATGTTTTGGCAGTTTCTGGTTTGTAACCTGTAAACACCGCATAAAATGCAAAAACAGTTGTTCCACCGAGGATAAGTTGGGATAACTGGTTTAAGATTTGCTTCTGAACTATAGATGGCTTTCAGAATCTCACCACAGAAAGTCTGCACGTGGGGTTCCAATGTTCCTCGCGAGCTGGAAGCGCCACAGGCTCAGAAAAACAAGGGTCTTCTTCTACTCTACCGAATCAGAAGTTCTCTAAAAGGCACTGACGTTATCCTGTGGCCCTCCCTTCATTCAGAAAGTATTAAATTTGAATTTACCAACTACTAGAATAACTGAATTTTGATGATCAAATTTACATGTGTTCAGAGTGGCAAGCTCTACAAACCTGAACACAGGGTTACTGGGCTTGTGGATGGACCAAAACTGATGATGCTGCCACTTAGGGGAAAAAAAGAGAGACAAAAATTATTTAAAAAAAGCTTAATAAAAAGTGTGAATAACAAGATAACACCACATCAGCATAGTTATTTGGGTTCCTGAGGAGTAATTACAACCTATCAATCTGTCTGTGTGCAAGAATAAGTGCAGCTCTAACTGGATGGATTCTGTGAAAAATGAAACTGGGGACTTGCATGAAAACCTGCTCAGAAAATCTAAAGTTGGATAAAATCGGGCAATTTAGATGAAGACCTAAGACATTTCACTGTTGTTGAGGACATAAAATTTCAATGAAAGTGTTTTGTTTGAGTGAAATGGTTAGGATAACTGAAGAAGTATAAAGATTACACAAATGTGCCAGAATGCTGCTATGTACACTACCTACCAATTCGGTTATCAAAGTGAGTTGTTACAGCTTGAAGGGATAGAAGGGGATATTGCGGCTTTTACCAAAGATATGCAAAGATCAGCCTGCTCATGAAAAAGGACTGTTAGAATTGCAAGCAAGGGACAAACTGAATTCAATGACCCTTGAATGCGAAGCCATGCTTTGCACACAGCTGGAAATTTGTAAATGGCTAGTAAATGGACAAGGATGTCCAGAAACTACAACTGACAGTGTCAGACCTACATTAGAAACTTGTCACTTTGTCTACCAAAATCAGGAGTAACGTAAAATGCACACTTCTTCCTTTGGCAACGTGACTTGCACAGTTTGGTAGTTTGATATCATACCAAACTGAAATCTCATGAACATACACCATGTGCAGTATGGAAGGGGAAATAACAGGCCTACACACAAAAAATCTTGACAAATTTATGCATGGGTGGAAGATACGAGCATTACAAAACTGAAATGGCGCAGCAGGCCCACTACTACATACAAATCCACTGATACAAAGCAATCACACTTCATAAGCCAATGTTTAGTACATCCCTGACATAATTCAATAAACCTTGCACTTTCACGATCTACTTCTTTAATACCTTAATGTTAGCCACTCAAGTCGTTCTAGGATTGCCTAGTGGCCATTTTATGGCAGGTCTGTTCACCAAATTTATGTATAATTGTCTTCCCTTCCTAACCACATGCCCAACCCATCACAGACTCTTTGACATCCCTATCATGACAATACCAACATATCCATATAAAGTAACAAGTCCATACATACTAGATACTACAGACTATGACACAGAACCTATTGTCAGAAATGAGATGGATGCCATTTAAAGACGAATTTCATACTTCTATACAACAATCAGATTCAACACCATAATAAAAGACGTGGAGTGTCACAGATTAAACACCACATATGAATTTAAAATTTTAATTCTTTATGGATATCAGCAATAAAACAGTCACATGTTCAAACTACCATCATATCCGCACCCTGACAGATGGCCCATCTATTCTGAAATACAGCAAATGGTTCAGAAGGCTATTTGTCATCTGATTTTGCAAGAACACTACTGTGCTCTGGTGCATGCATGTCGTGAGTGCGTCCCACAGACATAAATTTGGAACAAAGGAAGCCAGTTTTCATGAAAACCCCTTGTAATTATCGACTTTCATTCCCTAATATCGAAAATACCATGACACAGCGAAAGTGCGAACTTCTGAGGTGGAAGAAATGCAGTAATCTTGTAAATCGTATTTTTAAACAATGCAGTCCACAGCGCGTCATTAAAAAATTACAACGGTGCAGAACGCGTATTTACGAGGACAAGTCAGGATAGTCAGACAAGTGACTTCGTTATATCGGCAAACCGACAGAACAGCAGTGTTACACAAAAACCTTTCCCATAACTTGTTGTGAACGGCTGGCGTGCCTGTTCACATGGTGTGCACATGATCCACTGGCCGGTAAATATTCCACTGCACCTCCCTTCATTAGAGGAGCAGCCACTTTCAAAACATCCTACAGCAGGAACGTGCAACATTTCTCGGCAGAGGGTCGCTACCGTTATGTAGGATGGTTCCCTGGCCGCACGTGTAAGAACGTAATAAGTGAAACACCCAAATGTCCAAATGACCGTGTATTTTGTATAGTATACATACAACTGACAAATGTGGCCACGAGCTGGAAAACGTGGCCTACAGCACAGCGATCTACACTTCAAGTCATTGCGCGCTACATGATCGTGTTTGTCTGTAAGTCTCAGATCTCACACAACTACACGGCAATCTTTCTTGAGCAAACAATAGTCTCCGGACTCTGATGACTTACTACCGTAAGCTAGTGTTTTCTAACCAGGGTTCCGCGAGAAATGTTAAAAACAATAAATAAAAATTTTAAATACTTTCAAAATTTCCAAAAATCCCTCAAAATAGTGCGGGGATTTCTCTCCGAAAGTTGGCAATGCTGGAGTAATCTCCGCGCATTACGAACTGTCTCTTTTATTTCCTGGCCTGAACGCGTCTTTATTGGTAGGGGTTCCACCATGGAAGAAAGATTGGAAAAGACTGCCATATTCACAAGTGACCGCCAACGGCCTTGTTCTGAACCAGCTGAAATCTGGTCCATAACCTCACAAGCGACTTATTTAATATCTGTTTTAATATTATACTCAATAATGTATCATTCTACTACGCGGCTAACCTAACCGAGGTTTCCGGCCAGAATTTTGTATCTCTTCCGCAATCAGTACATCTCCCGCCCATCTTAGTCTCATTTATTTAATCCTAAAAACATTAAGTAAAAACATGGGAAATTAACAGCTAACCCTTACACAAATTACAGAATATACGTTACACGCATTGGAAAGGAAAATATTAAGAATATATGGTCCAATACAAGAGAAAGAGCACGGTACCAGCATGTTGTACCACGAATACCGAAATGACTTGTGATTCCTTCTGTGGATATGATCAAAACCACGGAATATTCTTATATTTCGGTTTCGCAGTAGTTCTTTCACCAGTACGGCAATAGAAAAAAAAACGCAGCCTAAAATGTGGTAGTTATAAGCCAACACAATTTAAATGGATCAACTACACGCAGCATAAAAATATGAAGGCAAAGGTTTTCACACCTCATTTTAACGGGGCTGGGCAAGGGCAAAACCCGTCTCTTCTCCAGGGTCCAGACCAACATTGGTACCAACTGCGCCTCCTCTTAGGTGGGCACCGCGAATTCTTTCCCAGAGCGTCGGGCGGCCGGAAAGTGAAGCTGACCATTCAGCCCGTCCAGTGCTGAGGTTAAGAATGCGTTCCCCAATATGCTTTCATGCTGAAGAAAAACTTTTACATTTTACCACATTTCAAATAACGCCAAAAGGTACCTGTAAAGCGAACTATGTAGCAGCTGAGCGGTAAAGAAAGCAGTTTCTTTTTTCCGAATTTGTATGGATAGGAACCATCTACAACGGAAACAAGGTTATCACAACTGAGAAAAGGAAAGAGTTCCCAACCCCTCAACAATGATTTCCATTATGTATACGCTGCTTAAACGTTTTTATAAGGTACCAAGACTCCTAACAAGACCGAATGCCATACAAGTTTGCAGGACATCTTTATACATTAACATCTTTACAAATTCAAGAAGTATCACAATCAATACCTTTCTTCTTTGCTAAACCACAATCAAATATCACAGCTACACAACGCATCTTCTAGATCAGTGGATCCCCGGGTGCGCTCCGTGACAAGTTCCCAGGTGATCCGTGGATACATTTCTGTAACGGTTGCCTTGAAATTTACTTATTTTTTAAATTAAAGGTATACTGTTTTGTTAAAAATTATCGCGAAACTTCAAGCGAAGTCAGTTTAATTAGTTTAGTTTTATTTTTCTGTTCAATTTATCATACATATGACAACAGACTCGTCCAAACCTAACAATGTAAATTTAAATAAATACATTTCAACTTATCATTTAAAAGTCATAAGATTAACTTTGAACATAGTACTGCAAACAGAAAACTATATGTTTATAAAATATGTAGTACTAAAAGCTAAATAAAAAATCAGATATAAATTACAAAGAGACAAATTCCTCCACTCAGTAAAAAGCATGATATGAAAGAAATTATTTCACCTTTCTTAAAGGCCTTATAATTGTCAATTTCTTTTACGTAATCAGGCATCTCATTATATAATTTATTTCCCATGTTTATTACATTATTTTTGTATATGTCAGTTTTATATGAGTGAACATGGTCTAATCACGCACTGCATTATTACTAATGCTACTGATATGGACTGGAAGTTACCTAAAATCAGTTCTGAATATACATTTTAAATTTTCGATACCTATCATACGGGCACTCTGTATTTACATGAGTAAGGATGTGAGGATCCGTAGTTATTTTTCGAAGGCAAACGGGTCCGCGAGCAAAAAAGTTTGGGAAACAGTGGTCTCGATCACGGTAGTCATGGTAAGGGGCCACGCCCGTTACAGTGGGCTGGTTCGAGGGCCACAAGTGAAAATATAACAGTAAGTGGTATACCTAACCGCCTAAATATTTGTGTAATTTTTATAGCACACACAATTTACAAATGTGACCGCGGGTGTACTTCATTCGACTCTCGGATACGGGAATGGTGCTCCTGACTGGCAGTTTTCGTGTCCATCAACAGAAAGAATACATGAACGGTACCCTTAAATGCACGCGCCCGACTCCTACTTAATTATGCTTAAAGCACATGTGCTCATCACATTCGGCACGGAACACTCTCTACATGATGCAGTCCAGAAATATTTCACAAATAAACAAACGTCATCCGAGAAATACCACCATTAAACAGACCCAGATCCTGTGTCACCCCCTAATCAGTAACCTTTATACTTGTCTCTCAGTGGAAATGTTTATGCTCTGAGGAAAATTTCAAGGCACTGAATAGCCACTCCCACATAATGCTCTGGTCTCCCTCCTCCCACTTGCATTAGATAAGACCTGTTACTCGTTTACACTATATGTTTCCCACTTCTCTGTCGTGCTTCTTGGAGACGGTGCTGACACTTTTACAACCATGATTTCATAACTGCTTCGGAGTTTGACCAATTTATGACAAATTTTCGGCCGTGTCCAATTTGAAGGCATTTAATCGGATGTTCCCAGTTTTTTCTTATTCAAAGACCAGCAGTCGATGTTACGTCGTTTCCTGTCTGTTAATGTAGAACACATAAGAAATAAGACACAGCGATACGACACAGCTCGTTGCACATGTAAATAAAACACCGAAACATAGTTTAAAATGAAGAATAAATCAGAACGAAAGTGAAGGTGCGGCATAATTAATATAATCTATCAAGTGTGCGAGTTTCAGCCGAAAATTTCGAAAGATAATGATACAGCAATCTGTGTACTTGCTAAGCACGTTAGGCACAAAAAAAGTGCTCCACTGTCCAGCTCAGTGGCGCAAAACAATATTGATGCTCAAATGTAAATTATGTTCTAGTAGGTATATATGCATATACAAGGTGACAAATACATTCAGGTGGCAGAAAGTTTCCTTTAATAATTATGGAGAGTAAGATCCGTCGGTCAACTTCGCACACGTTCGGAAAACCACTATTCACGTTCAGCAGTATTCTATGGTGTTCGGAAGACCGTTCTTGATTGCTGAATAAACACGTCAGGAAAGGCACGCAAATCGAAACTAACATTTATTTGCTTCTGTTGTGCACTGGAGATTTATTACTGGCTAATTCGTAATAGCAGTCAAGACGAACATCGTAGAAAACTTTTTTTTCCCCCCCACATACGTACCTTGCATCTTGACATTATCAGCCATACCACCACCGTATTAACCACACATCGATGTACTTTGACTTTTTAACAACTGTAACTTTAGTAAGTACGAATTAATGTGCTCCCTGATGATGGTGTGACTGCACCGAAACATGCCGGAGCTGTTTTAATGTGAATTTTAATACTGTTTTTTAAGACAACTCACTAGTGCATCAGTTGGTGAATAAATAAAACTCTGATTACAAAAATGTTTCTTCATACCATAATCTTAGCCACTACATGAAAATTCACGTCTTCGGGGATGTTACAAAGCGTTGACTAAACTGTTACCGATGTTTCGAAGGATATCTCTCCTTTCAACTTCAGGGTCAAGCACATGAAACGTCCTTCGAACAGTGGGTAATTTTTTTTTTTTTGACGTTTTGCTGACCGTGCATCTCCGTATATTTATCCCAGTAATTAACCAACTTGATGCACAAAATTTTAGTTTTACAATAAGTTTATTTCATGCCTCTACATGTTTCGAGCACATGTGCTCGAAACATGTAGAGGCATG
>Ga0123355_10011281_pt1 | contig 13763 bp, 11 predicted proteins | sample TergutEmb28metaG_3_FD_89872 | JGI IMG/M metagenome (GOLD analysis project Ga0123355, IMG submission 89872) | Embiratermes neotenicus P1 segment gut microbial communities from Petit-Saut dam, French Guiana - Emb289 P1 | ecosystem: Host-associated > Arthropoda: Insects > Digestive system > Gut ... | reverse complement strand
TCAGCGGTAGAGCATCCGGCTGTTAACCGGAGGGTCGTAGGTTCGAATCCTACTCGGGGAGCTTTTTATTGCTATCGGAGCGGACAAGCCTTGATAAAACAAGGGTTGTCCGTTTTTCATTTGACATAATTAATTCTCTAAATTTTCAAAAATGGACATTTAGGAGCAACCGTCTTTTTAGCACTTTTAAGCTAGTCGGTTGCTCCTATTTTTGTTGCAGCTGACTAACTTAAAAAGACGTTCATTAAACTTGTTATTTTTGCACCCTTCTTCGTCGGGCGCTCCTTGACTAACGGAAAACTAACTGGCAACAGTACATAACCCTTGTTGAACTAATTTTCTTGAGCGCAATCTGCCGCTTACAGCTCGACACCTATGGTGTTTCGCTGTTTTTGCTGATTGCGATAGCGAGCAGGCGAAAACAAAATGCTGCGAAGCAAATTATGCACCATTGCTAACTTCGCTTTTCGTAACGTATTTTTAAGTTAGTCAGCTATAAATATAAACTATGATTATCGTAGGGCGGGGCTTGCCACTTGTCATAAGATACACACCCATCAGCAGCAGCTTGTATATCCCCTTAGTACAAATATTTACATGGGCCATTGATAGCATGCCTATCGTATAATCGAAACATCGGAATTCGCTCATTAAATATCAATCCAATAAATTTCTGTTACTTTTCCTTCATCATAATCAAACCCTTCACCCGACAGCATCCCACCATTGCGAATAGCAATCTGGGCAGATACTCTATTATCTTTATTGCATGAAATCATAACTTTATCTAACCCAAGAGCCTTTGCCTCAGCAATAACAAGCGATAACTGCTTAACTCCATACCCCTTGCTTCTTTCAGAAGGGCGTATTCCATAACCAATATTGCCGCCATCTTTCAGCAGTTCTTCTGTCAAATGGTGCCGTAATTGAATGGATCCAATGATTTTGTTATCCGTTTTACGAAGCATAAAATACGTTGTGGCCGGAGTGCTGCTTGTAGAGCGTTTAATCTCTTTTTGAGCTGTAACTTTTTCCAGCCATTCATCGTAGCTATCATACTTTATAAACCCACTGCTGCCATTTATTTCTTTCTCACCATAGTCTATATATTCTTGCCTATACTCCATCGCTTGTTTTTCATATTTTTTTAACACTTCTACTAATTCTACATCCTCCATGCCGCACCCCCGCAGGTCATTCTCACTATCCTGTCCTACCTAATTTGTCCAAATTATTTCCCATATAATCTCTGCGTCCAAGACAAAACTATCGCCTGAAATGCCAGTCATATCAATTATGTCTGCTCTAATTGCTTCAAGATACGCTGTTATTTCTTTTGCGCTCAAAAATCCTAATAAATCGCCATCAAATACTCGCACAACAAATCTATCATCAGTAAAAAATCCCGGAGGGAGAACTTCCATGATAACTGGGTGATTATGATAACTGTCGTCCCGGAATGGGGCATTTACCATATTCATATATGCTTCCAATGCAATTAAAATCTCCATTTCTGCATAACTAAGCTCGTCCCGCACCTCTTGTTTTACAATCAAATCCCATGACTTTAAAAGTTCAATATTATCCCTATCGATTCCTGTAAACACGAGCAATTCATCAATGAATGCCTCATTATCATAATAATATTCATTATCAACCCATACTCGGAAACTGCGCCAGTATTCGCCATGGGATGCCGGCATCACGCTTCTTATCGGGCCATAAAAAGTATCGTCGCCTCGCGTATTTAGCACCAGATTCATTTCCATAAATTCCTTTAGCCGCTCATATTGAGCCGCAAGTTCACCTAACTCTTTATTTACTTGTAAAAAAACCTGACGAGTATAGTTTGAGCCCATGGTAGGCACCCTTCCAAAAAACACATCCTCACTATCAAGCCCGGTAAACTCCAAAATTTCCGAAATAAGCTGCACATTATTCACATGTTCATCACTCGACAGCCACACCATAAAGCGATCTCGTGGCATGTTAGGCGGCGGCAGGTAAAATAAGTTTACGCTATTCCACCTGGTCCATCTATCGGATATGCTCGTTACGATCACCTCATGATAATAAGTTGTTCCGCTGTTTATCTTCGTTGCAATTTCATGCATGCGCAGATTAGGCCGCATTATTCTATAAAATTCTTCATTTACAAGCAAGTAATCTGTCTCAGCGCTCGTTTGCCTTACAACATCAAACGCCCGAACATATAGATTGTTTTCGTCAATGCCCGTAAAAGCCAGTAGTTCTTCAACAATTACGTTTTTATCCATATAATCATCACCCAGAAAAAACACATAAAACACAGGTCTTACAACAGGTCGATTGTACTCATCAAAATCCCATATAGCAAGCCAGTTGCTAGGCGTATAGCGCACTTCTGAAATAACAATGTCTGATAAATACACCGTGCCCGTATTCAGCTTCAGGGCAAACTCCCGCAAAAGCTGATACTGATACCTGTGCTGTTCAGATTCTCCCCATCTAACTCGTAATTCCTCAACAGCTAACCGAGCCGCATGAAGATAATCCGTTTCATCATTTTCAGTATTAATGCTGTTCACTGCAGGAACATAGCTAGCCGCCCCATCTTGAACACTCGCATTTTCTTGAGTAATCTCACACGCAGATAAAATTAATGCCGTTGCCAGCAATACTAACAATATATATTTGTTCATAAAACCTCTCCTTCATCAATTCTAATAGCCATTATTTTATCAACACCACCGTCACATCATTAACATTCGTCCCTGTAGGCCCGGTGACAAGCAAGTCTCCGCATGCCTTTAAGAGCTCATATGAATTGTTATTATCAAGGTAGTCCTCAGGCAAATAACCCAAATCATGATAGTTCCCGTAAGAATATCCATCTATCACCGCGCCTGCGGCATCCGTCGGCCCATCCGTGCCGTCAGAGCCCAGGGAGAATATGCAAACATTATCCAAACCTGAAATATGTGCGGCCGCCGCCAGCGCAATTTCCTGATTCCTGCCGCCCTTCCCCTCTCCTGTGACTTTCACAACGGTCTCCCCGCCAAATAAAATAGCACAAGGCAAATCAAACGCCGGAGTCACAGCGTTCCGAGCTGCAATCGAGCCTATCAAACTCCCTGCTTCACGCGCCTGACAGGTCATATTCTCAGTCAATATATATGTGCTGTACCCAATTTTCTCTGAAATATTAGAAACCGTCTCGCATAGCTGCCTTACAGAGCCTATAATGCGTGTTTCGACATTTGTAATTTCTGTAGGCAGTGCTCTTTTGAGCAGCGGCAGTAAGTGCCCGGGGACCTGTATGCTATACTTTTTTATTATCTTTACCGCACCATCAGGCTCACCTGAATCGACATAAGCGGGGCCTGAAGCAATAAAACTTGGATCGTCCCCCAAAACATCAGACAGTATAATCGATTGAATTCTTGCAGGCTCACAAAGCTTGGCGAATTTCCCGCCCTTGACCTTTGAGAGACGCTTTCTGACAGTGTTTATCTGCTTGATATCTGCCCCGCAACTCAAAAGTTCTTTGGAAAGCTGCTCAATGTCTTTCAGACTCACACCCTCTTCCGGACACTCGAAAAGAGCCGAGCCTCCGCCTGATATCAAGAAAATAATATTATCACCAGCAGAGAGCGACCCAAAGAAATTTACTGCATATTCACTTGCCACAGTGCCATTCTCATCAGGCAAAGGATGCCCTGCCTCAAAAATACGTAAATTACCTATCTCACCCATGCTGTGCCCGTATTTTGTAATTACAATGCCTCCAAGTACACGCTCTCCCAGCGCTTCCCCGGCTGCCGAGGCCATAGTCCATGCCGCCTTACCAATAGCGAATATATAAGCGTTGGAGTCATACCCGGTTAGCACGTCCTGCACAGCCTTCTTAGGGTTAATTTCCTTCAGCGTGTTTTCAATTATATACATAGCATCATTTCGCAATTCCGTGTTCGTATTCATATCTGTCACCATCCTTAAAACAGCCTCAACACTAAGTTTATCAATTGCGGAAACACAGAAACCACTGCGATTATACGAGCTAAATGCGTGATCGATACTTTCATGAAGTCGAAGCCCATATCTTTCGCCAAAAGACTCATCTCCGTCATACCGCCCGGCGTTGAGCAGAATAGGCTGTTCCCCAAATCCATGCGTGACAGCTTATGAACTATAAAGCCAACAAGAAGCGGCAAAGTAACCATGCTTATAACCATGACCAAGGCGGGGCCTCCGGCATGCGCCATGCCCTCGACACTCTCCGGGGTAATCCTCATTCCCAGAAAAACGCCTGACATAATTTGAGCCATAAAGCGCATTTGCAGCGGCATGTAGGCCTTAGGATAAAATATATTGACCAGCACGCCGGAAGCCATGGCAAACACCATAGGCCCGGCAGGAACGCCCAAGAAAAGCCCAATCATTCCACCTATAGTAGTAAAAAACAGCGCTGTTACACATCCTCGCCGCTTCTCTTTACCGGTCATATCCACATCAATAATCGGCGCGCTTTGCTCTTTCATGGCAGATTCTTTTTCAGCCCGTTCTGCCACAACACGCTTGTTAATCTGGATAATGCCCTTTTTTGCAAGCAATTGGAACAAAAACGGATAGAATGTAAATGCTATTATTAGTCTAAGCAACTGCATCGCGGTTATCATTCCGGCATCCGCGCCAAGACTGTCAGCAATTATAGCAATTTCCGCGATGCCACCGGGCGCAAAACTATACATGGCCGTAACAATATCCATATCAAAAAGCCTGTGCACAAGATATCCAAGAGCTATCGCATTTATGAAAAATAGGCTCAGAACAAGGCTTATCGGCCTGATAAGTGTCCTTATGGAAAAGAGATTTTCTTTATTTATACTTAACCCCAAATATGTACCCGCAAGTATCTGAGTCACGACTCGCAGTTCATGTGGAAAAAACGCGTATCCAACAGTCAAGTTCCAAGTCGCAGTAAACACCAGCGCTCCAAGCATATAAGCCGCAGGTATAAATTTCAGTTTTTTAGCTCCTATGCCGCCTACCGCCCCTATAGCCAAAATGACCGCTAATTGCATGAAATATTCCAAAATAAGCACCCCATGTTATGTTTTGTAGTGAGTTAAAGTAAGTGCTGAATAACCTGCTTATGACTGAATTGCGCACAAATTCTTTAAAAGACGAGGAGCGTGTGAGCGCAGTACTATAGCGAAGTACGAGCGCGATACACGCGATGATGTACTTTAATGAATTTGAAGCAATTCAGTCGTAATGAGGTTGTTCAGGGCTTACTTAACCTCATTTTAATTCACCCATCCTAGTTTGTAAACCTAAATCACCCATTTATTATTTGCTTTTTTATGCTTTATAAAGTAAAATCTGATATGAGTCGTGTGCATATTATCATAGATAGTGTCCACATGAGTTATGTCATACGTCTTTCCAGCTGATTTTCAGTCACTTTTCGTCGAGGACTCCTAGCAGATTATCTCCGAATATGCGTCGTCGTCCTCTCCTCAATTGGCTAAAAGTCAGACACGAAAAGCCGCACAACTAACTCATGTGGACACTATCTAGACAACGAGGTATTCATTTTGTTTTTACCTATCTCCACAGAAGAAATTAAAGAATTCGACTATATACTTGTAACGGGTGATGCATATGTGGATCATCCGTCGTTTGGCGCGGCTATAATTGGCAGACTCATTCAGAGCTTGGGCTACACCGTAGGTGTTATAGCTCAGCCGGATTGGAAAGACCTCGAGAGCTTCAAAGCTTTGGGTAAACCCAAATACGCATTCATGGTCACAGGCGGTAATATAGACTCCATGGTGGCACATTACAGCGTTGCAAAGAAAAGACGCTCTGAAGACGACTACTCACCCGGAGGCAAGGCAGGCCTCAGGCCGGATCGCGCCACCATCGTATATACCAACAAGATTAGAGAAGCCTATAAGGATGCATTCATAGTTATAGGCGGCATCGAAGCAAGCCTGCGAAGACTTTCTCATTATGATTATTGGGACAACAAAGTCAGGCGCTCCATTCTGCTTGACAGCGGCGCGGACTTACTGGTTTACGGCATGGCGGAGCATCAGATTGCTTCCATTTTGGAGTGCCTTGACGCAAGCAACTCTGAAGGGCTAAAAAATATTCGTGGCATATGTTATAAAAGCAAGCAAAAGCCATATATTCCGGGGGCCATAGTTTTACCGGAGTATACACAGGTGCGCGACAACAAAGATATGTATCTGCAAAGCTTTAAAGCTCAGTATGATAATTCAGGCGCATTCACGGCAAAAACACTGATTGAACCCTACACCGAATGCTATGTTGTGCAGAATCCTCCCGCCGAGCCTATCAGTACAGCCCTATTTGACAAAGTTTATGCACTGCCGTATATGCGAAATTATCACCCCCTATATGAATCTATGGGCGGTGTACCCGCAATAAACGAAGTGAAGTTCAGCTTAATATCAAGCCGCGGCTGCTTTGGTTCATGCAACTTCTGTGCGCTTGGCTTCCATCAAGGGCATATTGTACAAGCTAGAAGCCATGCATCTATTATTCGAGAAGCTGAACGCTTTGCATGGGAATCCGATTTCAAAGGCTATATTCACGACGTTGGCGGCCCCACGGCCAATTTCAGAGCCCCGGCATGTAAAAAACAGCTCAGTGATGGAGCCTGTAAGAATAAAAAGTGCCTATTCCCAAACCCATGTAAAAACTTAGAGATAGACCATATGGACTATCTGAAACTTCTTAGAAAACTACGCGCACTTCCCGGCATTAAAAAGGTCTTCATACGCTCCGGCATAAGATATGACTATTTGATTCATGATAAGAACAAAGAGTTTTTTACAGAGCTTGTTAAGCACCATATAAGCGGGCAACTGAAAGTAGCTCCTGAGCATATATCAAGCAGAGTGCTTGACAAAATGGGCAAGCCGGGCAAGGATGTCTATGAGAAGTTTACGCGGCGATATCACCAGTTGAATGACGCGCACGGCCTAAAGCAGTATCTTGTGCCATATCTAATGTCCAGTCACCCCGGCAGCGACTTGGACAGCGCCATAGAACTTGCGGAGTATTTGAGAGACATCAATTTCACTCCGGAGCAGGTCCAGGACTTCTACCCCACACCAGGTACATTGTCAACGTGCATGTACTACACAGGCAAGGACCCAAGGGACGGAAAGTCTGTTTATGTGCCAAAATCCCCACATGAAAAAGCCATGCAGCGTGCCCTCATCCAATATAAGAACCCTAAGAACTATGATCTGGTTAGAGAAGCGCTTTTCAAAGCAGGCAGAGCTGACCTAATAGGCTTTGACAAGCATTGCCTAATAAAGCCGCGTAAAATCAGCGGTTCTAAGACAAGTAATTTTCAGAAAAAAGAGATAAAACCACGCGGTAACACAAAAAACAAGTCTAAGCCACGCAGGTAAAGATGCGTTTTTTAGACACAATATGTTTAATATGTTTACCAAATTCACCAAAAGTTTAAATATTTTCCGGTAAAGATGTGCTATACTAAAGTAAACACTGGACAACCTCACTTCGACTACTTTGCTTCAAATCCATTAAGCACTGCGCTCACACGCTCCTCGTCCTTTAAGGAATTTGTGCGCAAATTAGACAAAAGCAGGTTATTCAGCGCTTACTAAGGCATAAGAGTTTCTGGCCAAGAAATTATACCGGTTTAACTTTAAAATCCTTCTACACTATGTGCGAGAAATTTTAAAGTCAACTCACAAAACATACCGAATGGAGTGTAACAAATGAAAATACTAAAAATTACATTACTGCTTATGGCAAGCATGCTTTTCCTGATTGGATGCAATGAACCCCACACACCTGCTCCTGGAGTGGCAGGCACCATTGCCGACTTTTTCCCATTCCATGAGAACACTGTCGTCGTCTTTGAAGATACAGGCCCATGGGGCAACTCTGTATTCTATACTATCCAGGTTGATGGCAATAGAATGCAGCGCCGAATCACAATGGGGCAATTTACGGTTGCTGAGGTTTTGGAGATTTATGATGGCGAGCTTAGGGTAAATCATGCTAGGCATTTTGCCTCAGGCTTTGAGCCTCTGATCGACCAAAAAGATGAAACTCCTATGGTTATCTTAAAAGAACCTCTCGTAGTAGGCAACAGCTGGGAAACGCACACAGGCCCAACAATTCAAGGTGTCGCGAGAGGTCAAGCGACCATTACCGCGGTTGATGTGGAAGTCGAAACGCCATACGGCCTCGTAACTGCTATAGAAGTCTCCACTGAGTTTGAAAATGGCTACACAGTAGTGGATTACTTCGCCAGAGGGCTAGGGCTGGTTCAAAGCGGCTATTTCATCCAAGGCTTTGAGCGTGACCTTGGCGACACCAGGTTCATTCAAGAAGAAATGACTGTCCACCTCTCGCTTCTATCAATTACTGAAAATACACCGCTCAGCGTAGACGTATTTGTCGTTCACCCGAATGACGAGGGCAATGATTTGGACTATACCGAAGTCTCGTTTGAGTTCATGACAGGCGGAAGTATTACAGAAGCGTTTGAAGCGCTGTTAAGAGACCCGGCGGACGGGCTGACCGGCTTAATCTCACCGCACACAGTAATCAACTCTATTGACATCAGCTGGAGGCCGTCTGAGGCCAATCCGCAATTTGACGAAACAATCGTTCACGTGGACTTGTCCGAGGACTTTGTTCTCGATCTGAACGCAGGGGCGCTCGCAGAGCAATTGCTTCTCATCTCTCTGGAAGCGACATTCACTGAGTTTTTCAGCGCTCATGAGTTTGTTTTGACCATAGATGGGCAGCCTTACGTCAGTAGACATTAGCAGTTAAGAGGGAAGTAGGATTAAAAAATGGAACTTATCTCCACCCATTCCAAGACTTTGGAAATAATAAAAAAATATAACTTTCATATAAAAAAAGGCTATGGCCAAAACTTTCTGACCGATCAGCATGTGATTAACAAGATAATTGCCGGCGCCAATGTAGATGAGACAGACCTCGTTATAGAAATCGGCCCCGGCATAGGCGGCCTTACTGAGCGGCTGGCAAGCCAAGCCAGACATGTTATTGCAATAGAGATTGACAAGTCACTTATCCCTATTCTGGAAGATAATTTTTCGGAATATTCAAATATCGAAATATTAAATCAGGATATTTTAAAGACCAATATCAGCGATATTATTGCCGAACATGGGGCTAAGAGCGCGAAAATCGTGGCTAACCTCCCCTACTACATTACCACGCCAATCATTATGGACATTCTTGAAAGCAAGGCTCCCATAGAGAGCATGACCATCATGATTCAAAAAGAGGTTGGGCAGCGCATAAAAGCTGCGGCAGGCACAAAAGACTATGGTGCACTAACACTGGGTGTTGCCTACAGAGCCCATGCAGAGCTCATTGCCAACGTTCCCCGAAATTCGTTCGTGCCGCGCCCGAATGTCGACTCTGTTGTCCTCAGGCTTGACGTGCTGAAAGAGCCGCCTATCAGTGTGCACGACGAGACGCTTTTATTCAAGATTATCAAAGCGGCCTTTGAGCAAAGGCGCAAGACACTGATAAATTGTCTGTTTAATTTGCTTGACTTGGGTCTAAGCAAGGAAGAACTGGCGGTTTTATTCAATAAGCGAGGATTTGATGCCAATGTCCGAGGTGAGGATTTGACGCTTTCTGATTTCGCTGAGCTGGCTAATGTGATAGTCGAATGAAGTTAGAAATGGCACACAAACCCTAAGTTTTTTCGCTCTATATCCGACATCTTGTAGCATCAACCATTGAAGGTTCGCTTATCTATAACAAAAGCCATGTATTATTTTCAACAAAAGCGAAAATAATACATGGCTTTTAGGCTTTCCCTATCCTTACGTTGCATAGTCAAATTATAGCCAATACACCCGCCCACACATAAAGCTTGCTTGCTTTCGTTACTGTTTGGGGGTAATTTAATTATGAAAGTTCATCTGCGTCTGTCCGCTCGATATCATTCATTTTTGGAATTCTTCGCACGGCTGGGATGAGAATAATTAACACACCAACCACTACGTACATATATCCTTGGAAAATAAATATCTCATCGACATTTGGCACCAGCCGGCCCACGATACCGCCCAATAGCGCCCCTAGTGCGCCCATTAGCGAAAAGCATGTGGTTGTTAGTGTATCGATGCGACCAACCATGCTCTTGGGGGGTAATTTTTGCTCCAGCGAACTATACAGTATGCCGATGGAGCTCGATAGTGCAGTGAATAATAACAATGTAGCTAGCCCGGCATGGTAATGTTCAGGCAGAATGTATACGAATGCTACTCGACTTATACCTCTTAGTACCATCATAAATGCCAGCAGATACCCAATTTTAAACTTATTCCCAATCGTTCCTATGACTGATGAAGCCAAAATACCGCCCACCATCCCCACTACTGAAAAGATGATATAGCCTTGTACTCCCACGTGGTATTCCGCAAATTCAGGCATGTTAATTGATGCAATTTCTACAACAACACGCATCACAATGAGCATGACCATCAGATACATTAGTACGCTGCCACGCATGAACTTCATTCCATCGACTAGGTCGGCTATATAGCTATGCTTAGGCACCTCGGCGGACTGCTTCCTCGTGGACGGGTCGCGCAAGAAGCATGCGAACACAAGTGCTCCCGCCAAAAACATGGTGCTTATACCAAAGATGAAGAGCAGATCCATTTCATCATCCATGACGGAGAACAGAATAATTGCAATTCCAATGCCACCTATAAGTCCAGCGATTTGTATAAGAGAGTTAGCTTGTAAAATTTCATCTTCCTTCACGATGTGCGGCAGCAGCGCCGTGCCTGATGGAGCTTCAAACAGCGCAGCCAGCGAATATATGAAAATAACACTGAGCATGAAAGGTGCTCCCAGGTTTTCCAGTAGGGGTGTGAATGTTAGCATTGCCAACACACCAAATTCCAAAAAGGTTGTGGCTTTCATGATTCGCACTTTATTATTACGGTCAACGATAGGCCCTACTGCCAGTGAAAATATAAAGGGTGCGATCATCAAAAAACCCGCAATCCCTGTGTACATCGGGTTACCGTACAGCATATGTACACTCAATAGCATGAAAATTGAAAATATGCCGCCCCCCAGCCCCGAAAAAATCTGATACATCATATACAAGCGGAACTGGCCATTGGATGCGAACAATTTTGCCATAGCGAATCCTCCTTAATGTAGCTATATCTAATGCTTTAAAGTTCTCTAGCTGCACGCAGGAACTTTAGAGTTAGCTCACTACAGCTTGCATTATAGGTGAAACGTTCGGTAAGTGCAATATGTGTGTGGTAAGTGGTAAGAAATATAGAAGCAAGTGGCGAGCAGTTTAAAAAACATAAGGAATGCTATGGAAACTATTTAGACGCCCTCTAAAATATTCTAAAAACAAAGAGCACAGAAATGGCCATTATCAGCGCAAACGCGCCCCTGCTCCAGTCATAAACACGCTGCCCGCCATATGACTTTAAAGGATCACCTATAAAGAATATGCAACGGTAAATTAAGAGAATGCTGACAAGCCCGACAGTCGGAGGCCAAACTACGCCTATGGCAAACAAGAACAGCCAGCTTGCGATAGAGACTATCGCCATATCTCGTCTAAACTCAGGTGTGTTCTCGTATTCATGCGGATACCAATTGCCGATCATAGGCATGAACCCGGCGCCAAAGCTCACAACGCCGAGCAAGATCAACCCTCCATCTGTGAAACGAAACCGCCATTTGCGCTTTGTAAATAAAGTCCCAATAAATCCAAAAAATACTTGGCCAATAAAAACACTCAGAAAAATGGCTAGCGCAAGATGTATATAACGAGATGTCATAAAAACAGGAATAAAGAGCACAGCATTGACCAGCGCGAAGAGCACAATTTGCCCGAGACTGCTCGACTCTTCTTGCACGGTTTCCTCTTTTTTTGCAATATAAAAATCATGACCAAAACATATGCCAAAGGTTGAAAACGCATATATCTTGAGAAAAGATAGAAATCCGACATGTGGTAATAGCTTAAGAAACGGGATGCGTACAAAGCCATTCTTGACAAAGTTGAGCCAAGAACCTACATTGTCATCGCGAACGAAAGTTATAAGCATATTACAATTTTCTACATCCCATAGGTGCTTGACGCCTTCTTTACAAAGTTCTTTGCCAATACCTTTACCATGATGTTCAGGGTCAGTGAAAAAATAGTTTGCAAAGCCAATTTTCTTGCCCAAAGCTTCATAAAGCTTATAAGAAAATCCGCTCACGATTATATCGTCTATTAAATAAATCAGCGCATCTTTAGGTTTGGGCATTAAAAACCAAAGAAAAGAAAGGTGAAAAAAGCTCCTGGCCAAAAGTGTTTGGAATTGCCTAACCTCTGCAGCGTTGTTCGTGTCTATCTTGCGTATGGTAGTAGTCATATAAGTTAAAGTCCTTTCGTGATTTATTCAAAGTTGTCGATTTCACGCATAAATAAGCATACCATGAGTTGTCGTTTTGCACAATACATATCACTATTAATTCATCCAACAAGCGAATTGGATTCTTTTCCTTGAGATTGATATTATTTTCTGATATGCTCTAATGACTATGGGAACTGGAGTGATGCTAATGAGTAATGTTGCATATTCAAGTGAATACAGAAAGAGATACAACAACTATCAATCGTTATTTAAAGCTGGCAATTTCACAGGTAATAAGGAAGTACATTTGTCGGATGCATATTTTATCCAACTCAGCGAGTATCGTGCTAAAATTGGGGATTATAGCTGCCACGGGCACACCTGTGAGTTATTCACCACTCCAATAGAAAGTGTTGCAAAATGGCATTCCATCCATAACTATGGCGGATTTCATAAAATCATTAAACATAGTAACGGAAAAGAATATCTTATATTTAATCAAGACTTATACGGCTATAGTGTATTGGATATTGAATCGCGAAAAATCATGCAATTTTTTCCTGAAAAATCTCTACAAGGTGGAGAAACATTTATATGGACAGACATTGAGTACAGTCCTATATCTAATGTACTCGCAGTAATTGGCTGCTATTGGGCATGTCCCTATGGTGTGCAGCTGTTTACCTTTGACAGTCCCATGAGTGAAAAACAAAAACATATTGATCTGATTAATTTTTTTGAAGGTAGTCACGAGATTTATGATGATATTGACTTCGTAAAGTGGGAACATGGCGATTTGCATATCATGAAATTTAATACTGAAACAGAAGAAGCAGAATCAGAAGTCATTACACAAAATCGGTATATGACATGGTTATCGGAGAGAGGAAAAGAGCTATGGCCATAAAAGCATAAACAAAAACCCACGAACTTTTAAGTTCATGGGTAATAACTGGGCCCTCGGGGACTCGAACCCAGGACCGTCCGGTTATGAGCCGGATGCTCTAACCAACTGAGCTAAGGGCCCGTGCATTGTTATTGCACACAAGTTATCTTTAAGATGAGTTAACAAACGAATTAATAGCGATTGTTAACCTTAGTAATAATATTATATTTTGAGGCTGTTGTCAATAGCAAATTGAAGGCACGGCCGTAGAGCAACCGACTAGCTTAAAAACGCTAAAAAGACGGTTGCTCATAAATGTCCATTTTTGAAAATTTAGAGGATTTATTATGTCAAATGAAAAACGGACAACCCTTGTTTTATCAAGGCTTGTCCGCTCCGATAGCAATAAAAAGCTCCCCGAGTAGGATTCGAACCTACGACCCTCCGGT
>Ga0123355_10011280_pt1 | contig 13763 bp, 21 predicted proteins | sample TergutEmb28metaG_3_FD_89872 | JGI IMG/M metagenome (GOLD analysis project Ga0123355, IMG submission 89872) | Embiratermes neotenicus P1 segment gut microbial communities from Petit-Saut dam, French Guiana - Emb289 P1 | ecosystem: Host-associated > Arthropoda: Insects > Digestive system > Gut ... | reverse complement strand
GTCCCCTGCCTTGCCTAGGCTCGGCGCGATCCTCTACAGGCGGGCGGACGACGAGCTTGCCCCCGAGGGCAGCGCTCTGAGCTCGAGGTTGAACCCCAGGCCGTCGGCATGCGGGAAGGCGGCGCCGATCTTCGTCCAGCTGCGGGCGGTCTTGCCGCCTTGCGTCTCGAACTCTTCGACGATGAAGACGTTCAGGTGATTGGGTCTTGCGTTCATGGGAAGGACAAGCGGCTGCCGCCCTCCTTCTATCAAGAGAGAAATGACCGCGGGGTCTGCCAGGGCGCGCTCGCGCGCTTCGTACCACCCTGGCGGTTCGGAGGCGGCAACCACGCTCATCGGTGAGCGGGCTCACGCCGCGAACACGCGCAGACTAATCCGGTCAACTATCCAGACCTTCTTCTCAGCCTCTCCCTCCAATTCGTGCCAAAAGTCCCGGCTTCGGCGCTGCGGTGCAACAAGAACCTCAGCTCACTATGTTGGTACGAGTGAGCGACGCCATCACCGGAAGGATAAATTGCTCAAGCGGCCGAGATGTCACCCCGTGTAAGTCGCGGCAGCGGTCCTGAACGCGATAACCGTAACCAGGTTCGTGACGCGACCCGATAGGAGGATCACACTGCAACTCACCCTACTGAGCGCGCCAGCCGATCGATGAGCGGACAGCGACTGTCTTCCGCGTTCGAATCGCAGTCTGCAATGAGAATGATGAGTTCCTTGCGCAGCTGGCGCAGCTCGTGGATGCGGGCAGTCACTATATTGAGCTTCACCTGTGCGAGCTCGCGGGTCGCCCGACACGAGCGGCGGGTCCGCAGTTTCAGCAGAGTCTCAATCTCGGCGAGCGCAAAACCCATCGCCTGGGCCCGCTTGATGAACCGCAGCCGGTCGGCGTCGTCCGCGCTGTAGCGCCGCACGCCTCCCCGCGGACGGGCAGGCTCCGTGAGCAGGCCTCGGCGCTGGTAATAGCGGACTGTCTCTACGTGCACGCCCGCGGCCGCGGCCAAGGCACCGATGGTCAGAGACGGACTCGAAAGGTCCACTTCAGCTCCCATGGGTTACCGTGCTTGACTCCGTACCATGGTACGGACGTTATCCTCCCGTGGTAAGTGTCCGGAGCGATTTGACTCTTTATCGCTCGAGGTACCAAGCATGGCCGAGAAGCCGGTAGTCCTGGGAACCGCTGGAGGGGCGCTGGGACTTGGCGCTTTCGCCGCAGCGGTCGGTGGATGCTGCGCCGCTCCCTGGGCCGTCGCACTGCTCGGCGTCACGGGTGCGGTCGCCCTGGCGCGCCTGACGTTCCTGCTCCCATATGCGTTGATTGGCGCCGCGGCTCTGCTGGGCGTTGCGTTCTGGTGGGCCTATCGACCGTTACCTGTGTGTGCCGACGGGCCTTGCGCCAACACAACACGCCGATCATTGCGAATACTGGTGTGGGTCGCTGCGACGCTGGTTGCCGCGCTCGCGGTGGTTGCCGTCATTCCTGGCGGCGTCTCTTAGCGGAGAGGTCGTATGCGAAACGTCGCGATGGGATTCTTGACGCTGGCGCTGCTTACATCGTTCGGCTGTACAGGCGCGGCAGGCGATCCGAGCGCGCGCCCCACCTATGTCAATCTAGATGATCAGGCTACGCAGCTGCGTGAGGACTTCAACCGCGCCAGGGGGTCGGTGCGTCTCCTCTTTGTCGTAGACCCGATTTGTCCGGGCTGCCTCAGGGGTCTCGATGACATGAACCGGGACCTGCTCGCCACCACAAGGAACCCGCGCCTCGTGACCTTCGTGGTTCACGAGCCCGTACTCGGAGCGGCCCGTGTCGCACCCTGGCTTAGGACCACGGCTTCCCACGATGTGCCGGCAGCGGCCGCGCTCCTTCACAGTCCGTACGTGCACCACTACTGGAGCGCGAACGGGGAATTCGGGCGCTTGCTCTCAGACTCCGTAGACCTCAAGGGCCCCCACGGGCGCGTGTACGCCTGGGATGTGTGGCTTCTTTACGGGCCCGAGGCCACATGGAGCGGTCGCGGACCCCCGCGTCCCCTGCTGCTCATGCACCAGCTCAGTGGGCTGCGCGGCCGCACGGAGTTCCCGCACCTCGACAGCCGCGTGTTCGCGGAAAGGGCGTTGAACCTCCTCGCGCACTTGCCGGCCGGAGAAGCCGCAGCGCCAGTAACCGAGTCGCGATTCCGATGATCAGCATCTCCGTTCTGACCTGTCCCAGATGCGGCTTCGTGTCGCAGGAGGAGATGCCCATGGATGCATGCATCTACTTCCACCAGTGCGTGAGCTGCGGCACGACCCTCAGACCCAATCCGGGTGATTGCTGTGTCTTCTGCTCCTACGGGTCGGTGCCGTGTCCGCCGGTGCAGACAGCGCAATCCTGTTGCACTGCTGCTGCGAGCATCAAGTGACCGATTTCAACGCAGACCGGCAGATGCCCAGCACGCCCAACATGGACTGGGCGAGCGGCTGGCGTGGGCTCCTTCTCTGGGGTGTGCCAGTTTCGATATTGCTTGCCGCATCGTGGCTCCCTGAGCGATACCTGGTCGTCATTTGGCCCGCCGTGCTCACCTTCTTGGGCGTTGCGTGTTTGGCGAACGCTCGTCGCTGCGGCCGGGTCCACTGTTACGCCACCGGACCGTTCTTTTTGATTCTGGCCGCCGTCGCACTTCTTTATGGCCTGGGTGCGATACCGCTGGGCAGGAACGGATGGAACACGCTGGGACTCATTCTACTCATCGGGAGCATCGTGCTCTGCTGCGGTACCGAATGGGTCTTCGGGCGCTACCGGAGTTCGCGGGGTTGAGTTCGGTTCGCAATTCTTTTCAGATCCGGATTCATCTAACGGTTATAGCACGCTAAGCCGCGGCCGGTGACCAGTGAACGAACCCCAGTCGTAAGCGGTCACCCACGCGCGGCCAGGCTACTCACCCAACCGACCCTTCTGAGTCATTCGCAACCGTCCGCTATGGAGGTGGCCACTTTGCTCGGGAAATGGAAATGAGATGCAGGTGACTTACGTCAGAGGTGTGACCGCAGTGCGCGCCTAGTAAGGCTCATCGCCAACGGTGTCGCTCCCTTGCTGTGTTTCGAGCGCCCGTTTCTGCTCCCGCCGTATAGCTCAACTTCAACCCGAACCACGGCGGCGCCGGAGACGGGTGAACTCCGAAAATTCCCAGGAGCGTATCGAAAGAATCGCACTGCACCCATTGCGCTTCTCGAGAGGGAGTCGCGCGTCATGACGGGCGAGCTCCTCGAAATCGGCCGCTAACCGCTCGATGGACGCCTTGAACCGGCTGGCAGAACCAGCCGACAAGGTACCCCCTACAAATCGAAATGCATCCCCGGCGCCGTCAAACCCCGATTGGAAATACTCCGGCACGAAGCGAGTTACGAAGAACCGGTGAACCGGACCGTCCCTGCGCCAGGAGAAGTTTCTCGCCGTCAGCTTGCGCACTCGATACGGTGGTCGATAGTCGATGATCCTCAGGCGGTCGAGGCGGAGGAGTATGTCAATGAGCTGGCTCGCGCTCATATCGAACGCGGACACGATTTCATCGAACTTCCACTCGTTCAAAAGCAGGTAGGTTACGAGCAGAACCTTGGGATTACTCGCAAGAACAATCTCCTGCTCCTCCGTCAGCTCCGTCAGCAGCTGAAGACTGCTGGTCGGTTGCAGCAGGTCCTCCAGGCCGAGTCCAAGGGCCGCACACATCTCATCGAGACGTTGCAATGAGAATTTACCGCGACTCAGATCACGCTTGATTGTTGCGTGGCTCACCCCGATGGCTTTGGCGAGCTCGCGATAATTCATCCCGCGCGAACGAAGGGCGGCCTTGACGCCCGCGATAAGCCCAACGCTTGTTGAAGCCACATCCGTACTCCGAGAACCTGGTATAACGAAATAATACCGGAGGAGTACATCGCGTGTAACCTCGGATTTGCGTGCTTGCAGCTGAACCCATGACCTTGCACGCTCCGCGTTACGGCAATTGTTAGAGGGCGTGGCATGCATTGGTTCTTCCTCTTCGACCGCCGCTGCGGGATCGTGTGCTCGCAGTCACTTAGTCACTTTTCGCACCGGGGTGAAACGTGGGCTCCCCTGTCGCTGAAGCCGCGCGCAATGCTCTGCGCCCTGCGACTACTGTAATGCCGTGCGACTACTGTAATAGGGAGCAGACCGTGCGAGGTACGTCGCAAAGAGCTCGCCGGGGCGATCGTTCTCGCGCGTCGGCCAAGCGCTACTTCGAGGTGCCGAAGCTTGCGAGCCGGCACCAACCCGAACTACGCAGGTACAGGTTCGGGCGCTGTTTGGGTTGCCGAGTCGATGAGTTGCCCGTCGGCAGCGCGGCGGTGTCAGGAAATCGAAGGCCAGATGAACGCCGGCGATCACTTCGACCGCGAGCATGTCATCGCCGCGGGCACCCGAACGGATGGACGTGGAGCTCAACACGATGATCGCTCACGTCGCGCTGGAGTGGTCAGCGTACCTCATCGGGTTCTGGCTGTATTGGCGCAGTCGCGACCTCGCCTCCCCTCCCACTGAAACTTGGCACCGGCTCGCGATTGCCGCGGGCGCGGTCGCGGGAGCTGCCATCGGCTCGAAGGTGCTGTACGTGATCGACTACTGGAGCACGTTCGCGGAAGCGCCCTGGCTCGACTGGCTTGGAGGCAAGACGATCGTCGGTGCCCTGCTCGGTGGGCTGCTGGGAGTCGAAACCGTCAAAATCGCGACCGGCTGGAGGCGCTCGACCGGTGATTCATTCGTCGTCCCGCTCCTTATCGGCATGATCATCGGACGGGTGGGCTGTCAGCTCTCTGACGCTCGCGACTTGACGTACGGCATACCCACCTCGCTCCCTTGGGGGTGGAACTACGGCGACGGGGTGCTCAGGCATCCGACTGCGCTCTACGAGATCCTCGCGCTCGGCGTTATCGGCGTGAGCATCGCGCGGTCCAAGCGACTCCGCGCCGTTCCGGGGGACCGATTTCGAGCGCTGATGGTCGGTTATCTCGGGCTCCGCTTCGCGCTCGATTTCCTGAAACCGCCACATGGTTTGCCCGTGCCCGGCGTACCCGTTCCTGACGCGCAAGCCGGCCTATCGGGCATCCAGTGGGCGTGCCTCGTCGGCATCGCCTACTACTCGCGCGACGTGGTGCGTTGGCTGCGGCGAAATAACCGCGATCGTGCGCCGCTCACAGACAGGCGCCGCAAGGTGGCTCCGGAGGTCTGAATCCATGCCCAAGGCACGTCCGTATCTCTATTACGATCAGACGATCTCGCTCTGCACGACCTGCCTGCGCCGCATCGAGGCCAAGCTCGTAATTCGAGATCAGCAGGTGTGGATGTACAAATGGTGTCCGGCACACGGACACGAGAAGGTGCTGGTCTCCTGTGATGCCGACTATTGGCGGCTCGGGCGCGAGGTGTACGTGAAGCCGCCCGAAATGCCGCTTCGCTTCAATACCGAGATGCGTTGGGGCTGCCCATATGACTGCGGCCTGTGCCCTGACCACATGCAGCACTCGTGCTTGACCCTTCTCGAGGTCGGCGACCACTGCAACCTGCGTTGTCCGATCTGCTACGCGGACAGTGGCCCTCATCGGCAGACGTTTCGCGATCTCGCCACGATCAAGCGCATGCTGGACGCCATTGTGGCGAACGAAGGCGACCCGGATGTGGTGCAGCTCTCCGGCGGCGAACCCACCTTGCACCCGGAGTTCTTCGCAATCCTCGATGCGGCGAAGCGCCGGCCGATTCGGCACCTCATGGTGAACACAAATGGCATACGAATCGCCAACGAGCCACAGTTCGCCGAACGTCTCGCGCAATACGCGCCTGGCTTCGAGGTGTATCTTCAGTGGGATTCACAACGTCCCGAGGCGCTGGTTCGATTGCGCGGGGTCGATCTGTCACGAACGCGCCGCAGAGCGCTCGAACAGCTCAACCGGTTGAATCTCTCGACCACCCTTGTCATCACGTTGGCGCGCGGCATCAACGAGCACGAGGTGGGAAAGCTCGTCGATTTTGCCGCAGAGCAACCGTGTGTCCGGGGAGTTACGTTCCAGCCCGTTCAGAACGCGGGCCGTACCGAGCATTACGATGCCGCCAAGCAGCGCCTGACGCTCGGCGAGGTTCGCAAACTCATTCTCGACCAGAGTACGCTGTTCACGCCGGAGGACATCGTCCCCGTCCCCTGCAATCCCGATGCGCTGGCGATGGCCTACGCGCTGAAGACCGCGACCGGGCTGACGCCGCTCACGCGGCATCTGCCCCCGGAGTATCTGCTGGCCGGGCCGCGCAACACGATCGTCTTCGAGCGCGATCCGGAGCTCAGGCAACGGGTCTTTCGCCTCTTTTCGACGGGTCACGGTCCGGAGGGCCAAGCTCGGGCGCTCGGGCAATTGCTGTGTTGCCTTCCGTCCGTCACGGACTCCGAGCTGACATACGCGAACGTATTTCGCGTACTGATCATGCAGTTCATCGATGCGGAGAACTTCGATGTGCGAGCGATGAAGAAGTCGTGCGTGCACATCGTTCAGCCTGATGGACGGCTGATCCCGTTCGAGGCGTTCAATCTGTTCTACCGCGACGGGCGCGCGGACATCCTCGCTGCGCGCCGGCTCGAGCAAGCGCGGCTCTTCCAGCCGGAGCCGACCAAATGAAAATCCTAGTGTTCTCGGCCCTACTGTTGTTCGGTTTCTTGGGGCTCGCCATGACGATATGCGGAGGCGGCTCACACGGACGGCTCGTGCTCGCTCTCGCATCGGGCGCGATCGCGACTGTCCTGTTCGTTGTTTGGCGGCGGATGAGTGAGCACGACGACGAGTAACGCGGATGAGCCCACCTGGGTCGCTGGTGCCGGTGACCGCTTTGTGGAAGGTCAGTGTTGACGACAACCGACCGCAGTTGGCCGGCTGGGTGAATAGCCGACGCCGACACGAACGACCGCTCCGGCGACATCGCGCGGGCAGGAACGCTGACGGGTCTAGCGCTGGCTCAGCATGAATCGAGGGGCCTTTCGGCCCCTCGCAAAGTGAACGAGCCTCAGCGACGTCCGATGGGCGGCCGCGGTTGACGTTGCTCAGGAGTCCCCTGCCTTTCCGTGCGCTCGGCGCGGTCCTCGCTCGGCGGGCGGACTACGAGCTTGCCGCTGAGCGGCAGCGCTTTGAGCTCGAGGTTGAAGCCTAAGCCGTCGGCGTGCGGGAAGCCGGCGCCGATCTTCGTCCAGCTGCGGGCGGTCTTGCCGCCTTGTGTCTCGAACTCTTCGACGATGAAGACGTTCAGGTGGTTGGGTCGTGCGTTCATGGGAAGCTCCTTGAAGATTTTCGGTTCAACGTCGCGAATCGCGACGCGAGGGTGATCCGGCCGCCTTGAGCGAGAGCCTTCCTCCATTGAATCGACCAGTCGGCGGCAGCCGTCCTTTGAGCAACGACAGCGGCTGCCGCCCTCCTTCGATCAAGAGAGAAATTTCGGCGAGGTCTGCCAGGGCGCGCTCGCGCGCTCCGTACCACCCTGGCGGACCCGAGCGGGCGGACGAGGCTGTCCCGAGTGGCGCATTCGAGACGGTGAAATGAAATCGAGTGAGGAGCTTCGTCCGTGCACGACCGATCCAGTCGGGGCAAAGCGAAGCGCCGAAAACAGAAGCGCTCGCGCCACGATAAGCGGTGCGGTCGGCCGTCTCCATTGATATGAACAAACATTAATCAATTGTCAATGACGCGCGTACCACTTGAGCGCTAGTGTTGGCGTATAGGGTAGCTTCTCATGCTGCGCCGCGTGGACCGTTATGCCGGAGCTGTCTAACATGAAAAAAGCTCAACGCGCGTAAACCACGCTGCGCTGGGAGAAAGCAGTCGAAAGACTCACGCTGCCCCGGGGGAGGTTAACCCTTCGAGGTGTCTCAACGTGGCCCCCGGGATTGGGAAATTGGTGCAGTTTGTTTCAGATCTAACGCACACCGTGAGAACTGGCATGTGAACCTGGGACGGGGATTCAGTGTCGAAATCTTTGCAGCGAGTGTGGTGGTGAGTTCCTCGTTCGCGAGCAGGTTACGATCATGAACGCACGTGCATGCCTACGCTTCGCCGCGATCACTGCAATAGTGGTGCTCTCGGCCAACACTTTAGCGAGCGCTGGCCCCGGAGGCGGTGGGGGCCATGGCGGAGGTGGAGGCGGACACTCCGGTGGCGGTGGAGGCGGACACTCCGGTGGCGGTGGAGGCGGACACTCCGGTGGCGGTGGAGGCGGACACTCCGGTGGCGGTGGCGGTGGACACTCCGGTGGCGGCGGCGGCGGACACTCCGGTGGCGGCGGCGGCGGACACTTAGGTGGCGGCGGCAAAGGACACTTAGGTGACGGCGGCTTCCACGGAGGCAGGGGCGGGTATCACGGCGGCTACGGGTGGCGCGGCGGTCCGGGATCGGGGTTAGGCTTTTACCTGTCGTTCCTGCCTTGGTATTACGACACCTACTGGTCGGGTGGCATTCCCTACTACTACGCCGACAGTAGTTACTACGTCTGGGACGGCGATGTCGGTGAGTATGAGGCCGTCGAGCCGCCGGCGGGACTAAGCTCTGTCCCGCCACAGGGCTCCTCGGTCAATCCCCCGGCGGTATCGTCGGAATTGTTCGCCTATCCGAGGGGCGGCCAGTCCGAGGCACAGCAGAAGCAGGACAAAGATGAGTGCAGGCGGTGGGCGGCCAGCGAGACCGGAATCCAGTCGCCAGCGTCAGCTGCCGGCGAGGACACTGGTGACGCCACGCAGAGTTACCTACGCGCCGAAGCTGCCTGTCTCGAGGCGCGAAATTACAGCGTCAGATAGGCAAGCCATCGTCGGTCAATTACAGGGCCGTCGGCCACGGTCCCGATGATGAGCGTCAGCCCGGGTTCACCTGCCACTGAGAGCTGGCGATCGAGCCGTGTCCTGGACAGGACACCCCGCAAGCACCGCGCATCCTGCCGCGCATCGTGGAGGTATCTTCCACCACGACGTCTCCGAGCGTTTCGGAAGCCGTCATTCGCGATTGATATACCTTATTCGAGTTAGGGCAGCACGCGGGTTCGATCCGCGGCAAGGCTTACCGGGCCTTGGTAACTACGCTTTATCGACCCCAACACTGCGTCTTGATTCCCCTCGACGGCGGGCGAGATGTGGCTCAACAAGAGATTGTGCACGGCCGCGTCCCGCGCAAGTTCACCAATGGCGCGGGGCGGCGTATGCAGCGTGTACAAAATCGCTGGCGACCCGGGCGGATCGAGGATCACGCTATTGAATACGAGCAAGTCGCTTCCCCTGGCGATGGCGCGCAGCCCCGGTAGTCCTTTCGCATCGATATCACCAGAGAACGTGATGCTCTTGCCTGCATAGTCGATGCGGTAAATCACGGCTGGGGCGTCGCCATGATGTCCGGCGACAGTTCTAATGACGAGACCATGGTCATTGAAAATTACCTGGGATACCGGATTTGACTGGATCTTTGCGGGAATATCGTGCACGTGGAGGGAGATCGGCGCGGCAAAATCGCGCAGATATGCGAACGCTCCCGTTGTCCCGAACAGTAGGTCGAGAAATCCACTCGTGGAGGGGAAATACGCACCTTCGTGTCGATTACCGGTGCCCGCGGGCCCCCAGACCTTGAATATGGCGGAGTCAACGCCAGAAACCGCCCGTGCCTTGAACAAGCCTGGAAGTTCACCCGCGTGATCGACGTGCAGGTGAGTCAGCAGAACGATGTCGGTGTCTGACAGAGATAGCTTGACTTCACCGAGCCGGGCAAATGCCCCCGGGCCCGCATCCACAAGTATCCGCGCAGTGCCATCGATGAGCACGAGATAACAAGACGCGGCGCGCCCGAGCGCCCCCGGACCTCCCGACCCGAGCACGATGAGCTCGAGAGGCGGTGTTGGAGTCTGAGCTACAGCAAAATGGGTGCCGGCGCATATCGCTAGGAACAAGGCTGGAATTCGAGTTAAAGACTTCATTCGACCGCATCCCTCGCCTGGCCTTCAGGGAATCTTAGAGTATCGAGGATCGGCTAACCCGATGGTTGCTTCCAGAACGCGACCCTGTGCGGCTAAAGGTCTGAAGTTGCCCGGTAGCGACGGCACTTTCCACTCCTCGATTGCTAGCTGCCATGCTCAGCAAGTCCGAGCAGACGCGTGACCTGACACTCTGCGACTTTCTTGGGACCCTCAACCATGAAACCCCTCGTACCGACGGTGATTCTGCGCCGGTGAGTCGGCCTCATTTCCGGCATGAGAATGAACATGTGCGCCAAGCCTTCGGGAGGCACTTCTCCTTCCGGCCGAGGGTTGCCCTCATCGTCTAGGAACTCCGGCCAGATCATGAAGAGGCCGTCGCGCTGCGGATCGTCGCCCTCATATAGGAAGTCCCAACGAATGTGTTGGCGCGGCGGCGACCTGCTTCCCCCCTCCGCGGGGGTCAGAAAGCGATAGCGGACCTCAAAATCGGCACCGCGACCTGAGCTGGCGTACGACTTCATGGCGGCTAACATTTAGGCGACCTACCCGTCGCCTTTAACGACCCCGGTTGTGTCGCATTACTTCGGAGCCCATCACCTCTCACGCCCTGCAAGATTAGCATGCAGCATCACCGTGGTAGGGCCAGTGCCGGGGGGTCATCCAGTACACCGCGGCTGGGCTTGCTGGTCGCCGCGCTCTACGCACTACCCTCTCCGAACACGGATCTCGGACGGATGGGCGGCGCAAGAGATCGGCGCGTCGTGTAGCTTTTTCTTTGCCGCCCGGCGCGGCGTGCGGCTGCCATCGCAAGACTCGCCCTTCCCCTGCAGGCTGTTCCTGTTCGGGAGCTGACGTTCAGCGATTCGCGCGCTACTCACCTTTTCGACCCGAAGCGGTCCGACCGTATGTCCGGTTATCGGGAAGCCTGATACGGCTGCGGACTGATCCTGATCATCCCGCGGTTCGGGATTCAGACGAGGAAGTGGATTCCGGGACCAAATACCGCGACGAAGACGATCCCCACGACAATCCCAGCGCTGAGCCATCCAATGCTAAGGGGGATGGGTTCGCACGCGACCTGTGATGTAGCTGCCATGTGTCGCCGCACGATTGCAGGCACGCGAAGAAGGCCGACGGTAACTACGAAGGAGGCCCCCACTCCCGAAATCAGGATGAGTTTCGGACTGATCGGGTTGAATATGGATGCCGTCGTTAATACCGCACCGCCCGCCAAATAGACAGTGGTGACCAGGCGAGGTAGATCGGCGAGTGCAAACTGGTGTGGCACGCGACGTGCCATTGAACGCGCGAGCCAACTTATGCTTCCTGCGTATGCGGCAGCACCGACCGCTCCGAGGGCAGAGCGCCATGCCCACTCGGGTTTCAGACCACCGATAACAGCGGCCCAGTCGCCGTTACCAAGTAGAGCAGAAGCAATGAAATATCCCGAGTTCAATAGATTGAAGGCAGCGAAGACCCAGAGGAAGCAACTTAGACCCTTGCGTGTGTCGACGCGATTGAAGATCACGAGAGAAAGCGCACCAACGAGGATATTCGCCATGGTTCCTGCCGCGGCGACCCATCGTGATGTCCCCACGGTCTGAATTGCCACGGTCGAAAGAGACACAATTCGAACTCCAGCCAGCCACGCAACGACAAGATGACCAAGGGCCTCATGCGTCATGTCGGCCAGGGCGCACGCGACAACGCCCATCGCCGCAAGAGTCACGATGCTGTCTCGTGTCGAACTGTGGGTAGCGCTCGCGACCTCAGTCGCCACGGCATTCCCCCACATATCAAGCCCATCCTGTGCGAAATCAGTGCCGCCCGGACTCTATGCTGGAAATGGCAATGCGGTCTTGAACGAAATTAGCGCGCCCGCCAAACGCTGAAGGAGCCATCCCGGTGAAGCGCCGGACTTCGCGCGTCATGTGAGCTTGATCGGCATAGCCGTGCACGAGGGCCAGCTCCGAAAGCCCTCGCGTACTCGTGCGCAGATCCATGCACAGTCGGATCAGGCGGCGACGCCTCCGGTACGCTCCGATCGACATGCCGGTCCGCGCGCGGAATGCTCGTGCTAGATGAGTCGGGTGCCGTCCCGCAATCCTGGCAAGCGCACCGAGCGTCCACGAGGCCTCGGGAGCGTCGTCAAGTGCCTCGAGAACCAGCGAAACGCAATCAGTCCTTTGGGAGTTCTGCCCCACCGCCAACAAGTCATGCTTGATCTCCGCGGCCGCGGCCTCTGCCGTCAGTCGATCACCCAAATCGCCCTTGACTGTCTCGGCGGCTAACTCCTGAATCGTGGCCGTCAAGTTTGGTTCCGAGCGACGCCTGAGCGGTTCGGTAGGCGAGAAGTCCATGTAAACGTTCAGGCAGAGCGCCCCCTGTGGACCGAAAATGTCCGAATGTCGCTCGCCGGGCGGATGAGCGACTATCGTGCGTTCGCCACAGTGCCGCCCCGCCTCGGGGCCACGTTCGACAAAACTGCCCGACAGGACGACGCAGACATATGCGGCCGCATGTTCGTGTGCGGGTATGCAGGAGTTAGAAGGGTGTGCACTTAGAGTAACGCCGGGTAACGGTCCTTCGACCACGCAGCCAAAAGTCTCTCCGAACTTTAACGGACTCACAGGACTCCTGACCATCCAGCGGACGATGCGCTCCGGCAATGGCCGGGATATGATTCGCGAACGTCAGCTATCCGGCAACTCATCAGTGGTAGTGACCGGCCGGTCATGGGCCGACCGCACGAGTTCCAAGGTGGCTGGAGCTTGCGGGTCCTTGCCCGCCTCATTGGGTGGGCCGCCGGGCCGAATCGAATACGCGGTTGTAGGACGGTGCCCGATAGGGTTGCATGTAACGCTCGCGATCGATTAGTATCGTTACATGTAACGTGCGGAGATTACCTCATGAGCACCAACCGCGTCCGAGCTGGCGTGCGCAGCCCCGTTGCCAAGCGGGTGCACAAGCACCGCAACGCCTTACGAGCTGCCGGGCTTCGTCCTATCCAGATCTGGGTCCCCGACGTGCGGTCGAAGAGTTTCGCCATCCAGGCCCGCAAGCAATCGCTGGCGATCTCCAAGAGCGCTCAGGAGCAGGACGACCTAGCCTTCATCGAGTCGATCGCGGACTGGACCGCGAAGTGAAGCGCGGCGAGATTTGGAGCGTGTCCGGCGGTCCAGACTACACGGGGAAGCCGCGCCCGGTCGCGATCCTGCAGGACGACAGGTTCGAGGGACTGCAGTCGATCACCTTTTGCCCTTTCACAACCAATCCGACGCCTGCGCCATTGTTCAGGCTCGCCGTCAAGCCGACCGAACACAATGGGCTCAAGGAGGAAAGCAGCCTGATGGTCGACAAGATCACCACAGTCACCAAAGCGAAGCTCGGAAAGCGGATCGGAGAGCTCGAGGACAAGGACGTCTTACGTCTGAACCGAGCTGTGATGGTGTTCTTGGGCCTTGCCGGTGCGAGCTTGGAGGACTGATTCCGAGGCGACGCGCTGCACCGTCATCAGGTTGCTCACCATTCCGGGCGCGAGTGTTAGTTCCGGCAACCGCGACCCGTTCAGTCGCGAGAATCGAACGTCCGGTTCAGAGCACGTCAATTAGCCCGTCGAACGTCGGCTCATGGCCGCGAGGGTGAGTAGCCGAGGCCGACACGAACGACCGCTCCGGCGAAATCGCGCGCGCCGGGGACGCTGACGGGTGGGCGTTGCGGCGGGACCTGAGTCCCGCCGCAGGACTCGCGCCAGCTCAGCATGAGTCGAGGGGCCTTGCGGCCCCTC
>Ga0123355_10011279_pt1 | contig 13764 bp, 17 predicted proteins | sample TergutEmb28metaG_3_FD_89872 | JGI IMG/M metagenome (GOLD analysis project Ga0123355, IMG submission 89872) | Embiratermes neotenicus P1 segment gut microbial communities from Petit-Saut dam, French Guiana - Emb289 P1 | ecosystem: Host-associated > Arthropoda: Insects > Digestive system > Gut ... | reverse complement strand
TCATGCCCAGGTTTCTGTAAAATCTTTTAGTGTCTTCTTTAAACATCTTATTCTGACTATACTGGGTTTCCCTTTTTTCATACCTTCTGATTCTTTGGGCTTTTGCTTGCACTTTCTGCTTCAGTGTTTCTGTCAATTGTGCAACTTCCCTAGCATTTGTCACTATATTTTTTAAAAATCTTCCTCTTTTTCCTGTTAAGCTTTCCATTATCAGGGCCTGTTCCAGTTTCAGCTATTATTGATGATGATGATGATGATGATAATAATAATAATCATTAACTGCAATTGGTTTGTCCCCTGGTGGCAGTGGTTATTTTACATGTGTACAAAACATGAAGCTGGTTACTAATAAATTTAAGTCAGGAGGGCTACATGAGAAGCATATAGTGACAACTTGGAATTTCGGGAACCATCTCGGCATTTGTTTATAGACACAGGGAAACCAAAAAAAACCCGTGTCAAGGTGGCTGGTGAGAGGACCTTCCGAATACTGACTTCTAGCCACCGTCCGGCACCTGAAGCAAAAACGGCAGTACACACATAGCACAACAAGTACACACGAACACATTAGATGACAACAATACACACAAGACAACTACAACAATACACACAAGACAACTAAACAACAATTCACACAAGACAACTTAAAATAATACATATACAAAAGGTAAACAACACCAAGGTAGTACTGTGTATAGTTTCTAGTATTTTTTCCACACATATAGCACTCACGCTATCACCCCAATCCTTCACTTCTCACCACTTTACTACTCATATAAACTTTTCCCTTAAAGCCTAGATTCCCCCCCTTCCCTACACTGCATGTCACTTCACTTCACTTCACTTCACTTTATTTCATTTCACTACACTTGAATTCATTTCAGTACACTTGTTTTCACTTCACTTTTCTTCACTTCTCTACACTTCTAGATGATTTCCAACACGCTATATCTTCCTTTAACTGACCTCTGTTATCACCTTCCTTACCCTCTTTTTAAAAATAATTGGTTTGCAGGGGAGTATTATTGCAAATACTCCTACAGTTTACCTGCAGCAAAACCAGCGGTTTACCCTCAGATATGTGCCTCATTGTCACCACTACACATTCCTCCTCTGCTTTATCTTCAGTCTCCCTCCTCTCCAGTTTTGTTGTTGGCTCGTCACTCTCAGAAATTTTCCAGCCCGCTGTCATGTGTGCCTGTGTTGATGTCGTCCCCGTCTCCCCTGATATCCCATTGCTGGGGTTCCGTACTGCCATTCATGGTCATTCACTCCTCATCTTCTGTCTTTCACCGCTGATACCACATACACTCGAGTACAGTTGGCCCAGTTTTCTCGCTCCCCTTCGGTTTATGTGAAGGCCATCTCTGCTGAAGTCCCAGTCCACCCAACTATTAGGGTCTACAAAAGTCACTCCTAATGTATTCACTTCCCACTCTAATCTGTCGTTTGCTGCTCCAATGCGCCGCCATGACATGTCTCTCCTCCGCAACACACCAGTTAAAGACTACCCTGGATGTTGAGAACTTAGTCTTTGCTATATTCATTGGGTTGTATACATCTACCATTACATAACTGAGGTTTCCAGTTCTTCTTAAGTCATTTGTACCTACGTGGATAATGACTGTGTCTGGGCTCCCTAGGTACTTTTCACGATAACTCTTTGTAGCTGCTCTGTTCTAATGCCCGGAAAGCACTCAACCTTCATGTATGAACATAGAGTTCACACATTGCATATGATAGTCTCTCCCAACACTAAGCCTTCACCACCTTTAGGATGTTCCTGCACCTTTTCACGCCTGCTATCTTCCCTTCCAGCTGTCGCTAGTCGTAGCTGTTCCTCCAGTGTCTTGTTTTTTCCTTGTTAGAGCATTAATTTATTGTAAAGTGTCCTGTAGTTTTTCTTCTAGCTGTCTGAGTCTCTCTGATCTACACTTATCACTAACCCATTTTCCACTCTCTGCCACGTGAGCTTTCACATTGCCACAGCTATTATGGAACCAATGTCCACATGTGTCACATTGAATCCCTGATTTCAGAATTCTGTTGGACCGACTGCATAACACGTGCATAATTTTCTCACTTTCTACACCAGGTCCAGGATTTGTTTCCACTCCACCAATTACCAATAGCACAGCTAAAGTTGTTGCACTCAGAATCATAGTCCCTAGACGCAATATCACGTACATTTCCCTGTGCATTACGCCGTGAAGATTCCGAGATGCATGAAAACCTGGAAGGCAGCTGTGATTATATTGAATAAGCAGTCACAGACAGGCGACAAGGTCTGGTCCACCAGCTTGGTGGTGGGGCAAGATGCTAATAATTTCTCACTGTAAAAGCTGGCCTTGTTATGAAATGGTTACAATTGCCTTGGGCTTGCTGGACTGATCCTTTGGTACAACCTAAGCAATGGAAAAGGGATATGAGATTTGGTACTTGGAATGTAAGGAGCCTGAATAGGTCAGGGTCCCTTTCAACAGCGGTCAGAGAATTAACAAGATAGAAATTAGATTTAGTGTGTGTACAGGAGATTAGGTGGGACAGAGGGGGTACAGTAAGAGCAGGGGATTATATATTTTTTTTAATGGAAAGGAAACTAAAATCATTAATTGGGAATAGGAATTTTTGTACACCACAGAATAGTATCAGCAGTTAAGAGAGTAGTGTTTGTTAGTGATAAGACCTATATAGTTCTGAGAGGTCGCTGGTGTAATATCTTTGTTTTGAATGTGCATGCACCAAGTGAGAAGAAAAGTGATGATTCAACAGACAGTGTTTGTGAGGAGTTAGAGCAGGTTCTCAATCATTTTCCTAAGTATCATATGAAAAATCTGTTAGGAGATTTTAATGTAAAATTGGGGAGGGAGGGTATTTTCAAACCGACAATTGGGAATGAGGGTCTACATCAGGATAGTAATTATAATGGTGTTAGAATAGTCAACTTCGCTACGTCAAAAAAGTTGGTTGTGTAAAGCATGGTGTTTCCGCACCGAAACATTCATAAATATACCTGGACCTCTTCTGATAGGAATACTCAAAACCAGATTGATCACATATTGATAGATAGGAGATGGTATATGAGTATACTCGATGTACAATCTTTCAGGGGAACTGACTGTGATATGATCACTGTCTGGTGATTGTAAAAGTTAGGGAAACATTGGCAATAAGTAAACGAGCAGCACAGAAGTTTGATGTGGAAAGATTTAACCTCAGGAAGCTAAATGACCTGGAGGTTAGGAAATAGTATCAGATTAAGATCTCAGACAGGTTTGCAGTTTTAAAACTTAAATGGTAGTGAGGACATAAATAGGGTTTGGGAAAACATTAAACAGAATATCAAAATCTCAACTACAGAGAGTCTGGGTTTGTACTAATTGAAGCAGTATAAACCATGGTTTGATGAAGGTTGTTAAGAATCTTTAGATCAAAAGAAGCAGGGTAAAATGCGTTGGTTAAAGGATCCAAAACAAAGTGATATAGATAATCGCATTGGTGTAAGATGTGAAGCTGGTAGACATTTCAGGAACAAAAATAAGGAATATCTGTAAGCTAAAATTTATGAACTTGAAACTAATAGGAAGATAGAAAATATCAGACTTGCATAGGGGCATCAATGACTTCTTCCAAATTATAGGATTAATATAATAAAGGATGAGAAGGGTGATTTGATTACAGATGGCTAGGTGGAGGAACTGTTTCTCTCAGCTGTTGAATGTACGTGGGGATAATGATGTTAGGCAGACAGAAATACATACAGCAGAGCCAGTAGTGCCTGATCCCAGTGCCTTTGAGGTTGAGTTGGCTATTGAATAGCTAAAAAGACACAAATCACCAGGTATTGATCAAATACCAGCAGAATTGCTTAAAGCAAGGTGTAGAAGAACTTTCTCTGAGTTCCATAAACTTGTTTGTTCTATCATCGTTGCACCGTGCATTTCGTAGAGTCATTTAATTAACACACCAACCCATGCACATATATAAAATTTCACATTAAAACACTTAGCATCGCTCCAACATGTTTCGATCCTAAGATCATCTTCAGGGAGCTACACCGCTCCTTGCTAAAGTCACATTTTTAAAAACACTCACTGGTGAATTTACCAGTGAGTGTTTTTAAAAATATGACTTTAGCAAGGAACGGTGTAGCTCCCTGAAGATGATCTTAGGATCGAAACATGTTGGAGCGATTTTAAGTGTTTTAATGTGAAATTTTATATATGTGCGTTGGTTGGTGTGCTAATTAAATTGTTTATTCTGTTTGGAATAAGGAGGAATTACATGAGGAGTGGAATGAGTCAATCTTCACGCTTATTTATAAGAAGGGTGATAAAAGAAACTGTAGTAATGATAGAGGCATATTGCTTTTGTCAGCTACATATAAAATTTTGTCCAACATCCGTGTGTCAAGGTTAAATGCATATGTAGAGGAAATTATTGGGGATCATCAGGGTGGATTTTGACACGTACATATGCTTCATTTGTCAAATACTTGAGAAAAAATGGGAATACAATGAAGCAATGCTTCAGCTATTTATAGACTTAAAGAAAACCTATAATTTAGTTAGGAGGGAGGTCTTGTATAATATTCTCATTGAGTTTGGTATCCCGATGAAACTGGTTAGGCTAATGAAAATGTGTCTGAATGAAACCTATAGCAGAGTCTGCATAGGCAAACATTTATCTGATATTTTTCCTAGCAAGAATGATTTGAAACAAGAGATGCTTTATTATCTTTACTTTTCAACCTTACCTTATAATGTATGCCATGGGGAGGGTTCAGGTAAACAGGATGGCTTGAAATTAAATGGTATACATTAGCTTTTGGTTTATGCTGATGATGTTAATATGTTGGAAGCGTATGTACTATGAAGAAGAAAACAGAAGCTTTAGTAGATCCAGTAAGGAGATGGGACAGAAGTAAATGCTGATAAAACTTGAGATCAGATTGCAGGATGAAGTCACAAGATAAAGATGGATAATGGTTCTTTTGAAAGGGTGGAAGAGTTAAAATATTTGGGAACAACCCTTATAAATTAAAATTCTATTCAGGAGGTAATTAAGGGCAGATTGAAGTCGGAGAATGCTTGCTATCATTCAGTGCAGAGTCTTTTATCTTCCAGTTCACTATCCAAAAAAACAGAGATTATGATACACACAACTAAAAGTTTGCCTGTTGTTTTGTATGGGTATGAAACTTGATCACTCACATTGATAGGGGAATGTAGACTAAGGGATTTTGAGAATATGTGGGCCTAAATGGGATGTGGTAATGGGAGTGAAGAAAACTATACAATGAGGAGCTTAATTATTTGTACTCCTCACCAAATATTATTTGGGTGCTCAAACCATGAAGAATGAGATGGGTAGAGCATGTATCATGTATTGGGAAGAGAATAGGTGCATACAGGGTTTTGGTGGGGAAACCTGAGGGAAAGAGACCACTTGTAAGACCAAGGAGTAGATGGGAGGATAATATTAAAATGGATCTTCGGGACATGGGATGGAGGGGCATGGACTGCATTGATCTGGCCGAGAACAGGGCAGGTGGCGGACCCTTGTAAACAAAGTAATGAACAATTAAACATTTTATTATCCAACAAATGCATAAATATATAATTTGTAGATATAATTAAAATTATAAAATATTTAAAAATGCTCCAACATGTTTCAGATCATCAGGGAGCTTTATACAGTACTTGGCTAAAATTACAAGACTGGTTCTGTTGTGTCTGTTGACATGGATGTAGTCGGTGTTATGGTAGTATATTGTGCTGTAATTAAATAAAATAGGGGCAGTCTCTCCAATCAAAATAACAGCTAAAACATCACGAATTGTAAAGAAAACCAATTTAACAGAAATATAATATAGGCCTTACCCTGTGGTGCGTGTGTGTAGTTCACTGTATATGAAGGCACTGCCTACAGAGTGCCATGTAGGTAAAGTGATATGTGGGCTAGGTTGAAGAGCAGATTGGTGTCAGTAACCTGCTGTTCGGAAATCAAGATGTTTTGTTTGTGATGTATGTGCATGAACAAGGCTTCCCAGCATTTCATTTTCGTGCCTTTTCTACAGGGTTTTAATAGTTTCAAAGTTTCTTCCGCTGAGCCGAATTCATGCCTATTGTCTAAAATGTGCATGGTGTATGCTGAAGTGGGATTATTGTTTCTTAGGTAACAAAGATGTTCCTTATGTCTTACGGTTATCAACCTATCCGACTGCACTATGTAAGTCTTATTGCATGTGTTACATTTGAGCTGATATGTTCCACTTGATTGCTATTATTAGGTTTTTGTGGAAGTTGTTATAGTATTGTGTTGGTAGGGCAGAAGGCTATCATCAAGTTAGTTCATTTGAATAGACTGATGATCTTATGCACCAAAGGGCTGTAGTATGTAAAGGTGACCCATTTTTTGCTTTGTTGTTAGGTGGCCTGTGTCCGTTTTGTTCGATCTATTTTAGTTGTTAGTTTCTTTCTCGATCCGTGGATTATATGTTCAGGGAGACCATTGTTTTGGGCCATTATGATTATCTTGTTCCATTCCCGTTTTTTTTCTTGCTCCATGATGGTCATTGTAGTCATTCTGTTGATATAAAAGGTGCAGGCTGCTAGTTTTTGATGAAATGGATGGTTGGAGGTAAAATGTATTGTAATATCTATGTATGTAGGTTTTCTATAGATGTTTTGCTCTACATTATTGGCAGTTCTATTGACAGAGAGATCAAGGTACCTTATGGCATTGTTTTCCTCTTGGGAGATTTTGAACTCCAGGTGTTTGTCAGTATTGTTGATCATGCTGTAGATTGTGTCTTAACTTATTTTGTTTTGATCAAAAATAATTAGTAAGTTGTCCACATATCTTTTGTAGTACGTAATTTCTTTGTTCTCCAAACAGTGTTTTACAAATATTTCTTCCAAATATTGCAAGTATATTTCTGCTAGTGTGCCAGATATGGGCAAACCAATTGCAATGCTGTTATTGGGCTGGTAGGACTGGTTATTGTATTGGAAATAGTTTTGTTTTAAGATTATCTTGAAAAGGTACAGAACGTACTCTGTGGTTACAGGATCATGATTGTATCTGTTAAGCCAAAATTCAGTACTACATGGGATGTTTTTTGGTAGGTAGGTTAACACATAAATCCTTTATGTCCAGTGTGATCATCCTGTGGTGTTCATTGATTTGGATATTATGCAGGTCTTGTGTCACTTCATATGAGTTTTTTTGTTGTGTATGTGTTTGGTAGATCTATTAAACTTAGTAGTTTTTTGTTAAAGAATTTAGCAAGCATATATGATGGTGCTTGTGTATTATTTATCACAGGTCGGATGCATTCACCTTCCCTGTGTATTTTTATATATGCATTGAGATTGGGTGCTGTAGGTTTTATATTTATTAGATACTTGTGTCTGCCTTTTTCAATTAATGGATGGAATTTTTGAAGGGTTTTCTGAGTATGTTTTTGAAAGGAGTCTGTTAGGTCCTTATTCAGGCAAGTAATGTGATTCTCATGTATAAACATTTTCACTTTTTTCTCTAATGAGTCCTTGTTGATAACAACTATTGCTTTATTTTTGTCAGCTTTGGCTATGGTTAGGTTGTTTCTATTCAGGATATCTTTTATTTGTTTAAGGTTATGTTGGTGCCTTTTGTGCAAAGTATAATGTGTACTGGATGCCATTATAAAACAAATAATGGCACAAATTAATTTACTTTATGTATCATTTTGTTTCAGTACCTGTTGAGTCTGAAGATGAATCATTCAGATATCCTAGACATATTCCAGGGAATCCACTTTCTTCCTCTTGATAAGCAGACTTTTCTTCATGTCCAGTGCTTTGTTAACCTAATAGAAGCAACATTTGCTCAAGTGAAATATACAGCATTTCTGTACAATGACCGATTGGTATGGTAAGTACATAGCTCTTAAGATTGCTCTTAACAAGGAAGAGTGTATGACTTCAAAGGGTCTTGGAGTCATGGAATGGGATATTTTATCCACACTCTGAACTGAAGGTGTTAGGAATTGAACAGAACCATTAACCTGACAGGAGTGCTGTTGTCTGGACTGAGATTTTTACCCACATTAACACTGTGCGTGTGGAACTGGAATGTGATTTCCACGTGTGTGGGTGGTCCAAGATCCTTCATCTGTTTGACCTTGCTTTTGATGTGTAAACTTGCTTGCTTGCTTACTCCACGGAGCAGAGTCCTTCTTGAGAAACTAACAGGTTTTTAGCTAGTCAAGAAATTCCCCACATTTTATGTAACCCGAAGGTTCATTACCGCAGTCACAAGTGCCCGCCACCTGTCCCTTTCCTGATCCAGCTCGATCCAGTCCCCACCTCCACATCCCACTTCCTGAAGATCCATCTTAATATTTTCATCCCACCTACGCCTGGGTCTCCCAAGTGTTCTCTTTCCTTCAGGTTTCCCAACCGAAACCCTGTACATACCTCTCCCCTTCCCCATATGCGCTACATGCCCCACCCATCTCATTCTCGATTTTATCAACTGAACAATATTGGGTGAGGAGTACAGATCATTAAGCTCATCACTATGTAGTTTTCTCCACTCCTCTGTCATCTCGTCCCTCTTAGGCCTAAATATTCTCCTCAACACCTTATTCTCAAGCACCCTCAGCCTACATTACTCCCTCAATGTGAATGTCCAAGTTTCACACCCATACAAAACAACAAGCAAAATTGTAGTTCTGTGTATCTGAATCTTTAAATATTCGGATGGCAAACTGGAAGGCAAAAGATTCTGCACCGAATAAAAGCAACCATTCCCTGACTTCAGTCTGCTCTTTATTTCTTTCTGAATACAATTTTGATTTGTTATGGTTGTTCCCAAATATTTGAACTCTTCCACCCTTTCCAAGGAATTATCATCAATCTTTATATTGTGACTTTGTCCTGCATACTGATTTCAAGACATGACCATGTACTTAGTTTTATCCACATTTACTACTAGTCCAGTCTCCTTACTAGCCACTGATAAAGCTACTGTGTTTTCCTTTATAGTATGTACGCTTCCTCCCAACGTATTAACATCGTCAGCATAAATTTGAAGCTTATGTGTACCATTTAATTTCAAGCCATCCTGGTTTACCGAAACTCTCGTAATGGTGTACTCTAAAGCAAAGTTGAACAACAATGGTGATAGAGCATCTCCTTATTTCAAATCATTCCTAATAGGAAACATGTCATACAAATTCTTGCCTACCCGGAATCTGCTATGCATTTCATTCAGACACACTTTTATTAGCCTTAACAGTTTCATGGGGATACCAAACGCAATAGAAATATCAATGAGAATATTATACTAACTGAATCATAAGCTTTCTTGGAGTCTGTAAAGAGCTGATGCACTGCTTCATTATATTCACTTTTTTTTTTCCAAGTATTTGACAAATGCAGAATATATGATAAGAATTTGACATGTTGCGTCAAAATCCACATAGATGATCCCCAATAATTTCCTCTGCATATGGAATTAACCTTCACAGCAGGATGTTGGATAAAATTTTGTACATAGTTGGCAGAAGTGATATGCCCCTATAATTACTACAGTCTGTTTTATCGCCCTTGTTGTGGGTAGGTACAATAATCAATCAACTCCTTCCACTGCTCAGGCAATTCCTCCTTATTCCAAATAGAAATAATAAGTTTATGGATCTCAGAGCGAATTGTCCTACCCCCTGCCTTAATCAGTTCTGCTGGGATTTGATCAATACCTGGTGATTGTGACTCTTTAGCTTCTCAATTGCCAACTCAACCTCAAAGGCACTCAGCTCAGGCACTAGTGGTTCTGCTGTGTGTAATTCTGTCTGCCTAACATCATTAACACCATGTATATTGAGTAGCTGAGAGAAATGGCTCCTCCAGCTAGCCAAAATACTGCGGGAATCTGCAACCAAATCACCCTTCTCAGCAATACTATATTACTTCTAGGCTAGTAACCCTTCTTAAAGTCATTCATACCCTTATACAAGTCCCTAATATTTTTTTTTCTTACTATTAGCTTCAAGTTCCTCAATTTTAGCTTTCAGATATTTCTTCTTTTCTGTTCCTGAAATGTGTGCTAGCTTCATGTCTTACATTGTTTAGATTATCTACATTGCTTTGGCTTGGATCCTTTATCCACTACATTTTAGCCTGCTTCCTTTGATCAAAAAACATAAACATTCTTCATCAAACCATGGTTTATGCTGCTTCAATTCATGCAGTCCTAGACTCTCTTTAGCTGAAGTTTTGATATTCTCTTTAATGTTCTCTAAAGCTGCAAACCTGTTTGTAATCTCAATCTGTTACTGTTTCCTAACCTCCAGCTCATTTAGCCTCCTGAGATTAAATCTTTCCCCATCAAATATCTGTGCTGCTTGTTTACTTACTGCCAACATTTCCCTAACTTTTGGAACCCCCAGATAATGATCAGTATCACAGTCAGCTCCCCTGCGACTTCATACATCTATTTTTTTTTTTATCTCAGTAATTATCCAACTTGATGCACAAAACTTTTTTGCCTAAAGTTGGTTAATTACTGAGATGCACAGTCAGAAAAACGTCAAAATTCATACATCTAGTATACTCGAATACCATCTCCTATTTATCAATATGTGATCAATCTGGATGTGAGTCTTCCCATCAGGAGCGGTCCTGGCATACTTGTGAATGTTTCAGTGCAGGAACATTGTGCCCTTAACAAGATTTTTTGATGTGGCAAAGTTTACTTTTTGAACACCATTATCATTACTATCCTAATGTAGACTCTCATCCCCAATTGTTGGTTTGAAAATATTCTTTCTCCCCACTTTTGCATTAAAATCTCCTAGTAGAATTTTCATATGGTACTTGGGAAAATGATAAAAATCCTGCTCTAATTCCTCATAAAAACTGTCTTTTGAATCATCACTTTTCTCCTCACATGGTGCATGTACACTCAGTCAAACAAAAATCCATTGGCCTGAAATTTTCCAAGTCCCGAACTGGAAGTCACGTAACGTACAGTTACCATCATAATTTGAGTCATTTTACTTTCCCCATATTTGTGCATTCGTGGAGTTTCTCTGCCTTCCATTCATTACAATCAATCACACCGCGTATATATTAACCGAAAACAACAATACATTTGCTTAATTTCAAATTAAAACATTAATTAAAATACATTAACTTTCCCAGGCGTGAGACTAGCTAGCTAGCTTTGCTGCTAAGGATGTATGAGTCAACCGGACCCTTCGTTCTTATTGTCAGCAGGCGTAGCCCAAGCAGTTCAACAAGTGCTAAGAGTAGCCTTCGGAAATAAACTATGTTGGTTTGAGTCCCACTGTCGGCATATTTCTTTATGTAGCCAAGGCAGTTGAACGCGTGCTAGCAGTAGCCTTCAGAAATAAAATACATTGGTTCGAGTCCCACTGTCGGCATATTTCTTTATGTAGCCCAAGCAGTTCAATGAGTGCTAGCAGTAGCCTTCGGAAACAAACTACGTTGGTTCGAGTCCCACTGTTGGCATATTTTTTTTATGTAGCCAAGGCACTTGAACACATGCTAAGAGTAGCCTTCGGAAACAAACTACGTTGGTTCGAGTCCCACTGTCAGCATATTTCTTTATGTAGCCAAGGCAGTTGAATGCGTGCTAGCAGTAGCCTTCGGAAATAAACTATGTTGGTTCGAGTCCCACTGTCGGCATATTTCTTTATGTAGCCAAGCAGTTGAACGCGTGCTAGCAGTAGCCTTTGGAAACAAACTACGTTGGTTCGAGTCCCACTGTCAGCATATTTCTTTATGTAGCCAATGCACTTGAACGCGTGCTAGGAGTAGCCTTCAGAAACCAACTACATTGGTTCGAGTCCCACTGTCGGCATATTTCTTTATGTAGCCAAGGCACTTGAACGCGTGCTAGCAGTAGCCTTCAGAAATAAACTACATTGGTTCGAGTCCCACTGTCGGCATATTTCTTTATGTATCCCAGGCAGTTGAACGCGTGCTAGCAGTAGCCTTCGGAAACAAACTATGTTGGTTCGATTTCCACTACCAGCGTATTTATTTATGTGCGTATTTAAAATCTAACTGGCTACAGATGATGGTGATTATAAAAACCTAAATATTAATGTTTTACTAATAATGAAATCAAAGGCAATGAAGAGCTGCACTCATTAAATTAAGTCAATTCCCTTTCAGTTTTCTGCCAAATGAAGGGAATGTCTTCTGCAACTACATTATGGTAATTCACAATTTTAGAACCGTGGACGGATTAGAATATCTGCTGCTGGTCGTGGTTGAAAAAGGAGGGGAGGGAATTACCACCATCATCATTATCATAATCATCCAGGATTGGACCCTTTGACCCGTTCTGTCTACAGAGTTGCAGCTGCTCGCACCAATGCTTCTTCCGTCTTCCAATTGTTCTCCTTGCTTGTAGTCTGTAGTGGTATGATTTCAAAGGCTTTGTGGCATTCTTTGCAAGTGAAGAAGCCAGTTTCGTCTGTATTCAGCGGAAAACTGACCTGGCCGTGACAATACAGTCACCAACCCTGAGTTGAGTGGAGGCCAAAAACCCTCCACAAAACAAATACTGTCATAAAAATGAAGGTGCCGTTATTCGCTGTATGTCAGCACTGGTTAAAGCTACATGTTCTTCATTCTCATCACGATGACTCACCATGACAGGTGTATTTGCGAACGTGTTATGGCTCTTGCTGAAAAGGGAGGGTTGTCTGCCAGCACTGCCGGTGAACTGTACAGAGTTCCCATGTCCACTGCAAAGGAATGGTTACGGAAATACCGGAGGGATCAGCAAGTTGGAAGACGTAAGGGAACTGGGTTACGGCGCATTTCCAGCCCAGCTCAGGATGCTGCATCAGTAGCCGAAGCTGAGAGAAACCCTTTCTTCAGTGCAAGGGATCTTAAATCTGCTACTGGCTTTCCTGGGCAAAAAGACACGATTATTTCGAGACTTAGAGCAGCAGGTCTCAGGGCACGGCATGCTGCGGTTAAGGAGCTTCTCACTGATGAACATAAACTATACTGTTTAGCGTTTGCTTAGAGCAATGTAGATCGCAATTTGGATAGAGTCATATTCACTGATGAATCTACATTTACCTCAGCAAATGATGGACCTGTTTTAGTTTACAGACCTCAGGAACAGCGTTACAACCCGCAGTATATGTCTACCTGCAAACACAGTGGTCGTGTGTCTGTCAACTGTTGGTGCTGGATCTCCCATGAAGGGGCTGGAATTCTCCATCATATAGAGGGTCACCTGGACGGCCTGCAGTATCAGCACATTTTGCAGAACGTAATGGTGCCCTCTGTACAGATGCTTTATCCCGAAGGTATGATCCATTTACAGCAAGACCACTCCTCCGTTCATGATTCTCGTGTGGTTCTAGAATGGCTATCGCGGCAGGCCGACGTCGAACTCCTTGACCGGCCACCGCGAGCGCCTGATATGAACCCCATCAAGAATATGTGGAGTGAGGTGAAAAGGACACTGCAGGAAACCTGGCCCATCCTCCCTCCCAGAAATAGCGATGAGCTATGGACCCTTGTGTCAGACGCGTGTGATGAAGTTGCTTCATCTACGCGTTACATTCAATCACTGATTGAGTCCATGACACGATGAATGAAATCAGTGGTCGAAGCAGAAGGGTTCTGGACTTATTATTAAAGAAGTCAATTTCTGAAAACAGCCCTTTTAAGGGCTAAAGTATTCATTTTCATTTTCAATGAGTAGGTGCGATACTTCGCCGGTCCC
>Ga0123355_10011278_pt1:0-12500 | contig 13765 bp, 7 predicted proteins | sample TergutEmb28metaG_3_FD_89872 | JGI IMG/M metagenome (GOLD analysis project Ga0123355, IMG submission 89872) | Embiratermes neotenicus P1 segment gut microbial communities from Petit-Saut dam, French Guiana - Emb289 P1 | ecosystem: Host-associated > Arthropoda: Insects > Digestive system >... | reverse complement strand
TGGAGATATAAATCGTCGCCTTCCTACATGAGCAGTGCTTCAGATTTAACCACTGGAAAGACAGAAACCCTTAAAGTACGGCAGTTCCTGTACCGTTACTCCCGCATAAACATTTTATAGCACCACAATTTTCCCCCAGAATGTGCTTATTGGTTCCTTAATCATTGTCACAACAAACAGCGGGTTTCCCTTCTGCAGCTTTTACTGGCTAGTCACTCAAACTGGTCAGGCTGAACCGCTGGCCGTCGCCAGCATTAAGTCACCTTAGCAACTTAAAACAGAATAAAATAACTTGTTCGTCTTTAGACTAGGTGTTATTGTGTGAGTTAAAAAAAGTGGCTAGTCTTTGTAACGAAGGTGTAGATTATTTCCTATCAGTTAGGGACTGAATATTGACTTTTCTGTTCCGAAAAAAAAAATCAGTCAAGTGTTTCTGTAGTTCTAGCTGTTAGAATAAATGTTGTTTTTTTTTTTTGCCATATTCCAAAGTGCCCTTATGCTTCCCATTCAGCACTCCAGACGGTGCCCAACATCACATTGAACTCTAAAATTGTCATCGTCTATTTGTTACCCAAATCCACGTTACACGCTATGCTTGTCACGCAGCACTAAGTTCTGTGCTCTAATCCGTGATACACTCTGTGCAGTTCATGCAGTCTACCTAGTAATCAAATTCTACATTATTCCCCACGCACCACTTTTGAGTAATTTCTGCCCAGACTCCGCCCTACATAAGTTATCACTATTTTGTCACAATGCAGGCCTCCAAATAAAAATTCGTAATTAATGTATGAATGAGATGGTAAGTGCGTAGCTTTACGGCACTCATGTGTTCGGACGGTAGAGGAAGATGACGAAAGTGTTTAACAGTGAAACGCACTTGAAATGTTTTATCGTGTTTATCTGTTTAGATGGACAGGCGCGAACTCCCACAGTGTAGACTTGATTATATCGGAGTGGGTAAAAAGACCCTGCAGCGGTGTTGAGGAGTTTGTCTTTGTACTGCACGTCCTAGCATTACGATCTACTGGATCATGTTGTATGTCTGTCTTGTCGGCACCCGGTGGATATTTAAGGAACTTTCGTCATGGTGCTTAACCTGTTCTGATTCGTATACTGTCCGTGGCTCACTTGCAATATCTTCTTCGTATGTTGCAAGCTTTCTTTTTTGTTCCTATCAGCTACCTGGAATTTAAAATTAACATGTCACGATCAGGAGTAAGTGCGAGACACCTGTTGGCTGGAGGGGGTGGGGGATTTTTGGCGTGACTAGATGAGCATCTATGAAATAAAAAAATTATTAACGTCTTGAAGCCTGATATTTATCTAAACAAAAATTTTTGTTCTTTCTCACAGTACACACACTACGTCTCAATTTAATTGTTGTAGGGGGAACGGAAACAGTCCGTATTTATTCCTTGAGTTTCGAAGAAGACACAAAAATATTTTGTGGGCTAATTTCATAATGTGTGTGTGCGTATTAACTGCAACTGAACAATATTATTCGTGAAGTTTTGTTGCTTGCGTTCTACGAGTCATTTTGATACGGAAGCAGTAGTCTGCCACAATGGACGCAGATATTTTCGTTTACCTATCAGCATATTTTTGAAAATACGATTACTTTATTATCTATTTTAATCACTAGTGGAAGTTCTTGTTTTCGGAACTTCAAGTCCCATCCAGCCAACAGTCAAGTCAACTCAAGTTTGCTGCGACAATTACAACATGGCCTTTGTCATGACGAGGGCGTATTAGAAGAATGAAGGAACATCTGTGTGTGTTCTTTATTTGTAAGTTTCCGGTTCGTGTCTCAGTCGTAACAACAAATGTTTGAATCATGATTTTCGCCAGCCCCTACAACAAAATACAGGGCTGGTGCTTTAAAATATTTCAGGCAGGTTTCCTTCTATGCACGTATCGCTATATAGCTAATATTCAAATGACAGCCTATAACATATGCGATAATTAACATAAGAATGAGTCGGTCTATAGAACTGGAAAGCCGGCACTCAGTGAATGTGTTCAATCAAGTTAGTTCTTCAACTAACATGCCCTTGGTACTCAGTACAATGATTGCTGAATACAGAGGCATAGGGAAATATTTGTAGCTTCCAACCGAAGCGAGGATTCTTCATGTGACAGAAGTATTACAATTATTTCCCTCTCAGCCTATGCCATTTATTTATAAAATGAATGCGTATTCTTAATTAGGTCAAACATTGAGCCTCTGCAACGTATCTCGGTAGGTGTTTGCCATCTTCAGGGAGAAAACAATACCAATTCTTGAAAACCAAACGTTACTGCGAAGCTGTTATTTATAGGTTTTTGGCCTATAGCAGCTTCGTCGTTGGCGTTGCTTATGTGAAAATTACAACCGTACTTGTTTTAAAACTTATGGTTAAACTATAGTTAAAAACACTTCTTGTCTTTAAATAAGAACTGACATTCAATGGAAATAATAGCTACAATAGAAATCTTCAAATATTTCTGTTGTATTTTCAAAGAACATTTAACTTGTAGGTCAATAAACATACGCTTACGTAAAGTAGCCTAAGTGGTAGGCCTGTATCAGGGGGTCACTAAACTCGGGCGACAGTCTCCCCGGGGGAATAAATTTATACGTTTGTGCCAATGTTTGTGGATCCTCATTATGGAACTTATGTGACCCATGTGGGCCTTAGAATTTTGAGTTAGATCCTAGAATTTGAAAGGCATTTGCACCTTTATCCTGTACGATAATAAATTATGAATACAACTAAATTGGAGAAGAGGCGATTGTGATTTATTTAATTTATTTGTCTAGCTAACTAACACTAGTGAATGATATAACACTGCCAGTAATAAGTACAGGCATCCGACACGCTACTAAGTCTGTGCCATCCAGTTAAGAGTCTCATTTTTTCCCCCATGCGACGTGAGTTGCAAATTTAGATTGTAGGCAGACACATAAAGTGTTGTGAACTCTTACAGCGATCACAAACCTTTAGGAGGAAATATCTCCGTCCTTCTTCGGACTAGGAAAGGTGATTAAAGCAGCAGCTTCATCCGAAAATCTGATCACGCTCAACGAGCACATTCAGTGACATAACTCAGAACACAGGCTCTGAATTTTCACGACAGTGGGAACTTTAAAAGTCTATGTCAAACAATTTGAAGATTAAGTAAGGGAAAGTATTTTCCTATCCAATGCTCCTCGATTCCGAAAGACGATTCCTTTCTAAATGCTCTCAGACTTCTCATTTTGTTCTTCTGGCAGAATCAACGCTTAGGTGAAGATGAATATGAAACATTGGTTGAATAATACTGACAGGGGAAAAACTGAATAAGTCAGGAAAACATCTGTCTCAGTGTCATTTGGTCCAGCAAAAATCTCACATGGACTGGCCAAGGAGGTCGAAAGGATCCTTCTCGATCAGAAGCTCGAAGGCAAAAATTCTTCTAAATTACACGTGTTCAGTAAATAGTCAATTTACCGTCTGAACTAACTGCATATTTTCATATAAGCAAAATGTTTCGGTCGTTTGTGCCATCATCAGACCTTGTGTTATAAATAAATAAACAATTAAATAAATAAATAAAAATATGCCGGTCCCAGTGGCTGCGCGGTCTAATGCGTAGGTCTGCGGCTGCTCGCCTACTGAGATTGTGGGTTCCAATCCCAACGTGGACAGGGATGACTGTCTGTTGTGAGTGTTGTGTGTTGTCAGGTAGGGGTCTCTGCGACGAGCTGATCACGCGTCCAGAGGAGTCCTACCGACTGTGATGCGTTCTTGTGTGTGATCTAGAAGCTTCAAGAATGAGTAGGCCATGGCCCGCGTTGGGCTGCAATGTCACAGGAAGAATATATATATACACACACACGGTTTCGTGTAAGACCTCACAATAACATTGTATTTATTACAATTTTAGTCGTTTTGTTTCGTAGAATATCTTTATTGTACCTATTTTTATATTGCTTATCTTTTTTATATAACGTTAAAGCTAAGGACATTCATTAAGCCAAAAATATTTCTAATATACTGGAATCCGTTGATTACGTTAAAGGATAATTTTTTGTTAAAAATGAATAGTTGCAACTAGACAAGCGTAGGAAGTGTATTATTGCTTTGTTTAAATTTTCTTTTGTATCCGAAGACGAATTTTCTCTTTTGTTGATCTGTTACAATAGTAAAGTGAAACTTTTATTGTCTTTCGAAAATCTTAATTATTTAGAACATTCTTATGAAATGACGTGTGAGACCAACTAGATTCAACATTTATGATTTACTAATAATCCATTAGCTCAACATGTTTCGGGCATCATTATGCTCATCTTTAGGAGCGCTAGACCGTATATTACTGCATATGGTTTTCAGCACTTTATGTGCTGGCTGGTCTCTTGGGAAGCCGGGAAGCTGTCCGTGTACGCTGTTTAGAGGATGTTATTCGACATTCGAACATCAAATATAACATTCTTACTTTCGGTGTTACGAAAATTTTTGGAATTACGAATATTATTACTGAATTTACTTGCTTACTTACTTACTTGCTTACTTATTCCACGGAACAGAACCCCTCTTGAGAAGCTAACCGGTTCTCAGCTAGTCAAGAGATTCCCCGCATTTTATGGAACACGAGGGTTTATTACCGCTTTCACAAGTGCCCGCCACCTGTCCATACCCTGAGCCAGCCTGAACCAGTCCATACCCCCACATCCCACTTCCTGAAGATCCATGTTAATATTATCCTCCATCCGCGCCTGGGTCTCCCAAGTGGTCTCTTTCCCTCAGGTTTCCCCACCAAAACCCTGTATACGTCTCTTTTCTTACCCATACGCATTAAATGCCCCGCCCATTTCATTCTTCTCGATGTGATCACGGTAACAATATTGGATGAGAAGTACAGATCATTCAGCTCCTCATTATGCATTCTTCTCCACTCTCCTCTTACCTCACCCTTCTTAGGCCCCAACAGTATCCTCCATACCCTGTTCTGGAAAACCCTCAACCTACGTTCCTCCCTCAACTTGTGCGACCAAGTTTCACGCCCATATAAAACAACAGGCAAAATTATAGTTCTGTATAACATCATCTTTATATTTTTGGATAACAAAGTTGAAGACAAAAGATGAATGATAGGAGGCATTTCGTGGTTTTAATACGTTCTTAATTTCTTCTTGAATAGAATTTTGATCTGTTAAAGTTGTTCCCAAATATTTTAACTGTTCTACCCTTTCAGCGGGGGGCGCGTGTAGGCGCAGTTGGTTGAGGTACTGCGTCACAAGCCGGTAGGCCGCGGGTCCGATTCCCGATGATGTCGTTGGAATTTTTCACTGACATAATTCTTCTGGCTGCACTGTGGCCATGGGTTCGACTCGGCCTCTAACAGAAATGAGTAGCAGGAAAATTTCCAGGGGGTAAAGGCGGCCGGTACGTAGGGTTGACAACCCTACCACCTTCATATGCCGATTATCTTGAAATCTGGGAGCCTCAACCTCCTAGAACCCTGAGGGCCTTTCCAGGACTGTATTGGGATTGTTCTACCTTTTACCCGTTCAACGGAGCTATTATCAATCCTTATTCTGTGACTTCGTCCTGCATTCTGATCTCAAGACATGACCATGTAATTAGTTTTATTCACCATTTACTTATATTCCAATCTCCTTACTAATATCTAATACAGCGTCTATGTTTTTTATAGCACGCACGCTACAGTTCCATATATTGACGTAATCAGCACAAACCAAACCTGATGTGTACCATTCACTTTCAGACCACCCTCGTTTACCTGAACTCTGCTGTTAACATACTAAAAAGTAAAGTTGAAATGCAATGGCGATAAAGCGTCTCATTTTTCAAACAATTCTTAACAAGGAAAATGTCAGAAAAATATTTGCCTTCGCTGACTCAACTACAGGTTTTATTCAGCCACTTTGTTTTAGCGTATTAAATATTACATGTGAGAGTTCAGTTTGTACCTTACATAAAAGAGATTATCAAAATTTAATGTCTAATATTTATTTGGTAATCATACAGAACACATAAATACAGGTTGTGATGAAAATAGTTCCGAAATTTTTATTTTTAAAGCTGATGGTACATATAGTAACCAGCGAGTTTTAAAGTATTAAAATTGTCTTGTCATCTCCTTTACCCACTCCAAAAACGTGGCTTTCCCCACTGAATTGTGCGCATTTCGTTTCCCTGTCCCTTAACTAGGACCACGTAATTGCGTTTTTTTTTCTAGATTTCTCAACCACAATGAAGTTATGTAATTTGCATAAATCACAGTGTTCCTCGTTATGTGACATGCACATGAATTTCACACTTACTAATTTCTTATTCTTATGTATATTGGACCGTGCATCGTTGTGATAGTTGAAGGATAATAGACCAACTTGATGTCACAACTTATTAAGTTTTATTTCACTTCTTCTATGCTCATCATGTTTCGGACTTTAATACATCCATCATCAGGAGCCTGCGACTTCTCTATTGTATCACCATAATGGTTGTGTGTTCTTGTTTCGATGTGTGTTGGAGTTTCGGTGTGGCTGAGTTGGGGTGGTATCCTTGTGGCAGGTTGAAGCCTGCAATACGGATACCACCCCAATCCAGCCACACCGAAACTCCAACACACATCGAAACAAGAACACACAACCATTATGGTGATACAATAGAAAAGTCGCAGGCTCCTGATGATGGATGTATTAATGTCCGAAACATGTTGAGCATAGAAGAAGTGAAATAAAACTTAATAAATTGTGACATAAAGTTGGTCTATTATTCTTCAACTAATTTCTTGTTGTAACATGAAAATCTACTACAGTATTTCAAACATATGTTATGTACTTTAAAATATCTTCACCTTCCTTTTAATGTTGTCAAGGTTCAGGCCTCGGTGGCCTATTCGACATCACATCGCTCATCAAAATACTTTTCGTCTTCTGTACTGTCAAGTTTCAGGCCTTTGTGGCCTATTCAAACAACCACCCGCTCGTCAAACTGCCTTACGTCTTCACTACTTTCCAAGTTCAGGCTCTAGAGCCTAGCCACATCTTAACGCTAGACCAAATACGTTCTTTACTGAAGCCTGTACCGCACTGCTTCCTTAGGCAGCCAGCTAAGCTCCACCCTTTCCAAGTAGGCTCTCCATTGCCTCTTATATTTCTCAGTGTCCTGTACAAAATCTAAACTGTGTTTATAAAACTTACATATATTCATTTTTCTTGTGGCGTTGTGGCCCAACGCGGGCCATGGCCTCCTCATTCACGAGGTTTTCTAGATCATACACAACGAAGCACCACAGTCGGTAGGACTCCTCTGGACGAGTGATCGGCTCGTCGTAGACCTCTACCTGACAACATACAACACTCACGACAGACATCCATGCCCCCGGCGGGATTCGAACCCACAATCTCAGCAGGCGAGCGGCCGTAGACCTACGCCTTAGACCGCGCGGCCACTGGGACCGGCGCGTATATGCATACACACGACAAATAAAAAGGATTCTCTGAGGCGTACTATTGAACTTGGTTAGAATGTGGGTGGAGTGGCACGTCTTCCTTCAGTTTGCAGATATTATTTCAACATTAGCCAGTAAGGATTTAGAGAAACACACAGCTGGGACGGTAGTATAGGCCCTACGGTAGCTTTTTGTCTGCTACTAAAAGTATTTACTTAATGCAAAATCCTAGTATTTAAAATGAATATCTTACAATTTAAAAAAAAAACATTCATATATATGTAAATTACATGTGTTTGGATTAAGTAAACTACTTTGACTTCCATCCGGTGACGTTTGAAAGCGACTAGAAACATCTGAACTAGCAGACCTACTACAAACGTCAAAGTACGTCAAGCTATGGCATAAAGGAACCGAGATACAAAAACTGAACAAGGTTATGGATCCCGGATGCCGAAAAGTGAGGTGTACTTTAGTTTTATCGTAGCCTGCCTGGGGCCTTGTTGTGAAATGAATAGTGTATTTTTGCGTAATGGTTTTTAAAAGATTGGAGCTGTCTCCTAGGAACTGGTTGCTATGTGGGGACGGATTTAAACTGTGTGCTTGTCTACCGAAAGCAGATCCAATTTACGATGTTGTCACACTAACTCTTTACACTAACTCACTGGTCCTTGTTGCTAAATCTCGGTTCTCTGCCGCTTCGGCAATGGCCCAGCAACTTGGTGATTATACTTCCTTCATGACGTCTATTGAGTGAATATAAACACATGTCTGACACATAGCGATAAATTACTGCCTCCTCTTCATCATCAGGAGGGGGAGATTGCCTGTAAGCGCGGTTCACCCGATGCTTCTGCTATCAGCACAACATACAGTCATTTAAGTAGCCAAGGACGAGTGAAGATAAAGATGAAGTTGTCCGCGTGATGAATGTAGCACTATGGCACCACGACACATGCGGGAGTGGAGGTAGAATTCCAAGAATTCTTAACCACGGCACAAAATGGAGGCGATTTGTCAGATTTAACCCTACCTGAAAATGTAGCACGGTGGTAATTCTGTGGCCTAAACGGAATAATGAATGAACGACCTTGACCATAAGTTTTCTATGCAAAGAAACACAAATGTTTAAGTTCGTGGTTAGAGAGTCCCAAAATTGCAATCTACAAGTCTATGTTATCCTGCAGAATGGGCCTACGTGGGAGTAGGTGACAAGGAAATATAAAAATATAACTTTCGGAAAGAATCTGGTGGTGTGAGTTTAATATATATCTCAGAATGGAGTCCAGCGGTGGGACATCGTGAAGACGATAATGCACCTTATATTAAATGTTATTGGGTCTGTTCGACCTTCATCTGAGCTTAGACCGACATTAGCCACGTTGGTTGCAATCTATTATAATTTCGTATGTCTTCGTATGAGAGAACTAGGCATTTGGAATAATGTTGTTTGTTACTTCAATTTATTTAATACGAATATTTTGACAAATAAGTTCATTGGATTTAGAATTTATTAATGTAAAATTTTTTTTACAAGTAGTATGTGTCGGGGTTTTTATTGCTTTTTGTTTTTGATTATTTTATTATGGTTGTGGTTTTGGAAGGAGAATTGTGTTTCCGATATTAGCTAGTATTGATAATCATATGCCAAATGAACAGGAACGTGGCAGAGGTACAGCGGAGTTCAACTTCTTATGAGACCACATAAATTGCCTTTAAACTTGTCTGAAATTATTTCCGCGTCTCTAACACGGTCCATTAGTTCCGAAAGGAGTCGTGAGCGATGTTGAAGGCTTCATTCAGTATCTGAGCATCTCGACGGCCTGACAATGGCCGCAACTTTCTTAACCCACCACAACAAGAGAAATGCTTTTAATATTTCAGTTCGTGTATCAGCTGTGCCGACTTCGGTTTTCAAACTTGCTCTAGTCCAGAACTATTCAAATTGTGGACGGCAGATTCTGTAGGGTTTCTTATTCTTTCCTGCACGATGTATACAACATAAATTCAATGGCCAATGGAACCAATCTTTCACACAGTGTATTTCAGCTGTGGAAAACTTCAGATTTCAATTAAAGGTGAAGCTTTTGGCACCGTAGTCAAGAAAGATGATGGGCAATTTTTTTCTTTATTTTATGTCTCATAAATTGAACATTATCTTTTTTTTTTTTCGAAACTGTAAATGTAAATTTTCTCTTACTCGGCCCAGCTATCCATTACATTTATCATTTTATTCTGTCCTGAGCTGCAAAACAATTCAATATTTTGTTCAGTTATCGAGTATAATTTTAATATTATCCTTCAATGTACACTCTTAATACCTCCCTTGGCGTTTCTTAACGTTTCCATGTATTCCTGCTGTGTATCACCTCTAGTCTTTATTTTAATTTGATCGTCTTAACACTATTAGCTTCAGATCAAAAATGACCCCAAAATGTCTCACGAAACTTTAGTCCTCATTATGTAACTCTGGGGCAGGATAGTGTAATCGGTGTAACGTCATGCTACGGGTTGGACGTTCCGTGGATCGAATCCGGGTAGGAGTGAGATTTTCGGCGCCTAACTAGACGGGCCGTGGAGCCCAAACAGCCTCCTATAAAATGAGTAAGGGTCTATTTCTCGGGCTTAAAGAGGCTGGGGCGTGGCGTTGACCATCCATCCTCATACATCGCTGAGTTTAAAGAAAGAATACAGCTATACGTATACTTCCCCTGCACGCTTTCATGATGTTTTACGGTGAAATTTACTCTTTTTACTTGATTATGCAACTTTACCTTCTTCCAGGATCCAGGAAATCTCCTCAACGTGTGTGCTAATATATTGTCGAGGTCTCAGTAGTAGTAGTAGTAGTAGTAGCAATTGTAGTAGTAGCAGCAGTAGTAGTAGTAGCAATTGTAGTAGTAGTAGTAATAGTAGTAGCAGTAGCAGTAGTAGTAGTTGTTGTTGTAATAGTGACTAAGAAGTTGCATATTTACGTTAGAATAACAGTGAAACAACAAAGCCTTGTTAGACTAAACAGAAAAGAAAGAGTTAAAAATCTTATAGAGTATTGGCGGTGTTAGCTTTGCTATTTGAAAGTGAACATTTGACAACTGAAACAAGAAAGATGAACAGCGCCGTTGATAGAGACGGGATATGCTACTTAAAACCGGAGGTATTAAGAAGGAGCTGGGAATGTGGTTCGTATGAGACAGAGTTTATAACCACAGAAAACAATTGCACCAATTATTTGTATGGGTTGGTTCAGGAAAGGATGCCTAAATAAATCTTGCAGTATAAACTTAGAGGACGTAAGGACCAAGGAAGAACTGCACGCAAAGTTTGGATAGTAATTCGAAGCTGCCAAGACAAATTTCTCTCAACTGCTTTCCAATTTCATTCATTAATCGTGATAACATTCGACCTTATGTAGCCTCAGCAGTTAGTGACACCACCGTTACACAATGAATGTTGCAGAACTCAAGGAGGAAGACATTCAGAAATATTCATGAAATGAGTGTCCCATAACTCTGAGTTGTCGGACAGATTTTGGAAGCTACACTTTGGTGTAAAGAAACAAGAAGTTTCACAAAGTGGCTGGATGAATGAATGCATAAAGGTAGTGCTGTTCGTGTACATGCCATGAAGGCGCCTATCTCCACCTGTTCTCACAATGGGCACTGCATGGACGCGAGTGATGTGCCTCAAGCCGAGGTCACTTTGTACCAGAGGAGAAAGCCACCGGCACCCATTGAATAGGAGGCCGGATGGGATCCACACCCGGTGTGGACCCTTAGGTGTAGACATGAACCGCTGCTCATGCTGGAAATCGAACCATGACTCAGCAGTTGTCCAGTCAGAAGCCTAGTAACCATAACGACTGAGCGATACCTGCTTCTGCGAAGTGCCAAACTGAATACAAAAATGAATATTCTGGCACTTGAGTTAGGGCCTGAGACAGTCTTCCGTGCGTTACCGACATTTCTTGCACCCTGTCGGCCCTATTGTATGCCTCATGGGGTGTACTAGTGTCATTGCTTTGTATGTTGGTACCACATATTGGGTAAATACTGGGTGATGACGTGCGGAATAGTTGCGATTAAAATATCTTACTTCTATCTCTCTTTCTCGCTGGTTTGTTTCACATCAGCGTATGCTTCTGCTTACTTTGCCGTAACCAAGGTTACCGTACGTCAGGCAGAAAGGCGTCTTCGATAATTACGGTTCGTGTCGCTGGAGGGTTTTTCGAAAAGTATGTACATGTATAGTAAACAGGCAGACAACAGACGTATAACGTAACGTTGAGTCGCGTTCGTGCAATCATTGTTACAGTGGAAAAGGAGTGAGTATTAATATTCTGAGTGTGTGTTTGTAGTCTTAGATGTCCAACATGAAATGCGCATGCACCATATTGCCATCTTTGGCCTGTCCGTCTCTACAGCATTTTTTCACCTTATCTCTTAAAAGGCAAGATTTATAAAAAGAAGTTATTGAAAAGAAATGTTTTTATTTTCTCTACAATTTTTGTCTGAAAAAGTTCTCATTCCAAGAATAAATGAGCGAGATGTGATCATAAATCTATATTGGTCTTCGTGTAATTTGACAGTTATTCTTGTCATGTTTTAATGAAACTTGAATTTTCTCCACAGATTTTCGAAGCATACGTACTTAAATATCAAATTTCATGAAAATCTATTTCGTGGTAGACGAATTGTTCTATGTGGACGAGCAGAAAGACATGAAGCGAATAGTCGCTTTTCGCAATTTTGCAAATGAACCTAAAATTTCTTCTATCTCAATGCTTCTCTCCGTCCTCGGTCTTCGTTGCTATAATACAGGGTGCGGCAGAAAGAACACTCCGATTTGGGAGAGTCATAGCTTAGGATGGGGAGAGCGTGCAGTGGTGGGGAGCACGTCGTCGAACAGCGGTGTACTTACCGTTTTCAGTATGCACGATGGCGTGGTTGGGAGAACATCGAGCCTTTATTGTTGAGGAGTTTATAAAAAATGGCGGGTCGCCGGTAGCAACACAGCGTGCATTTCGCATCCGCTTTGCACTTGGTCGACGGGAGGCTGTT
>Ga0123355_10011277_pt1 | contig 13766 bp, 5 predicted proteins | sample TergutEmb28metaG_3_FD_89872 | JGI IMG/M metagenome (GOLD analysis project Ga0123355, IMG submission 89872) | Embiratermes neotenicus P1 segment gut microbial communities from Petit-Saut dam, French Guiana - Emb289 P1 | ecosystem: Host-associated > Arthropoda: Insects > Digestive system > Gut ... | reverse complement strand
CCTAATTTGCTTATCCGCTTTTGGAGCGGAGTTTGACGCTTTTTGGTTGTCTGCAAAAATTCGGCGATTTTACCCATTTGGGTATTCATACCCGTATCGGTAACAACGGCTGTAGCATTACCGTTAGCGACAAGACAACCGCTAAAGACCATATTTTTGCGGTCGCCCAAAGGTGCATCTTCTTGGTCTATTTTGTCGGTAATCTTTTTGCTTGGTTCGCTCTCACCGGTAAGAGACGCCTCATCAACGGCAAAACTTACGCATTCTAATATTCTGGCATCGGCGGGGACTAGGTCGCCGCTCTTTAGTACAATAATATCTCCCGGCACAATCAGCGAAGTATCAATCTCTTGCTTAATACCGTCTCTTATAACAAAACAAGAGGGGCTGTTTAGCTTAGCGAGCGCATCCATGGCTTTTTGTGCGCCTCGCTCTTGTATTACGGCAAGCGCCGTATTAAGTATAACGATAGATAATATAACACCACCCTTAAACCAAGAGGGATTAGCGTCACCCCTCACACCGGCAACGGCGGCAATATCCATAACAAAGGCGAGTGCTGCGGCAATTATAAGAATAATAATAGCTAGGTCTTTGAGGTGATGTAAGATTTGAAAAAACAGCGGTGTTCGCTTTTCTTCCTTAAATTTATTCAACCCCAATGCAGCCTGCCTGTTAGCTACTTCTGTATCGCTTAATCCTTTGGCGATATCTACGCTCTGAGCCTTAAGCACATCATTACTTTCCATATTGTGCCAAATATGATTATCCAATAGAGCGTCCTCCTCTCAATTTAGTGTATGTCTATTGTAACAAATATATAGGCTCTTTGTCAAATTAAATCCGTACGGTATTCAAAAAAGTAGGGGGTGGCAAATGGACGGTTAGTAGGGGATAAGGATGAGGGTGTATTGATACATCGTTGTCTAAGATTGTTTTTGCGGGCATATGCCTTTTTTGCTTGCAAAAGGAGTTTGATATAGTGTATAATTAAAGTGGAGTTTTGTTGTGACAAGCAGATAGACTTATTAGTTTTTGGAGAATAATTGTGAAATTTATTAGTACAAGAGGAGCGGGACAAGCGGTGTCCGGCGCAGAGGCGATAGTGCGGGGACTTGCCGAGGATGGGGGGTTGTATGTCCCTGTCGATTATCCTAATGTTACTAAGTCAGTACTTAGCGGATTGGTCGATATGAGTTATCCTGAGAGGGCTGCTTATATATTGGGGCTTTATTTTGACGACTTTACGGGGGAGGAGCTTATTAGGATTTGCTCTAAAGCATACGGGACTTTTGACGGGGACCCTGCACCTCTAGTTAAAATCGACCAAAATTTGTATGTGCTTGAATTATGGCACGGACCGACACTGGCTTTTAAGGATATGGCTCTTAGCGTTATGCCTGAGCTTTTTGTAGAGTCAAAACGCAAGATTAAGGACAAGACGGATACGGTTATTCTTGTCGCTACCAGTGGAGATACGGGGACTGCCGCCCTTAACGGATATAAGGATATAGATGGGGTCAAAGTTATTGTGCTTTATCCTAATGACGGTGTCAGTGCCTTGCAAAAGTGGCAAATGACTGCTGCCGAGGGTGCTAATGTGAATGTAGTCGCTGTCAATGGCAATTTTGACGATACACAGCGGGCGGCAAAAATGATTTTTGAGGATACTGAGCTTCGTAAGGCGGTTGCTGGCAAGGGAATATCTCTATCGAGTGCTAACTCTATCAATATCGGGCGGCTTATTCCTCAAGTGGCGTATTATTTTTCGGCTTATGCGGATATGTTGTCGGCAGGACAAATCAAATTAGGTGACAAAGTCAACTTTGCTGTGCCGAGCGGTAATTTCGGCAATATTTTGGCGGCGTATTATGCGCTTAAAATGGGACTGCCTATCGGCAAGCTGATTTGTGCCAGCAATCAAAACAAAGTTCTCACAGACTTTTTTGACTTGGGTTCTTATGATATTTCGGGGCGTGACTTTTTTAAGACGACTTCGCCCAGTATGGATATTCTGGTTTCTAGCAATTTGGAGCGGCTTATCTATGAGTTGTCTAACCGTGATGCTAAGATTACCGCCGAGCGAATGGCAGAACTAAAGACCAAGCAAAAGTACAGTATATCCGCCCAAGAAAAAACTGATATGAAAAAGATTTTTGAGGCAGGGTGGGCAGATGAGGATGAGGTTGCGGATACGACCAGTGAGTTTTTTGAGGAGTATGGCTGGATAAGCGACCCGCATACCGCTGTGGCACTCAAGGTATATGCCGAGTTATCATCTGATATTAAGGACACACCTACCGTTATAGTCAGCACGGCAAGTCCGTATAAATTCACTGATACAGTACTTGAGTCTATAGGCAAAAAGCCCTCAAACAATGTCAAAAAAGACTGTCAAAAACTGGAGGAGATTACTGCATTGCCCCAGCCGTACTTCCTCAAAGAATTGTTTGCAAAAAAACCTCGTTTTGATAAGGTGATAAATATAGACGAAGTTAAGAGATTGTTGGGGTAAGAAGAGAGAAGAAAGAAAAAGGATGAGTGTTTAATAGGGTGTGAGAAAAGCTTGCTTTTACTGTCATTGCGAGCCGTCCCAATAGTCGGACATAAGGAATTGCTGTACGGCGAGGCAATCTAGCTAAGGAATAGACGGAAACATAGATAATCGTGTATCCATATATTCCTTAGCTAGATTGCTTCACCGTAGATGCTTATCCTTGCTATCTATTGTAGCGACGGTTCGCAAAGACGGCGACCCATATGGATTTTTCCACACTTGCCAAAGTGCAACTATAACACTAAGTCAACAGCTAACAACTAATCACTAGCCACTAACCACTAATAAGGACAAATATGAAAAAAATAATACAACAAGACATAACAGGCAAAACTGTTTTTAGTGCCATCAAGCCTACGGGCGGTCTTACACTCGGCAACTACTTGGGTGCGCTTGTCAATATGCGTGCGCTGACTAACGACAACAAATGCATATATTCTATCGCAGATTTGCATAGTCTAACAGTGGACAATGTGCCGGCAGAACTTAGGCAAAATTCTTTTAATCTCGCTTGTATGATGCTTGCGTGCGGACTTGATAATAATGACAGCATTGTTTTTGTCCAATCTCATGTGCCGCAGCATAGTCAGTTGACATGGGTGCTTAATTGCCACACTCAATTTGGTGAAGCTCGCCGAATGACGCAATTTAAGGATAAGGCAAAGAAAAATGTCAAGAATATAAATGTGGGATTATTTGATTATCCCGTGCTTATGGCGGCGGATATCTTGTTATATAATGCCGATGCCGTACCGATAGGAGATGACCAAAAGCAACATCTCGAACTCTCACGCACAATTGCAGAGCGGTTTAATCATAAATTTTCGCCGACTTTCACAGTGCCGCAAGGATTTTTTCCAAAAATCGCCGCACGAGTTATGAGTCTGACAGACCCGCTTGCTAAAATGAGCAAAACCGATGACACTCCTGCGTCGTATATTCTTATGACAGACGATACAGACACCATAATGAGTAAGTTTAAGCGGGCGGTAACCGATAGCGGAACGGATATAGTCTTTGACAAAAAGAATAAACCCGGCATCAGCAATCTTATCGCTATATACGCCGCCGTTACAGGCAGTACAACCAAAGATGTCGAAAAAAAGTGCGCAGGATTAAGTTATGCGGATTTCAAACCTATGGTAGGAGAGGCGGTTGATGCAACTCTTGCGCCTATCCGTAACGAGTATAACCGTCTCAAGGCGGACAAAGGTTATGTCCTTAGTAAGCTGGTCGACGGTGCAAACGCCGCGCAAAACATCGCCTACAAAACAGTCAACAAAGTCTATCGCAAGATAGGACTTATGGAGAAATAGTGACTAGTGGTTAGTGGATAGTGATTAGTTAAGGACTTAGTGTTCTGATGGATTATCCACTAGCTATAACACTTGTCAACAACTAACAACTAACCACTAATCACTAACAACTAATTATGTACGGTTACATCACCCCTTACAAGCCCGATATGTCACCGCCGGAGAAAGCGGTTTATATGGCGTTCTATTGCGGAATATGCAAAACAACGGGACGGCTTTTTGGGCAAGCCGCACGCTTTGCCACCAATTATGATATTACTTTTTTGGCGGCGCTAATGCACGATTATGTTACCCAAGAAGTTGATTTCGGGCGAGGCAGGTGCATAGCAGGACCTATACGCAAAAAAAATTTTGTCAAACGCAATCCTCTCTTAGAACGAATCGCCGCCGCTAATATTTTGCTTGCATATTATAAGCTGGAAGATGACATTATAGACGGTAGCGGAATAGGCAAGAGATTAGCCCGTGTCGCTCTCAAAAAAGCACGAAAAAAAGCAGCTAAGATACTGCCACAAGCTGACACACTAATTGCCAAGCATTATGCCGAACTTAGGATATTAGAGCAATCTGGTTGTGCTATTCTTGACCAAGCGGCACACCCGTTTGCAGAGCTAACGGCAGAATTAGGACTTTTGATTATTGATTGTAAATCGCCGTTTCCCGAATATGAGGTTTTTCCGGCAGATGAGTCAGACCCTAATTCGCCATTCCCCGAATTTGATAACAGTATTACAAGTGTTAATTCGCAAAACTCGGTTGACAATTTCCGTGCGCTGTGTTATAATATAGGTAAGTTTATTTATTTTGTTGACGCTTTAGACGATGTGACCGAAGACTACAAAAAAAAGCGATACAATCCTATGCTGGCAGCGTTCGGAGGCTTTACAAAAAAACAACAGTTTTTTGAAGACAACGAGGAAAGTATTACATTTGCCACCGCTGCCGTTATCAACCGTGCCGCCGAGAGCTTTAATCAGTTGCAATTGACACAAAGTAATACCTTGCTCAAAAACATTGTTCACAAAGGACTTAGGCATAAACTCAATCAAATTACAAATTACAATGTACAGTATACAAACAAGGATTGATTGTAGTTGACTTAGTGTTTGGGATGCCGAGGGCGGGCGTCCCGAAATTATAGACACTTAAAAATATCCACAAAATACAATACCTGCAAACCCCTATAAGGAGCTATCCCAAAATGCTAACCCGTGACCCATTTGAAGTATTCGGACTGACCCCAAAAGCCTCAATCGAAGAAGTAAAAGAGGTATACGACAAACTCCGTGCTAAATACAGCGAGGATCGTTTTTTGATAGGCGAAGCAGGCAATCAAGGCGCACGCAACCTTATGGAGCTAGAGGAGGCAAAAGCCGAACTCAAGCGAAAATTTGCCCGTGACGCATCGGAAACTATGTACGGCAACTGCCTCGGCGATATAGAAACTCTTATCCGCATAGGCAAATATTCGGACGCACAAAGCCGCTTAGACGAGAGTAATGAGCGCACCGCCGAATGGCATTATCTGCAATCAATAATTTTTTATAAGAGAGAGTGGCTCAATGAGGCTAAGGTACAATTGCAAATGGCTGTCAACCTAGAACCGCTTAGTCAGAAATACCGCGAGGCACTCCAAAAGTTAGAATTTACAATAGGCAATCCTATGACTAACCCTGCAACACTGGGACAGCATCACCAACAGCAAGGTTTTGGTGCAGACCCCCGTGAGAGAGGACCGATGGACTCCCTGCTAACTTGCTGTGCGCTTAATTGTTGTCTTAACTGTTGTTGCGCCCCTCTATGTTGCAGTCCTTGTCAGTAATAAATTCAATTAAAAAAACAAGAGGTAAGGTGTTATTAATAAAACACCTTACCTCTCTTAAAAACAGGGAGTAAAACACTAATTACAAAATATCATAAATCAACTTGGTAATACTGTGTTTTGGACATTGATGGGGGCATTCTGTCGCCCTTTCTCACATACAACTTTCCCATGCATTTGCCGTCCGCTTCGAATAGCTTATACTCGCAAGTTTGGGGGGCAACATCTCCGGAAATTAGTCGCATAAGTCGCTCTCCTTGTAGAGATAGTGTGTGCAGGAAATAGTATAAATATACATAAAAACACAATTTTGAAAAAAAGGGGGTATTTTGTTGCTTTTACATTTTGTTTGTAATATAATATTATGGGGATGTATGTGGTTAAATACATACACAAAGACATATACTATAATGGTATAAAAATATGTTTTGTGTTGCCCATTAAGTCCCTATGGAGAAAAATATAATGAAACATTTTGCAAAAGTAAATACAAGAAATTATAAGAAGATTAGTGTATTTGCGTTGTACATTACACTAATAGCGGCGTTAGTTGCAAGTAGCTTGTTTGCTGGACTTAATTCGGTGAGCAGGATTGCCCATGCTATGAGCGGTCCGCCGATTGTAGCACAGCGGGTTACTTACAATGGCGGAAGTGGTAGCAATTTTGGAATGCCTACGACATATGACCACCATTTTGTGATTAGTCAAGCTAACCCTAATGTTTTTGTGTATACACTAATACATAATGGGTCTGCTGTTACTTTAGGAGGACCTTTTACTTCGATATCTCACCCTACGAATGGCGGCACAGGAATTCCTGCACCTCACGCTAATAGTATAACTGCCAGGATAAATACCTTGATAGCGGGCAATTCGGCAGGGACTCGAATAAGGGTGCATTTTAACGACATAACCTTAAGCCGCAATGACTTTGTTAGATTTGCTGCAGCAGGAACATGGAAATATAGTGGTAGCGTAGTCGGTGACCTTAGCAATAATGGCACAATAGGCTTGGTGTCGCTTGCAGGCACTAATACTTCCAGAGTATATTTTTATGATTTTGATGTAGAAAATCAAGGTTCAATTAGATTTAATGCTACTGACCCTAATTTTGTTGATGGCAATCAGCACTTGGGGCGTTTTGGTCAATTTAGAGCAAGAGCTGTCAATGTGGAGAACAATATTTCTTTGTTTGTACTTGGCAACTCTAATATTAGAGCTACCAATGAGGCTCAGTTGCAATGGCGTAGAGGTGTGTTGGTACATCCTGACTTTAGAGGGTATGATTCAGACGCATGGAGCGGATTGCAGAATAGAGATGTAGGCAGACACCGAACCGCTACAATAACTGAGGGTAATATAAGAAATGGTCAACTTGACGGTTGGTTTAGATACTGGCTTGCAACGGCTTATGGCGCACCTATAAGTATTCCTCATCATGATGCAACAGGTTATGTTGATTATCCGGCGACACCTGAGTTTCTTGCTAATACTAATGGTGTTAGGACTAGGTTTGTACAGCATATAAACTCCCCTCAGTTGACTGCAAAACAATCTAATATAAGCAGCGACTGGAGCAATATCGACTGGGGCGGTATTACTATCAACGGAACAATGACAGACTGGCTAAACTCCGGGGATTTTGTCAGCGACTTTGTTTCTAGTGTCACTGGTGTAGCACCTAACAGAAGTTTTATTATTTCGGGGATTAATCATCAGACAGGCAGTGCTATACATTTTGGGTCTTCGGGCGGCTTGGTTATTGATACAGCGGGTGAGATATCCTCATTCGCAGGAGAAATCGGAAGCGGCGGGGTAGCCGGTTTTGGAACAATCCGTATGGCAGGCACTAATTTTACTAATCCTTTTGGCAACGGAACACGCTTATATGTAAGAAGAGGTTATATCGTCAATAAAACTTTTGACCTTATGTATGATACGAGTGCATCTTTGACCGGACTTAGAAATCCCGCACTTGCCGCACTTACTAATGATAGTGGTAACAACGGAATAGCAATAGGGTCGGTTATACGCTCTGACAATAATATAGCACAAACTAACAGAGTTTTTGGTAATGACCTTTTGGCAGGCGGTACTTTTTTGAGTGCAGGCAGGATTTTTCATGGAGGAGCGCCTAATGCCGGGGAGAATATAGGGGCGAGTAATCTAACGATAGGTTGCCCTAACGGCGGTGCAGGACCTGTTATGAGGTCGGGTGTCACATATACCGGTGACATAGTATCAAGCAACGGCAATAACGACAACGGTAATACTGAGGATGGTATTGTAGCATATGACGAAAGTATAACAAACGAGGATAACGGAGCCGCGTCAAGTATTGCCGATGGTTGGATTTTGATAAACTTTACTAATGCCGGTGATGCAAACTGGACAATACCTGTATGGACATTTACACTAGGTCATAACACGCTGATACAGGACGGGGGTACAGATAGACGGGTTAGCGTGGCGTTCCTTAACGGACAGATTACTACGCACAGAACAATGTTTTTGGATGATACCAATCCTTTTAGTCATAGTCCGAGCATAGGAACAGCCAACTCATCGGCATTTGATGTGCATTTGATGGGTGGAACTATTGAGTCAACAACTGCTGTAATCAACTTGCAAACCGCCTCTAATGACAGAGGTTACATCAGAATGCATGGCGGAAACGCTATAGCCGGAGAGGATGTCAGGATAGGAAGTACCTTTACTATGCACGAAGCCGGTGTAGTAAATACGCACAATAGCACAATAAATCCAATTGTTGCAACAGGTGCAACAATTAGGGCTAATGCTCACGGGGGAACGGGGGCTACTGCATTCCCCGGAATTGCAGGAGGCTTGCTACTGTTTTATGCTAATACAGGTACAGGCGGAAATGAGGATTTGCCATTATTTGATATAAGGGGCGGAACTATACAGAACACTAATATTGGCGGCGGTGCTGCTCCGATTATCAATGTGCGGGGAGGAAATGCCGGCAGGGCGGGATATATTGAGGGCGGAGATTTCCGCTCACCGGCGGGTGGCTTTGTAGTAATCACCCGAAGCGCTAACGATGTTGTAATGACAGGCGGAAGATTTGAAAACACCGGAACAGGCAATATGATACCGGTTGTTGTAGGACACGGTGTTACCGGTTCTAATGCTGTAGGGAGTAACAGCCTAATTACAGGAAGCAGTGTTGTCGGTTCACTTAATCCTAACCTTACGGGAGCAATGTTTCTAAACGGAGGCGAAATCATAAGCCACAACAACTCTAACGATAGAGGACTTGTCTTTGCATCAAAATCTAATAATACAACGGCTATTGTAATGGGGTGGAATCGTGACGGCTTTGACACACCTAGTGCTACAAGGTCAGCTGAGGTTACCAGACTTACCAATAGAGGAAATTCTGCTATGATAAGTATAGCCGACAATGGTTATATTATGGCTGGCAATGTGTTTGAATCCCATTCGACAAGCAATAGCAGGGTTGTAATAGACAGAGTTGATTTTAATTATACCAATCTTGCCGGTACAGTAGCTCAGAACCATTTGAGACATTCTATCCTTGCCGCACCAAGAAGATACGGTGAGTTTATGGATGACCTAAGAGCATTTTCTACGCTATACTTTACGGGTACACTTGCGGGACTGCAAAACAATGGTGGTGTAGGTTTGTCAGCCGGTTTTGTTAGAGCCGGTGTCAATGTTATAGAGTTTGGCGACGAGTTTGATAATGCAGGTTGGAATAACAGTTGGATAGGAACTGTTCCTTGGCAAGCAGGTAATGTTCCATTTATGATTGAAAATCTTAACAACGAGTTGGGTGTCAATCAGTCAATAATCAGAAACTTTGGAAGTCGTGACCTCAATCTCTTTGATTTCCGTGGATATGACACACCGGGTAGTTTTGGCGGGATACCTGTTTTTTGGGATGCGTCACAGGTGTCCTCGTTCTTGCCGACACTTACAGGTCTTATGACCAATGTGCAAGGGACTGCCTCATATGCCCGTGATAAGATAGTAGATGAGGACGGCGATCTTAGAATTGTAAATGTTATCAATGTTGCTTTGTTTACAGGTAGATTTGACGATACGATGACCCGTGTGTCTGCGACAGGGGTAACATTCCCTGGCAATAATGAGCCGAGTTGCGTGTGCTTTGACGGATTGTTTTGGCAAAATATTGTAACTACTTCTAATAGTAGATACGGTGGTTTGTTACCTAGTTTTCCGACAACATTTCCGACAGGTCACAATTCGGCGGGATTACCTAGACTTACGCTAGATGGTTATACGCATCTTGGTTGGAGATATAGCGGATATTTGTCGCCTCGCAATTTGAGGCTTATGAGTGCTACCGGAATTAATATTGATGCAGGTGGTAATGTCATAGTCAGCAGACCCCGACTTGCGTTGACGGACGAGTGGGTTAATGCTAATACTCGGTTACAGTCGGCATACTCGCATATGCTTGTTGCGGTATGGCAGTTAGATGCGCCTACTATCAATAACAGCGTGACATATCCTACACCTAATGATGTGGGCAACGACACCATTTCGGGATATGATGCGGCACATACAACGAGGACCACAACAGGCAATACTACGACAGTCAGCCGTATGTATGACGGTCGTGAGATTAACTTTGTTACTAATCCGTTCCATATAGCACAGACTAATGCTAATCCGTCTGTATCTATAGCGACTGTTGATGTTAGGTGGTATCGTGAGATGCTAGTTGATATTGGTGGTGGTGTTATGGCGCCTACTTGGGTCTTGACAACTAACACTAACTCAAATAACGGTCCTGTAATATCAGGCAACAATCTTACTAATATCAGAGATGTGAGAGATTCGGGACGATATAGGGTTGTTGTTGATATGGTAGACGACATCAATCTGCCATCTAGCAGCTATCATATCTTTGAGTTGACTATTACAAGACAAAACATAACAGCGGCTAACTTTACTATGCCGACAGTTGACTTTGACGGAAGCGGAACGCAGACGGTACTCAATCCGGGGGTTGGTGCTACTGAGCAATTTAGCGTAACAGATGACTTTGGTAATGATATTACTGATAGATGGTTTAGAGGCTTTGCAGGGGATACCTTGGCACATGGCTTGGCAGACTTTAGGGTGACTCCTGCCGGTGGACTTGAGATGCCACGGTCTACCACTCTGGAGCTTACCTTTGGTTTTTATCATAACTATGCGGGTACAGTTGTGCTTAACTTTGTTATCAATCATCCGTTGCCTAGAGTAACCTTCATTGATTATAATCCTACAGCGTTCTCAGAGCAAATAGAGTATCTTTTGGGCGAGGGCTTGCCGTCATGGTTGTATTTGGTGGCAGAGGCTGACGGTGTTAGATTTAGGTATCCGACAGCTAACTGGCCGACACCTGTGGTTAGGGGCTATACCTTTGTTGGTTGGTTCACTATAGACAATAGACTAGCAGAAGCAGGTGAGCTAGCTTGGACTCATGGACATCATACGCTTACTGCAAGGTGGGAACTCAATCCAGCGACAGGTACGACAATGACTTGCGGTCGTCCTCCGTATCTGGGTGGCACACCGGGGTATCGTTGGTGTATGGATTGTAATTATCCTACGCTTAGCTTTACCTTTGATAGGTTTATGTGTAATACGACAGCCTTTGGCTTAGTGCCGTATGCGATTGCTAATCTTAATGACGCTAATAGGCATGCTATTAGCTATACCTATATTTGGGAAATGCTTGACGGTGCTGTGTGGACTGTTATTTCGGCAGGTAATTTGCTGCAAAATTTTGAGGTGCAGCAAAATCGCTATAGATTGCGTGTAATAGCCATTGACTCAGAAGGACGACAATCAGAATATATTAGAGAGTTTGATGTTGATATAAAACCGTATGAGATTACTGAGAACCATTTTGATCTTAGCTTCTTTACGGTTAATTGGGACGGACGGATACATCAGCCGTTGATAGACATAACACATAATAGCACTCATGCTGTATTGGGTGTCGTAAGCAACTACCGCCTAATAGAAGGTACAGACTTTACTGTGGTTCGTCCGTCAGGTGAGATTCGTAATGCAGGAATATATAACTTTGTTTTCACCTTTATTAACAACTATGCAAGTGTAGCGCCGATTACAATACCCTTTGAGATTGTTATGGCGGCAAGGATACGGCTGGACAATATAAGCCCTGTGCTTGCAGCTGACCCTGTTGAGTGGAATAATGCTACTTGGGATAATGACGCTAATGTGTGGTTTGTTGTGCCGACTAACAACGGACAATATCCTACCTTGCCTACACCGACAGCACCTGTTAGAGGATATACTTTTGTTGGTTGGAATTTTGGTATAAGTAGAGTAGAGGCAGGTCAGCCACTAAGGATTGCCGATAGTCATGAGATTACCGCTGTGTGGCAGATGGCAGGGGCTAATGTAACGCTTAGCGGTGCCGTATGGGATGCGGCAGAGAGCGAGTGGGTGCTAGCGACTACCTTTGACAGAGGCTGGCATACTATTACTGCGACTCCGACAGTGGGCGGAGTAGGTGCAGGCAGCGACTTGACCTTTGCGTTTGCGTGGCGACAAGGCTCGTCTACTGGTATGACAGTAGACTCTAGCGACAGTCGTCAATTTATGACGGCTCAAAACACTGTCTACTATATGATAATTACAGCTCAAGACGCACAAGGTAATAACTCAGTGTCACCTGTAAGGATAGTAGTCAACATTACCCCTAGAGATATCGATGATGCAAGTATAAGCATCAATGACAATATTCTAGAAGTGTTATATGCGGGGGGTATGCTACTTACACCTAATATTGTTATTACGCATGCAGGTCATCAGCTGACACATACTGACTTTAGTTTTGTTATAGATCGTACAGGTACAACAAGCATAGGTACAATAGGTAGTCACGCAGTAACAATAACAGGTATAGGCAATTATTACGGCACAACAACAGCTACCTTTGTGATAGCGGAGAGTGTGCTAGTAGAGTTTAGATTAAGAATAATAGGAGATACCCCATCATTTAGGCATCCTGTGTATGTTGCGGGACAACGCTATTATCCGACACTTCCTAAACTTACCAATATCCCTACAGGGTATATCTTTAAGGGCTGGTCACATACTAACACAAGTGGTATTTGGCAAGGAGATGGCGAGCAGTTTGTTGAGGAAGGCGACCTACTAGTTATCAATGCTACGCATACTCTAACAGCAGTATTTAGGCTAAGTCAAGTTGAGATAGCGCCTATTAGCAACATAAGTAGACTATTTAATGGTAGTCCTGCAATAGTAACACCTGTTGTTGGATTTAATGCTGATGATGGTGTGCCGACAGAAGGACTTAACTTCATATTTGAGTGGGCAAGAAGTGACGGCAATGGCGGTTGGACTGTTGTAGCGAGCGGAGAGAGCCAAAACTTTACAAATGTTAGCGATAGCGGACAGTGGAGATTGAGAGTAATAGCTCAAGGACTTTCTGGCTTGTATACAGAAGACACAGTATACTTTGATGTTGCGATTACGGCGGTGCTAATCAATGCACCTACCATTACACTTGACGGCAATATATTGAGTTGGAATGCTGTTAGCAGCGTTGTTGGTTATGCATCAAGTTATCGTATATATCGTAATGGGGTGTTTGTAGCGGCAGTAGCTTCGGCAGAAGATTTTGACTTGAGTGACTATCTAGTTACAGGCGACAACAGAATTACGGTAACGGCAGGGTTTGATGTAGAGGGTGTTATGATGTGGTCAGAGTATAGCAATTATGTTGATACGACAGTTAGAGGATTTGACTGGTGGTGGCTAGCTATAGGTACAGGTGTCGGAATACTGGTAGCCCTAATGCTGTGCTTAGGTATAGCACTTAAGAAAAAGGGAGGAATGTAAGATATGATAACACATTGGTTAGTATTATTAGGGTTAGGAATAGCATTCGGGTTAATAGTGACGCTACTTGCGGTATGGATATTGACCCGTATATTCAGAAGAAGAGCGACAAATGAGGTAGCGGCAGCGGACACCACGGTAGTGGCGGTCCCTGCGGCAGTGCCTGAGGATG
>Ga0123355_10011276_pt1 | contig 13766 bp, 10 predicted proteins | sample TergutEmb28metaG_3_FD_89872 | JGI IMG/M metagenome (GOLD analysis project Ga0123355, IMG submission 89872) | Embiratermes neotenicus P1 segment gut microbial communities from Petit-Saut dam, French Guiana - Emb289 P1 | ecosystem: Host-associated > Arthropoda: Insects > Digestive system > Gut ... | reverse complement strand
ACAAACACACACACACACACATAAAATAGGAAGAGAGAAGCAAAGCCTTAAAAAAAATCAATAATAAACTGTGAACTTATAAGTACATCATCTTACGTGCATGTGTGTGTGTGTGTAATTAACCCTTAGCCTCCGAAAGACATATATATATATATATATATATATATATGTCGCGCAGTGAGCCCTTTAAATAGCCGAATGGCCACTAAAGTGGCCAGGGGGTGGGGATTTAATTCCAGCGTCAAAGATTTAATTCCGGCGTCAAAGGGTTAATGTAAATGGAGTGAAGCTCAGTTATATTAGGAAACAGCCAGGATAATACAGGTTTTAAAGATTATGCTTTAAAACTGCATGTTGCAAGCATAGTGGGTAATTCCAGATATGTTATCCATTTTTAAATCTTCATGCTACTTGTCCCCTTCAATGTCATGGAAATAACGACAGTTCACTTTAGCTACAGTATTGGTGAAGTAAAATATCGAGCAATTTAGTTTCAACTTCTGTTGCAAAAGTTTCAGTAAAAGTCTCATACATGCTGCTAACAAAACTGAAATTACACTAGAGAAATTTCAGTGCCCATGATCAACATTCACACTACAACAATATTAACTACAGATTTTGCACAGTTCTGTAATTACTGCACATCCTACTAGAATGTGAATTCTGTGGACCAGTTACTTGAGTTCAAGCCAAGGCCTTGCTATGTAAAGAATTACACCCATATGTTCACTGATATCTTGGATGGTTGTAGTACAAAGGTATCCCACACAATTTATCTTGCCACTGCTATATGTCATTCAGGATTTAACTAACTATAGTCCTCACATTCACAACAGTACTGCCTAATTAACATTTAGTTCACATGTCTGCCCTCAATAAGAATAAGAAATGGTACTGTCAGCACAACTGTTATTGTATCATAATTTATTTATATAATCACAACTAATTTCATCTTCAGATGAAACCAAAAGCTAAAAACATCAAAGGCAGTATGAGATTGTTTTTAACTTCTGATTTTGGCTGAAGATGGCCTAAGGACAAAGCTAATTGTGATCAGTTTAATCATGTGAATAAATAACTGATAATAAAATAATGGTACTATGTCCTCTTTTTATTATTGGATAAAACACAATGGGATGTCCTCCTTAAGAAAAAAATAAAGAAAGGTAAAACAAAAAAACCACCGTCCCTAAAACAGAAATTATTGTTGTGATGCTTAACTTTTATGTATGATATATTATGATATTCTGCAAGAGTTTTGACAGCTGTTTCTGAACATGGCCACTCTCAGACTAACACATTACTTCTCCATCACTACATATGAATCTTCTGAAATTGTCCAACAGATACAACAGATATACTGCTAGGTTTGCTTAACTTCTATTACAGGACCGCAGGTGTTAGTGTTGGGGGGGGGGGGGGTTGGTTGACTGCCGGGGGCGGTGCAAGGCAAATTGAACAGAAAGAAGTCCAGAGATTGATGATATGTATCTGATAAGTAAATTCAGACATACCTTCTAAGTCATACAAATCTGAGCCAAATGCAGATATGATAAAGTCAGCTTTCAATCTTGTGAGTTGTTCTACATCTTCAACCCATTTGTCATTTTCATCTTGTTCTGTTCTGTAAAATTCTATTGCCACAATCCTATTGTCTTTAAGAATTACTTGCTTTGGTGTCTGAAATGGTATAAATTCACATTTCTCTTCATGAGCCAGTTCAACCTGTAGAAGGAATAGAACAATTATGGAAATGTGTGATATTTGACATTCTCATAGCAAAATACAGTTTACAGTCTTAGCTGATATGACACCATGTAGTGGACTAACTGTTTGTCTAGTCCTTGGTGATGAAGGCAAAATATTCCTCTGTAACACTGGTGACAAGCATGTACGTACTGTAACAATCAAACAGTCCATCTATACACAGCGCTTTATTAAGTCTAAAAACTACATGTTTTGGCTGTACAAAACAGCCATCATCAGGCTTCACAATTCAGAAATATGTGCAAGTACTGTTTGGTCAAGATGACATCCTGTCAGCATGTGTCAACAAGCAAAACAGGATCTAAGCATACATACTAGCTTAGTAGTTTTCCAGAGTGAATGAAAAATGTGAAATAAAATCCATATGTTCAGGATATTGTTTAATGGCAGACATCCACATGATATTATTATGTATTTCATCATCTCAGCCTGAAGGCAGCAGATCCTGGAGAAGTTTTTATATTCTTCATCATTCTTACTATGCTAATTCTAGGATCATACTTTATAACCATTTTTCTCTCCAGTTCATCATCCTACTGTCTCATGTAACATAACTTAGGCAGTTGAGACATGATCCTTATATACACTAAGAACCTATTAGTAAACACACATATATCAAATGAATAGTTATGTCAACTTATACATGAAGACCCTGTACTCTGTCCCTTATTTGTTATATAGGTTGCTTGCTTGCTTGCTTACTTCCTCAGGTACTGCTTGTATATTCCTGAAGCCTTTGCGAAACACAACAAACACTTTCCTTGCTCCACAGCGCAGTGCTGAAGTGGCACAATCGAATGCAGTGTCACCCGCTCCAAGCACAATCACACTGCCAAAAAGGGAAGGCAAAGCACTCCTGCATTCACACATGCCTAGAAATTTAAATATTTTTCTTAATTTTAGAATAATCTGAAGTTAAAAACATACAGGGTAGGTAAATTAAAGTTTTAATTAGAACACAGTCACACAGACAAAACACACAAATTTGATAATTTATGAGCTGAAGAAAGGTCATATCACTAGTTCATTCTTCTTTCACAAAGTGACACTGACCACAAATGTGTGCTTTGATATGATTGAGATTTTTTTCAAGACCAAATCTCTCAAAAATCAGCATTTTAGCAAGGTGGTTTTTCCACATATCACCACATTGCAGTGCAGTTTTCTTGAATCCAACATTCCCTAATCAGTAGACTAAGGCAGGAGCAAGATTTATTATCTGGTCATCAGATCTAACCCTACCACAATGCTTATTGTAGGCTTTGTGAAGAATATTGTATATGATAGGGTCAATAATGAAAACATCAGATTGCTATTCCATTCACTGTACCTTCTACAATAATATACCCACATATCTTCTCAAAATTATTTTTTATTCCTTGATATTTCTAGTCTGGACACCCTGCACATCCTACTGTGGTTTGCCCTTGTAAATCAACATTCTTAAAAGTAAACACTGTGCACCTCATACATAGTACATCCCACAATCAAATCCCAACCCAGATGTCACATGTCTTCAGTGAAGTTTTTCACAGTTTTCCTCAATTATTCTACACAAATGCCAGAATTATACACCAAATTAAGTCATAACACCTTCCTTCTTATGTCCCTCCCAAGTCATTATTCACTAAACCAAGAATAATTACATATAACTGTTCTCAAAGTATTCAGTTCCTGTAATGCGTATTGTTATATGTTTCAGAAGGAACTCTGTTTCTGCTAGAAGTAATTTAATTCATACTAGAGCAAAATTCCTTTACTCCATCACCTGATAATCCAGAAATACTGATAACCTGGCACTTGAGGAGAATAGTCCCAAGACCGGAAGTTTGGGTTTTTACCAGAAAAAGCTTCAGCAATAAAATAGACATATCTCTGGAGCACGTTCAACAATGCCTCCAAATGTATCTGTACATCATATGTTCAGTACAGGCTGACCTCTTTTCTCATATTCCATCAAATTCTTCAGCTATGAAAACTCCACAAAACACAGAAGAGGATTCTGATGACACTGAACTAGTAGATGAGACATAGCCAAATGGATTTCTACTCTGATTAGTTGTGCAGCCAAAGTGTAGGTGCAGTAACAAGAAAATTACCTGTAAGAACTTACATTAGGTTAAATACCATCTGATAATCTGGACTATTTGACAATCCAGCACCTGTCCCATCCTGTGGGTGCTGCATTAATGGAATTTGACTGTAGTCCTTACTGCTCACTAAAGATGTATTTATTATTCAAATACACATACCTGCTTTGCTTCCCTTTGCAACAGATGGCAGGAATGACTTTGAAGTATAGAAACCCATATCCTTAGTCAGACCTTTAAATTCTGGAATCATCTTTGGTTCAGGAAGCCCAATCCCCAAGAAGATTGCTTTATAACCTTCTTCCAACAAGCCCTAAAAAATATTACTTTTTAGCTGTAGATGAAAGCACATCGAACAAGCATTTGCATCTTCATATGCACAAAGATAAACAGCTAAGTAATGCACATGCATGTGCTGAAGCACACACAGGAAGAGTAAAAATGAAGAATCAGTTAGGGTGCATAAAGATTGAAACAGACTACACCAGACCAGACCAGACCAGTCTGACTGGAACTCTGAAAACAGACTTAAATGCTGGCTATCCACCTGCAGATGTCATGGCCAGACACAATCAGGCTTGTCTAGTTTTGTCTGGAGTATGATGCCTTATGTGCCATTATTTGCCAGTTAGAACAAAGGCCATACTGGAAAAGTGTCTGGTTTTAACAGTGATTAGTGTGAGATAAATGATTCCTGTACGATGCAAAGGATAAAGTGCAAAGGTGCAGGGGCACTGTCCAGAAGGTGTGAAAAGATAGCAGGAAGGAGATGGAATTTCAGGACATAGGCCTGCACTAATTCACATGATACTAGTAACACTTATTTGCTGAAAATATCCAGTGCTAAATATTTACAAGCCTCCAACAAAGTTCTAGGCATAAACATGATTAATAGAAAGACTTCCATCATCTGTACTGGAGACATTAATACGTGAAACAGTTCTATAACAACAAGAAGTGTTATAAGACACAGTCATAATCATACCGTAATTGAGATATCATGCTTCGAGAGAACTCGACCTGTTTCCACTTTCACACCCAAGTCTTTCACCATGGCTATTTCAAAATTAACTACATCATATGGCAATCGATACTGTGGGATTTCTGAAGAACTGGAAGAAAAACACATTTTGTAAAGTTGCCTGCCAACTTTCATTACACCAGTTAAATTGGCTGATAAGCTAAGTATATGAAACACCAGATGCATAGTCTGTTTGACAAATTCTCTAGAACATATATAAATAAAAAATGCAGATACATCACATATGTGGCAGCTGCTATGATACTGTCAATTTTTGACAAAAAAGGTGTTTTAAAATATAATGTCTGCTTTAATAAATCATTTCAGGATTCTTCTGCTAATGGTTACTATGTTATATGTCTGGAAATAAGAAACATTGGAGGGATTCTGTGGTATTTACGAATTATTTCAATTTTACTCTTTATTCAGAGTAGCAGTTCATTTGGAAATTAATTCTGTCATAAGATCTTCACTCTTCTGGTATGTTACACAGTGCTGACTGGTAGTTAGTTACCAGTATCAGATAGCAAGTCAGTCACATCTTAAGGATCAAGCAGAAATGCTGTCCCGAAATGTCAGTTACTAAATACCAATCACTGCTGCACAACATCCCAGAACAGCAAAGACTTCATTGACACCATGGCAGAAGCCTGAAATAATGTGATTTTGTCATCCCTGGTTATAAAGATATTTCTTTAGGTAAAGTACTGTGACACTCACCTCAGGCCACCCACATAGTTCTCCTTCTCAAAAATAGTAATGTTTGTGTATCCCATTCTTCCAAGAAATGTGGCACAAGACAAAGAAGCAGGGCCACATCCAAGTAATGCTATTTTTGCATCACTGTTTTTATTGTGCTGATTAGGTGGCCTTATTTGTGGAACTTTCATGTTTTTGAACACCTGAAATTATAAGATGTTAAACAACAATATTATATGAAACTATCCCAGTTCTGCTCAGAGCTCACAAAATTTGAGGAGAACAAAATTGCATGATGCTACATTTTCATGCAATGAGATGGAGTCAGTATGTTTCTCTGGAACACTGCTAACCAACTACCAGACTACATGGTGTTCAAGCCCAAAGACCACAGTATGAATCTTCAGCACTCTGAAAGTCTTATTTAGCACTGTGCAAGGCTGTTGTTCTACTCTGTGAGTCACTGCTTTTATAAATCTTACCATCTTTATACAATTATGAATGATATAAAGACAGCTGCATCAATCAAGTGTTTGGATTTGCAGCTAAAAGCTGAAAAGAGTATAGTATAAGCAAATGCACTCCTCTTATAAACCTGAGTCTCATAGTGAAAAGAGTATCGTCTAAGCAAATGCACTCCTCTTATAAACCTGAGTCTCATAGTGACTTGTTTCTGGGAGTGAATCATGGGTATGATAAAGAATGACAAAAGTCACATGCAGGCTACAGAAATGAAATTTCTGAGACGATTCAAGCAATGTGCCCAGTGTGATCTGATAAAGTATACATATATAAAACAGGAGTTAAACATCTCCTCAGTTATGGATAATATTATATACAATAAAGACAACTGGACAGAAAAGGAAGGCAGACAGGCACCCAGCAGAGTCATTGCAAGTCCCTTGCAGCATCTGGTTCAATCAGCGCTGTATGGAATCAACCATCCAACTGATGTAATGTATTCAAGGTGCACGTTACTGAAGGAATAACCTATGGGAAAGGTGATGCAAGTGCAGTTGGATGCTAACAACGTTCTCATCTAATAAACTACTTCAGAAAATTAGCTAACCTTCAACGGCTCATGAGTCACAGTTTAGAGATAAACAAACATTTCACAGCACACCACAACAAAGACACCTAGTCAGTACCGAAGTCTTGAGCAACTGATCGTTTACACTGTGGTTACAAATCATAACCTCATCTGCTTAATACGTTACGTTCTTAAGCACAGACAGCAGCACTTCCTGGTAAGAAATAATGCACTCCTCCAAATTAGGAAACCACCACATAACAGGCGACTCTTCCCTACTGCACTACAAACACAGCAACAGATGAAAATATTACACTAGTTAGAGAACAATGTACTGTTACAACATTGATGTTATTACATACTTCTGTGGCAAACTGCTGAAGTCCTCCAATGTTTATAGGTCCTTCCTCTACAGCCTGCAAGTTGCAACCTCCTACACAGAGGTCACTAGTTGGACACACCATTCCACATGTCAGGCCTAAGGGATTGTCTGAGAAAATTGCTTTTGCAGCACCATAGTAATTCTAGAATGAAAAAGATCATTTAAAACAACATTAGATTAGATCAGTAAGCAAAAACCAAGTCAAGCTACCACAAATTTAGCAACGAACAATTCTGTTTTGTGTCTTGTGGGTTATATTAGATCTCTCCTGACAGCACATCAGGAAAAATAATAGCTAAGAACAACATTCTGATCTGTTAAGAATACTGCAGAAGTAAAAGTGTAGGCAGATAGCGGGAAGTAGTGTACAGTGGTTAAGAATAAAATGTTCTCATTCACTGAGGACAGTATAGAGAAAAGATTAGTGCTGTGGAGACATGTTAAAAATGAAAGTTTGGGATAGATTTGTCAGAAACATTTCTAAATACAAACTGTGAAAGATAACTGTACTGATACAGAAATTAGCACATTCATCAAGTAACATATAACATCATGCTTGCTAACTCCATTTCCATTCATCCTACAATGCAATATTTACTAACCCATACAGAAAAGTAATCTGAGCAGCTCTGATGGGCAAATTGGAAAAGACTGTACAAGCAGTAATCACAGCCTGTCAAAGAATATGCCTTAAAAGACTGAACCAAGGAAACATATGAAAACACAAATTATTTAAACCTGTTAATATGGAAAAGAACAATGTAGTTTATGAGACCATCATGAAATTGTATCAGAAATCAGGAAAACTTCTCCAAGCATAAATTCTGCATTTGGAATTTTGCTTCCAGTCCAAACAAATCCTCGCAACTAATTTCCTAAGTCAGTGGTGTAAAATCTACTTTGAGCAGCAAATTTTTTACGTTATTCAATTTTTTCATCAGCTGTACATAATAAACTGCATGTAATGTACAAATACTATAAATTTGAGAAAAACTTATAATACATTTGCAATGTATATTTTGTATTTTGATGACTTTTCCACATCCTATTTTCACTTGGACTAAATTTTGAAACCATGGAATGTATAACACGTGGATGTATATATGTATGTGTGTATGTATATATGTATGTACTTACGTATTTTTTTTAATATGTGGTTTATTGCTTGCTCCATTACAGTGGTAATACTACAAGCTTTACAACAATTGAGTTATGATAATGTTATAATATTGACAACTACTAATACTCATTGACAACTACTAAAACTACTAGCTTTATATTGTTATCACATTATTATTATGTACATTCAAAGGCTTTAGAATTCTACTGCTGTTGTTTCTTCTGTGTTTATTGCTTCAAAAGGTATTTCGTTAATAAATTTAGTAAAGTCTTTATAATGCCTGCTTATTAGTTGGCCATCTATTTGTCTGTGATATTGACGATTTCATTCTGTTCATCTCTTTAGTTAACAGCTCACATTCGAAGATTAGGTGGTCTGTTGTCTGGTCCCTTTTGCCGCAGGGGCAAGTTGCATTTTCTATTATTTTGAACCAGTGTAGATATGCTCTCGTTTTTCCGTGCCCAGTTACTATAGCTGTTAGATTCTGTGTCAGATTGATTTTCATTTTTAGTCTTTCTGCCATATCAGGGAAAAATTCCTTCGTCGTTCTTCCTTCAGTTGTTTGGGTCCATTCTCTTTGCCACTTCCTTATACTTTCCTCTTCAAGTTCTCTCACCACTACGCTTTTTGGTACTCTCTTGTAGCTGTCTATCATGATTTTGTCCTTTGCCACCTTCTTCGCTACTGTGTCTGCCAGTTCGTTCCCCTTTATTCCTACATGTGCTTTGACCCAGCGGAGTGTTATATTCCATCTCGTATTCTTCATCCTGATCAGTTTCCTTATCTCCTCTATTATGTATGTGTGTATGTTGCTGTTCCATATCTTGTCCAGTGTTATCTGGCTATCCGTGTATATCATAGCTGTCTTGTCCATCGTTTGCTTGTTTTCTATACATTCCAGCACCTTTAATATCACCAACTGCTCCACTTGGTTGTTCGTGCATCTATTGTTAAGTCTACATTAGAGACTTTTGATGTGTTGGCCTGCTTTGAATATGACTATACCTGAGCCTACTCCTTTCTCTGATTTACTTCCATCAATAAAAATTTGTATTGAAGTCTTTACATAGTTTTCTTCCATTACTCTTATATTGGTTTCCTTGGGATGTTGCCAGTGTTTAACATCCGTGTCCCTGTCGAACTGTTCATTGTCTTTTGTACTGCCTCTGGTGAGTCGGTAGAGTTTTGCAGCTTCCTCAATTTTTATATCTATTGGTGTCATACCTGTTAGTAAGCAGAGGGCTTCGTTAGATACTGTTTGATATGCCTTTGCCATCTTAATATTTACAAGCCTTTGCACTCTTATTAGCTTGTATTTGTAGCTTTCCTTCTCCATCGCCTTACTCCACACTGGTGCTTCGTACAATAGAAGTGGCAAAATTCCCCCAATATAGATTGTCTTTAGGGCTTTATGTACTTATGTATGTATGTATGTATGTATGTACGAATTTATGTTTGTCTATTTATGACAACAGTGGTTTTTATATAATCCCAAGAATAATCATGTCCACAAAATTGTTATTATAATGAATTAAAAGAAAAGTAGAATTAAATAAATAACTAGATCGGCTTCTGTGCTGCAAAACCGTCCTATTTTCCTCTGCATAACTAATTAACTGATATGTCAAATGGCTTAATTGTGCTGATCAATCAATTCACCATCACCACAGTCATACTCATATACACAGGCATAAAGTATTAAAGAATTTCCAAAATAATTTACTACTTAATTGATTAATTTTTCATGCATGTTCAACACTATTTCAGTACTGACTTTTACTGATTTTAATGTGTGCAACTGCTAAATGTTGGTATGTACACTAACACTAATGTTTTGTATTCAGCACAGAGGCCAGTGGGTTGTGCTTGTGAACAGAGTCATAAACATGCAGATGTCATAAGAGGCAAAGGAATTTTTGACAAGGTGAGAAACTATCAGCTTCTCAAGGAGGACTCTTCTCCATATAGTTGTTATGTTCCTGCATTGTTACTGGTTTAGGGTATGAAAATGGCATTACTTTGTTAGCAATACTGGTGATGAAACTTTTAATGTCCAGTTGGGTTGGACATGATTTCTGGCATGGAGCATCCACACACTTCAGACAACGGGCAGCTTCCTTCAACGCCCCTCTTTCACTCAAGGTGCTATGTTTGATATCATCAAAGTTTTTCTCTAAGCTTCCACAGCTCTGCAATAAAAATATCACACTTCAATACTCACTATTCCTCCATATCTTATTATGTATTACAGCATTATAATGACCACACCTGATAGGCTGTGCAGAAAAGCAATGTTTATGTAAAATGCCAGATATTAGAAAGGTTCTGCAAACTTTACATTTTGGTAACCTTCAACATCACCATCAAAACTGGTGTGACCTTTAATGATAAAGCCAGCATCGTTATTCATACTACTTTAGGAGAAAAGTTCTATTTTAAAACAACAGAAATACTCTCTCCAGACATTTCCTTGACTAATAAGAGAGCGTCACTGATCCAGGAACAATATTATTGTCCAAATATACATAACTTACATTACTGTTTATGATAAGAGATAGACATCTGAAATTTACTCTTGTGACTGTAAGATTTTATTATCTCATTTACAGTTTAGAACAGGGGAAGATTTTCTCAGAATTAGACGTAACCGATATGACACAGATATTAATATTGCTACATCCTGTTGAATGCAAATTAAAATTCTCTTTTTTTATATTTAAAAAATAATACTGTACACAGATGTGTTAATGCCACATACTACACACACACACACACACACACATACAAACATTTACAATCTTTTCATGACTTACACTACCGCACAATTATTACAAGTGTAAAAAATGGTGGCTACATATTAACACTTAAAATCTGTCCTGTCCAAAATCTTACCTGGCATATAAAAATGGGTGCACATAATTTGTACTTACATCACACTTCCTGTTTGCATTTCTCTTCCATTTCAGCTTGTTGTCCTTCGTTTGTACAGAAGGTAAAACATTCGCAAATGGCTTGGTCTTGGGATTTAAACTCAAGAGATTCTGCAAATTCAAACAATTTACACTAAGAATCAGTGCTAACAGTGAACGTAAGTAAAATCGAACTGTTTCAATAAATACATATGAAAGTCTCTCACATGCGCGCGCGCATGACCACGGGCACAAGCACGCACCAAACGCGCGCGTGCACACACACACACACACACACACAAAACTATACACGTATGAGTGTGCACACATATATATGTATGTGTTTCTCACACCATTGACAGGGCAGCACCACACATATGTTCAAAAATAGCTGTGAGCCAGTTCCCAGTAAGAACCTGAAATTTGTTGAATCACAAGCCAAAACAAAAAGTGATCAACGAGATAAAAAAAACTGTCAAATCATAACCAAAATTTATTGTCAGTACCTATCATTCATTACAAAATATTTCGGCAGACTTCGCCATCTTCAGGAAAGGCAAGTTGGCCAAGACTCCAAAGTCTGCCGAAATATTTTGTAACGAATAATAAATACTAACAACATATTTCTGTTGTAAATTGACGGTTATTTTATTTATTTATCACAAGGGAATGTAGATATAGAATAAAGGCTAAAAATGATATGATATAAAATACGGCAAACCCCATTTTACAGCTTAATGTTTCAGATTTAACTATAATTTTGTTAGAGTAAATGTAATTTGTGTGCATCAAAGCAACATTTATTTTAAAAACTTGAAGTTTTAAACTGCTTTTAGAAATCCCCTAATAAAAAATCTACATAAAACATGTTCGCTTTTAAGGAAAACTGAATATACTTGCATGGATTAAAATAATATTCTTATAATACTGGGTGGATGGAAGAAAAATGATTTTGCGGACCGGAAGCTGTCCGCGGTCCACAGCTTGGTAAAGACCGCTTTAGTCAGTAAGCTGTATGTCGCCAACCTTGAGCACCATGTAATGATGCTATCAGTGTTAAGCATTTCAACAGTAAGTTATCACGAACGGGAAGTCAACAAAGGCGGGATAAGACGTCAAAAGGTGCGACAGCTGAAGACATCAGCACACAAATCACGTATAGGCCTAATTCTCGGACACAAGGAAATGAATTCGAATCTCCATTGCGACCATTTTACAAGATTTCACCTTATTCCTTCCACGTACGTGCCGGACAGTAGCTCTACACTACATTGTAAGCGCCGCTTCCTTACAAATACCTCTCTGCTCCTCGCCCATGACAACCCACACATCACATCATACGCTAATCTACCTTCACGTCTCCTACCTAAAATCGAATATGTTAAAATATATTTCAAAGTACTCTATTATTTTCGACTTTTTCCAACGTCTATTATGTAATTACAACACGATGTTTCGGAAGCAGAACCACTTTCCGAAACATATTGTCAGAGATATACAACAAACGATGGAAAAAGTCCCCAAAAATAAGAGGAATTCGACATAAGAGTATCAAACACCGTCGTCAAAACGCTATAGAATTGAACTGAATTAAAACAGAATATTAAAATGATGACTGTTGTTTTATACGGTGCGACTCTTTTCAACTACCGCAGTTCCCAGTAAATTAACTTCCGTGGTGGCTGACAAGTATCTAAGGGACAGTGGATTGTTCCCTTCCACACTTTCATTGGAAAGTCCCCGAGGACAAGACTATAGAAACACTGTTTCCATAGTTCAGGGCAGTCGGAGCCAGAATATTAAAAGTATTTTTTCGCATCTTGGTGTTTCTCACATATCGGTTTGGCAGGCGTTACATTTTCGGATGCGTTCGCAAAATTGCGAAACGCGACTATTAGCTTCGTCATGTCTGTATGTCCGTCTCTGCGCAAGGAGCTACTCGGCTCCCACTGGACGTATTTTCATTAAATTTGATATTTGACTGTTTTTTCGAAAATCTGTCGAGAAAATTCAAGTTTCATTAAAATCCGATAAGAAAAACAGGTACTTTATACTAAGACCAATACACATTTTTGATCATCTCTCTCTTTCTCTCATTTCTGCTTAGAACGAGAAACGTCTCAGCCATAACTTGTAGTGAAAATAAAAACACACATTTTGTGTTCAATAACTTTTTTACGAAAACAGTGCCCTTTATGAGATAATGTGAAAAAGTAGTGTAGAGTCGTCAGGCCACAGATGACAATATGCAGCAGGCGCATTTTATGCTGGATACCTAAGGCTACAAAAACACACACGCGGCATACGTAATAAATATTGCTTTTCCATGGCAACAACGGTTGCACGAATGCGCCTCAACGTTACGTTTATACGTACATTACCTGCCTGTATAAGAATTGTATCGACATCATATTCGACATATTCAACAAATACATCTCCAGACTACGATATGGTGTTACAGTTTTGTAGGTAGAAGAACCCTTAACCAACTAACGTCCACTATAGTAGCATCTCCAAGTAATGCCAGAAACGCTAACGTCTACTTTCGGACGACCTTCTTTTGGCAACGCTGACAGCTCTCTCTTTCTACCTGACTGCACAATGTCTGAACACTGAATCAATCATGAAAGTAATCTTGTGCCATATTTGTGTGTAAACACTTAGTCAGCTACCAAAGAGACCCTAATTAGCCACGAATGCATAAGTGTCATAAGTCTTCAAAACGTACTGTGCAGTTAGTTATGTCTT
>Ga0123355_10011275_pt1 | contig 13766 bp, 12 predicted proteins | sample TergutEmb28metaG_3_FD_89872 | JGI IMG/M metagenome (GOLD analysis project Ga0123355, IMG submission 89872) | Embiratermes neotenicus P1 segment gut microbial communities from Petit-Saut dam, French Guiana - Emb289 P1 | ecosystem: Host-associated > Arthropoda: Insects > Digestive system > Gut ... | reverse complement strand
TGGCGTAACAGACCAGCCAATTATTTTCCTGGCTAATTCCAGCAGGTGGTCTTTTTGGAATATCATAGGCTGGTCTAATGTGTGGAAAAGCGTAGGCTGGAACACAATTATCTACCTTGCAGCCATTACATCTATAGACCCAGCCCTATACGAAAGTGCGGACTTAGATGGCGCTGGGCGTTTTTCAAAAATGCGTCATGTCACATTACCGGGTATTAAATCTACAATTTTGGTACTTATTATCATGAATGTAGGCTGGGTATTAAACGCAGGTTTTGAGCTGCAATTTATTTTAATGAACGACCTCACGCGCCCCGTTGCAGAAACTTTAGATATTTTTGTGTTGCGTTACGGTATTCAAATGCGTAACTTCTCCATTGGTACTGCGGCAGGTATGTTTAGGACCGTGGTAAGTATTACATTAATTACTATTGCAAACCAAGCCTCTAAGCGCATAGCAAAAGAAAGCCTAATATAGAAAGGGGTGCCAAAATGAAAAAGAGCAAAATGAAAATGAGTACAAAAATGTCGGACCGCATTTTTGATATTTGTAACACCATTTTTATGCTGTTTATTATTGTAATCATGCTTTATCCAATGCTTAATACATTGGCAGTCTCTTTCAATAACGCTACAGACAGCTTGCGGGGCGGTATTTATTTATGGCCGCGCTATTTTACCACCAATAACTACAGGGTCGTATTTCAAAATCCACAGCTGCTTACAGCATTTAGGAACTCTGTGTTGCGTACCGTTATTTCTACGGTGCTTGGTATCTTTGTTTGTGCCATGGCCGGATATATTACCAGCCGCAGAGAATTTGTGTTTGGTAAGCCTATCACAATTTACTTCCTTATAACGCTGTATCTCATGCCAGGGTTAATCCCAACATTTTTCTTATTTGCGGACCTTGGGCTTGTGAATAGCTTCCATGTTTACTGGTTACCCGGGTTGTTTGGTGCTTTTAACGTCATTGTTATACGTGCTTTTATTCACGGGCTTCCGGATAGCCTAATTGAAGCCGCGCATATTGATGGTGCGGGAGAATTCCGTACATTTATGCAAATTGTGCTGCCATTATGTAAGCCGGTGCTTGCAACAGTAGGGCTATGGATTGCCGTTGGTAACTGGAACGACTGGATGACAACCTTTATATATGCACCGGCCAACCCTTCCTTAACTGTTTTGCAGTTTGAATTGCATAGGGTACTGGCCTCCGCAATGGCGCAAATGTCTGGCCAGCAAGCCGGATTTATGGCACAGGCTGCGGCCGGTATGGGCGGCGCGGCAGAAAATATTACACCCGTGGCTATACGTGCAACCATTACCATTGTGGCAGTCATACCAATACTTTGCGTGTATCCTTTCTTGCAAAAATATTTTGTAAAAGGTGTGCATGTAGGTAGTGTGAAAGGGTAATTTTTGCAGGGCGTAAAAACGTGAAAGGACAGTATGATAATGCGAAATGTGTTGAACGATTACGGCTATACAGATGCCGTTATTTCACAAAAAATTGCCGACGCATGGCATCATATTTTTGAAAACGAGGCCACAAAGTTTTACCACGAAAATGGCAATATGGGTTGCATGGAAGATACCGGAAACATAGACGCCCGCAGCGAAGGAATGTCTTACGGTATGATGATGGCGGTGCAAATGAACCGCAAAGATATCTTTGATAAACTATGGCTGTGGAGTATGACTTATATGTACCAGAGGAGTGGGCAGTTTAAGGGCTACTTTGCATGGTCTTGCCAGTTAGACGGCATAAAAAACAGCAAGGGCCCGGCGCCGGATGGTGAAGAATACTTTGCTATGGCATTATTTTTTGCATCGCATCTATGGGGCGATAGCGAACCGCCATTTGATTATAGCCACCAAGCGAAGGAAATTATTAAAGCCATGATACACAAAGGGCAAGAGCCGGATTCCGGTGCGCCCATGTTTAATAACGACAACAAACTTATATTGTTTGTGCCGGGTTCGCCATTTTCCGACCCATCGTATCACTTGCCGCATTTTTATAAGCTTATGGCAAAATGGTGCTACCCACAGGATAAGGCGTTTATGCTGGATGCAACAAAAGCAAGCCGTGCATACTTGCCAACGGCGTGCCACCCAATCACCGGGCTTGCGCCAGACTATGGCAATTTTGACGGTACGCCAACTGTGGTGGAATGGCGGTCAATTGCGCAAGCACACTATAGCGATTCCTACCGCGTTGCGCTAAATGTTGGGCTGGATTCGTTATGGAACCCTGAAAGTTGCGCAAAAGCTTGGAATGCGGAAGAAGCGGAAAAGCTACAGCGGTTTTACTTATCCCGTCCAGACGCAATGACAGAAACAGCAGTCTATATTGACGGTACGCCTTACCCGGAAGAAATAATGCACCCGTTGGGGCTACTTGCCACAGCGGCGGCTATTTCTGCCGCGCGGCTTGTGAACGCCGAGTCTGAAAAGCTGGTGCGCGCTTTCATGGCTGCAGAAATGCGGACGGATAAACGCCGTTATTATGATAACTGTTTGTATTTTTTCTCGTTGTTGGCGTTGGCTGGTGAGTATAGGGTTATTGAGTGATAAGTGAATTAAGAAAGCGGCACAACTACTTTTGTAGCCAATCAAAAAAGCCTGTTCAATAGAGAGCAGGTTTTTTGATACTCTAGGAAATTGTTCGGACGGGTTGTTGGTGCTGCACTTCGCACCAACTCGTTCGCTTTGCTCACTGTCCGATGCCTGAACGAAACGCGCACGCAAGCGCGCTTTTTTATGTTTTTGAAAAAAAATGAAAGGTTAGTCGCTATACAAAACCTATATCTGCGTAATCAACAACCCAACAATAATCCCAACCAAGGCAAAAACTGCCGGCATCCTATCTTTGTTAGTAACAATGGATTGCGGTAAAATTTCGCCAAATACAACATATAACATGGCACCGCCGGCTACAGAAAATGAAAGTGCAAGCGCAATGTCAGAAACCCCTCCTATAATAAGCCCCGCGATTGTCCCTATAAGTGTCGTTGCGCCTGTCAACATTACCAACAGCACAGTCTTTAGTTTAGAAAACCCGCCAGAAACAAGTGGGGCAGAAATAGCCATCCCCTCTGGGATATTGTGTAAGCCAATCATAATAGCAAGTGTTAAACCAAGTGCAGCATCGTGATAGCCTGCCGCACCCATTGCCAGCCCTTCCGGGATATTATGCAGTGCGATGGCAAAAAGCATAATCATTCCAGAGCGGATCAAGCTTTTTTTACTACTTATCACTTCGCTTGAATGAAAAAATTCCGCATAGGTTTCATGCAGTTTAGATTCAGACTTATTGGTTTTAGAAACCTTATCCATAACATTATTAAGGACCATAACCATTAATGCCCCTATAATCAAGCCTATAACTGTAATCGTTGCATTCGAATATTCAATCGCTTCGGGAATGAGCTCGATAAATACAATGCTAAGCATTACACCGCCGGCAAGAGATAAAAATATGCTTATTATTTTTTCTGTACGGTTTCCAAAAATAGCGGTTATTATTCCTCCAAGTCCCATGCCAGCGACCCCGGCAAAAAGGCTCATTATGATAATATTCATGGTATCCTCCTCTTTTGAGTTGAAAGTAAGTTAGCCTGTGCTAACTTTTGTAAGGTTAGCACAGGCTAACTCTTTTGTCAATATTTATAACGGTTTTTATGCTATCGCACATAAGATGGCTTTGAAGTTAAACTGCTATACAATTTCCTAAAGCACAAAAAATGGGCGTTTGGATGGCGGGATTGACGTAATCACACGATTCAAACACTTTTTATGTTAGGGCGTGTTCCCACTAACAAACGCACATCTTTGCGGCTGATATTTCCGCATGTTGGTTGCTTGCAACCAATCGTCTGTGTATTCTTATAGTGGGAACACGCCCTAATAAACTTTGATTATACCTATCCTTTCTCTTGTCGCCCATATAATGCACACCTATACTTAATATGTGCAACAAATATTTGAGAAAAGGAGTTGTTTATCATGACTCATAAAATCGTAGGTACCACAATCACGCACAGGAGGGTGACTATATTTTAGCCCTCCTGAAAAATGGAGGAAAATATGAACCAGAGCGATTTAATGCAGTATTGGTATGCCTACATTTATGACCAGCAGGTTATACAAGATGATGTTGAGCATATCATTTCGATGACAGGCAATTCGCCATTGAATATTTTGGAAGTTGCCTGCGGTAGTGGACGTATTTCTATCCCCTTGGCTCAAAAAGGTCATATTGTCACAGGCTTTGATGTTGATGATGCTATGCTTGCCAGAATACCCGAAAAAGCACAGGGCCTTTCAAACTTCAAACACTTCAAGGCTGATGCGTTGAAAGATGATTGGGGTAAAGATTTTGATGTTGCAGTTTTGTCCGGGAACGTCCTCGTCAATATCGTTACTGACGGAGATTATAAGCAAGCGCAGGAGTTGTTTATTAAAAAGGCTTCTGATGCGGTAAAACAAGGCGGATATGTGTACCTTGACTTTACTTGTATACTTGGTGAATCCCAGTCAAACAGCGGCGAGTACACGATCTTCGAGGGTACTGATGACCTTGGCACTTTTGGTAAATTCATTATGGAAGGCGGCGGCTCATATGACAGCCAAACCCGCATAGCCCCTGGCACTCGCCGTTACAAAATCACGCCAAAAGATGGCGAGATGTTTTTTGTAATCAAAGAAGTTGTTAAACATTTCCCAACCCATGAACAAGTCGTATCTTGGCTTGTAAATTATGGATTTGAGATTGAATGGCAAAGCCCGATTGAGGAAGAAACTTTCCACGCAATCATTTGGGCAAGGAAAAAATAATTTCGTTTTGAGTAAAAGTGCCCAAGTAATATCTTAACATGAAAGTCCTACTTACATGCTAAAATTTGTATATTGGGGTCAATACGATAGCACAGCCCAGAATGGCCAAGTTCTGGGCTTTTGTACTTTGCTGGAAAATTGCTCTGAACGAAATTAGTATTACTGAGCTGTCCTACAAGCCAATATCCTCTAAGAGAGACATAACTGGATACAAATCGTTGTAATGCTTTTGTATAAATAAGGCATTTTGCTCTTTGTAGAGCGTCTGTGCGACATAATCAGCGATTGGCGTGATCAATCGTTCGTGAGCACATTGTACCGGTGTCACATCATCAACAATGGTTATTCCATCGCTGTCCAAATTGTCGTAGGCATAGTTGCACCGGGATTTAATAGCGCATTTGCGGCAGGGCTCGGCTGGTATCGCACCCCTTTCATATATCGCCTTATGTTTCTTTTCGTCAATACCCGAAAAAACATCGCCTATGGCAAAAACAGGATTATTCAAATGTTTTGACATCGCATAAATTTTGCCGTCGGGGGCAACAGATGGCTGATTCATATTCATCCGTGCTCTATCTATGTTGTATTGTTCGCCCTTCAAGTGTGACAAAATTTTCATGTCAAAAGAGGAAAAATAAAATTTTTCCTCTGCCCGCGTCCAATTTATGTACATCTCCGCAATTTTCTTGTATTCGTTCTCTAAAGTCAAAAGCCGTTCCTTTGTCCAACCGCGTTTACAATAGTTAATGCCCATGTGCATATATTTGAATCCTTTTTTGAATAAATGCGCGACAATTTCTCCCGCTTTATCAATAGTCGCCAGGTCTATAACGCTCATGCCCATAGCGTAAGGCTGATATGCCAAAAGTAGCGGGATTTTTTCTTCAAGGACAGCCATCGACCCCGTTCCATCATGGAATATGCGGCAATCATCCTGCGCCGGCCCGTCATACGAAAGCCCAATAGTCATATTGACGTCATTTGAGAATTTTAGGAACTGCTCATCCAAAAGCACACCGTTTGTTGTGATTTTGTAGTAAAACGTATGCCCCGTCTTTTTTCCGATACTTTTGGCATAATCAACTACATCATAAATAAGCGCCTTTTCTAACAGCGGTTCGCCCCCGTAAAAAAGTAGCCCGGATGTATTTTTATCCTCCATGCCAAGCTTTACTGCCGCAAAAGCAACTTCCCGTGACATGCGCTCCGGCCCACGTTTTACAAAGCAGTACTTACAACTCAAATTACACTGGTTGGTAACATGCAGTGTCAGTTGCACTATCGTCAGCCCCTAGTATGCAATAATTATTGTTCGCGTATCCTCGTCCCATTCAATTGTTGCCCCAACAAGATCTGCAACAAATTGGAGTGGAACCAATATGGTATCATTGCGTACTATCACAGGAGGTGTGTCATCCAGCCATTCACGATTGCCATTGCGGGTGACCATAATGCCACCACTAGGGCTAACCCATATTAACTCAGCATCATCCTTCACGCCTATAATTGCAGTGCGCCACTGATTTCTATCCCGAACGGCACGCATCCCCAGTGCTTCAAATAGCTCAATTGCCGGAACCATTTTTTGATTATTAATGAGTATAGGATAATCGTCAGTGTTAAATGGCGTGCCGTTTATCGTAACGTTTATATCCGGAAACCGCTCCAGTATGCCCTCAGACTGCAAGTGTGCAATAAATATATCTGCTTGGTTGATAAGTTGCCTTACAAGAATCGGGCGCGATTCTCGAACTTCTCGACGCAATAGGCGTCTTTGCAGGCGTCCCTCCAGAAGTCTTCCTCCGCCAACACGTAGTCCCGTGTCATAAAATGCGCGAACAATAATGTTAGGCACTTGCTCTGCAAATCTTTCCTCAATCCACCAGGCAACTTCACTTTCATGCGGCATAAATGCTATGCGGTCTCCAAGCCAGCTTACCTGCGCGACACCAATACCTTTTTCTGCGTCAAACAAATCAAGGCCAACTTCACCAGAGTCATGCCTACTAAGCGTGTTGGCAAGGTCAATAGTGTACCCCGGTGGCGTTGCATCAAAAACAAGCCCCGCCGCTTCCAGCCGTGCGCGAATAATGCCAAGTGCTTCCTGCTCGGTTAAGTGTACCATATAGAAAGAAACACCTCTGCCACCTGTGTGAAGCCGGACAAGCAAGTCGGCTTCGCTGTATCCGCTATAACTGCCTTGCGTATACCAGAGATTATGCTCGATACCATTTGGACGGAACTCCTCAGGCGTATGTCCACATCCAGACAGAGCAAATATCCCAATAAGCCCCAAACCCGCTATAACTTTTGCGTTTCTCTGCCATCTTGACGGTATCTTTTTCAACAAAGCCGAATTATTATCCCCAAATTTGGGGATTTCTGGCGCCTTATAATTTTCAACTGGAGTTATGCATAATTCAAAGTCTTTCATAAAAGCCCTCCATTCTCAACGCCTATCAAAAAAGGTGGGGGCATTTCAAAAATTGCTTATACAGGCATTACAAACGCCGCAATAGCGATAGAATGCAAAATAGACGCCGCATTAACAAATAAATGAAACACAGAGTGCATATATTTTTTCTTTTTCCCAATGCCGTAACAAATAGCTCCTAAAGTGTAAAGCCCGCCGCCAACAACGATTAGCACAAAAAACGGTACGCCAAGCACTTCGATAAGCCTGTTTGTCCTGAACACTGCCGCCCAGCCCATACCAAGGTAGCAAATCATGGCGAATATCGCAAAACGCTTGCGGTCAATACCGGTAAGCGTTATTCCAAGAATCGCAAACCCCCAAATTATACCAAACAGAATCCATGCATCTACCGGAAAATCTACCCTAAACTGCCCAAGTAAAATAGGCGTATAAGTTCCGGCAATAAGTATATAAATGGTGCAATGATCCAAAACTCTAAATACGCGTTTCGGCAAACCAATACCAAGCCCATGGTAAATACTGGACATGGTAAAAAGCAAAATAACTGAAAAACCGTAAATAATGCCGCTAATAATGCCCATCGGGTTGTGATGTAGCCCTGCAACAATAACACATGCTATAAGTGCAACAAACCCAAGCCCGCCGCCTACGATATGTGTAACCATATTAAATATTTCTTCGCCGCGGGTATACATTGGCAACCCTTTGTGCAGTTGCTCTCGTGTGATACTGCTCATAATTACTCCTTTCAGTTACTTTAATAATTTTTTCAAATTGGCCCTGGCACGGGATAATCTGGATTTTACCGTGCCTATATTAAGCTTTAAGATTTTCGCCATCTCTTCATATGATAATCCCTGCATGTCACGCAAAATTATTATCATGCGGTATTGGTCTGGTAATTTTTTTATGGCATCTAAAATCTCTTTAGCCCGCTCATTAATAATTACGGTTTCTTCGGCAGAAGGTATGGTGCCTTGTATGGTTTCTTCGGTAAATTCTACCATTTTAACACGGTTTTTACGTATTGCATCAAGACAGGTACGTGCAATTACAGTGCATATCCACGGTTTAAGGCTACCATCATCGGGAATTTCTACCCGAGGCAGGCCATTGTATATTTTCAAGGCTGCTTCCTGGCTTGCGTCCAATGCATCTTCGTTATTGTCAAAATAGCGGCGGGCTATGTAGTGGATTAATTTTTCATACCTAAAAAGGATACTTTCAAAAGCCCCTGTTGATGGCGGCGTCATTGACTTTTCCAACTTTGCAGCTGCAAGTAGCTGTGCATCCGTTGGGTTCATAACGCGATTCCTTTCGTGATAAACTACAAAAAGCGGCTATGCCGCTTCCCGCAACGTAGCGAGGATTCATTCCCTGCGGAGCGGCGGGGTTTGGGCTGGTCGCAAACGCAAAGTGCGCATTTGCTGCTCGCCCATGCAACCAGGGGCAGCGCCCATTTTAATGGAAAAAATGAAGGCCCAAAATGCCGGTCCTATATTTTGACACCTAGCCTAAGGCTAGGGGGGTGTCCGCAACAAAGCTTCTGCTTCTGTACATAAATGAACAGCATGGCATAGACTTTGCAATAATAAGACTCCCATTTTAGTTCTGTAGGTTCAAAATAATAGGTTATCGAGCATCCCAGGCTCTGTACAGTTATTATAGACATTTTCCGGTGTTTTATCAAGTAAAATATTGTCAAACGTATAAAATGCGAGACTCAACACATGATATCTCTATAAGATATTTTAGACCAATTCTAGTTAAACATCTATTCAAGTTTCGCCCGACAATCCGCCTACTACCGCGGATTGCGGTCTCACTTTCATAGTGTTTAACTTGGAATTGGTACTAGATAGGTGATGATATGAAAAATTTTTTTACCATAGGTTTGCTTGCAATTCTACTTTGCACCACCACAGTTTTTGCAGGAGAAAATTGGGGGCTGCATTTCCCAAAAGACGGTTCACGTCCCACCGGCCCTGCAACTGCAGAACATCTAAAGCAATTTGATGCATATTTTATTGGTGCAGAAAACGAGAAGGTGATCTATCTAACGTTCGATGCCGGTTACGAAATTGATTTAACCGCCGGGATGCTGGACGTACTCAAAAAACATGAAGTTCCAGCCGCCTTTTTCCTGGTAGGCAATTATATTCGCGACTACCCGGAGCTAATAAACCGCATGGTGGCAGAGGGGCATATTGTGGCAAACCATACCATGACCCACCCGGATATGAGCAAAATAAGCAGCAAAGACACCTTTGCAAAAGAATTATCACTTGTAGAAGCGCTTTACAAGCAAGTGACAGGCAGTGAAATGCCGCGATACTACAGGCCCCCAAAGGGCATATACAGTGAAAGCAATCTAAAGCACGCACAAGAACTGGGGTATAAAACAATATTTTGGAGTTGTGCATACGAAGATTGGAATGAAAAAAAGCAGCCTTCCAAAAAAAAGGCGTTCGATAAGCTTATTCCACGCGTACACCCTGGTGCAGTAATTTTGCTACACAACACGTCTAAAACCAATGCGCTTATCCTAGACGAGCTTTTGACCAAGTACAAGGAAATGGGATATAGGTTTGAAAGTTTGGATCATTTGGTACGACACTAATGCATAATAAAAGCGCAGATTATATCTGCGCCATGCTTACTTAAAGGAGATCTTATGGATATAAATTGCACACACAACTGCTTTTATCAACACGACGGTAAATGCACTTTGAAAGCATTACCGCTACAAGCGCAAAGTTTTACAAACAACGCATCAAATGACGTGGATTGTCCTTACTATTCCGCAATTGAGCCTACGGTCTAGGGAAGGTGTTTGCAGCCTCAACAATTGCATCGTAAATAGCGTGAGCCAATAACCACTGATGCTGCGATGTTGCCAGTCTTGCGGCTTCTGCAGGATTCGTCAAGAAACCTAATTCAAGAAGCACAGATGGCATATTGCTTTCACGTAATACGACAAGCCCCTCGCCATACCTAAGCCCACGGTCATTTGCTCTTGTTGCAGCAATTTTATGCCTTTGTGCAATATTAGCAAATTGACGGCTGGTGAAATGATTATTGCTATTGCGTTCCCGCTCGCCCAAATTGTACCATGTTTCAATTCCATTTGGTGCGGGATTGACCACAGGAGGGCTTGTATTTGGGTGCGTTGCGGCATTGGCATGTAGAGATACAAATAAATCTGCTCCAATTTCATTCGCAAATGCTGCCCGTCTATAATTGGGTACTGTGCTATTATCTCTTCTTGTCATATACACCTGTATAGATGGGTTAGCGTCTAAAAGCTGTACCACTTTATGGGAAATGGTAAGAACCAAATGGCTTTCAACCAATCCATGGTGCGAAGTCCCCGGAGCACTTCCTCCATGTCCCGGGTCAATTATCACAATAAATGGATGTACATCCCTAGGCAAATGGGCGCGTATGATATAAGCTTCTGGTGTTTCATGTACAGAAAAAGCCAGTACTCTTGCGTTGTTAAATACCAATCGCATATTGCCAGAGATATCTTGCTGCAGCGTTACGGCATTGATAAACCCATCCATAACACCAATTTCACCAAGCCCAAGCATGGAGGCCGAGCCCGGAAGCACCAGAGAATAGCGGAGTTGCAAGTACTCATCAATGTGCTGTACTTGGGCTATATTCATGCTAAAGCCTGTACTTCTTGATATATGCAATTCACGCCGCACAGAATCATATCGTACGCCTGTCACCCCGTGGTGCAGAACCAGCGATATTGTATTTTCATGGGTATTGACGCTGAAAGTAGGCCAACGATCACCAACATATACGCGTATATATGCAGAATTGTCAGCACGTTGTCCTGTTGCAAAATGTGTGGCAAAAGCACCATTGACATTAGACCCGTTGGCAAGCATTGTGGCGTTATCAATATTAATGGTTAAAAAGTTGGGGAAACCCTCTGTAGAAATACGAATACATGGCAGAATATCGGCTTGTATAGTCAAAGTATCTAAAATTCCATCAGATTGTAATGACACATTCCGAATATTGTTTGCTGTAAACGCGACAGTTAAAGACTGTCTGTCTGCGGATAATGATAATGTAAAGTCTGCGGCTTGAGTCAGATGAAATACTACGCGGGTGACCATTGGCGCGTTAGAAAATTGAGAAACACCAACTTTGCTGACCGGGACAGAATGATGAACAGGAATATTTCCGGAAATCATATTTGCTGAATTATGAATATCAATGACAAGCCTATTATCGTACAAAACAAGGTATCTGATCTCGGAAATAGGTGATGAAGCCAAAATTACATATGCACCAACTCTGCTATCATTTGGCGGTAATATTTGTGTAATATTTGTCTGTGGGTGATTTACAGTTAAAATCGGCGATGTTGATACATTACGCGCTAAATTTGGGCTACCCAGCGGGGGAGTTCCTCCGGGTGGGGGAGGAATTACAAGGGATCCTAATCCTGGTGCACCCATTTCACTCTTGTCATCATCCGGATTTTCATGCCAAGGCAGGCTTGGTTCATCGGTAGGCTCTGTTGGCGGGTCTTCGGGTTGTGGCTCCTGTGTGGGAGGGTCTTCGATATGTGGAGGCGCAACCGGGGGGTATTCAGGCATTGGGGGGAGTGTAGGTATCGGCGAATTAATTATAGCAGCGCGGTTTTCTCTATCCCAATCCACAAAAAAATCAAATGCCTGCGCGGGAAAACGAAGGGGTATCATTGTACTGTCATTTATGATAAGCGGCGCTGTGGGCATAAGCACCGGACTGCCATTAAGCATGGCCGTTCTGTCATTGATAGTCATGACCAGCACGTCACCGCCAAAATAGACGGTAACTTGCCTGTTTCCGGAATGCCAGCCGACAGTACCGCCCATACGTTGAAAAACGGCACGGGCAGGCACAAGCACACTGTCATCTCGTATAACAGGCGGCGAGGGAAGCTCCGTAACTTCTTGACCATCTATGATGAGGCGTACATTTGAAGCATATGTATCCACATAGAGCATCAAACAAAACATGACAAAAGAGCCAGCAAATATAAATTTTTTCATTGTTTTCATCAGTAACCCCCGAAAATTGTAAAATATACTCATATCATAATAAAAAAAAAACCATTACGCAATATACATAATGGTTTTGTAACATTCTTTGAAATTGAGGGCTTCCTAATTTTTAGTAATAATTATTCAAAACAGTCCTTGCTTTCATTGCTTTGAGGCATGTCAGAACAGCCTTCTGCTTCATCAAAAATAAGTTTTTTTACTAAATATCCTGTGTTGGGCAGTACTGCTTCTTCCTGGCGAATAATTCCAGATGCAATCATTTTACTCAGTACAGAATCTACATCTCCTTCAGAAAATTCGGGGTTGTTGCGTGAAACCACACTAACAGTTTTTCTGTAGGTTGCTATGATATCGCTTTTTTCTTGTACCCATGTTAAGTTTCTCAATATTGCCTGCTCTAAAGATTTGTTACGTTCTGTGGAGGGGACTATTTTGGCATACCAATTGGCTGCATCAGAGAGTAGGGGGCTAAGGGAGCCTTCTACAGCATAAATGCCAACCATTTTGTCATTAAAATTACGTAAAAATGCAACAATGCTTTGGAAATGGCTATCCCCCGTAAAAAGAATAAAATGCTTAATTTCCTGCCTTCTAAATAAGTGCTGGTATATATGGTCCAGCATAATAAAGTCGGTATAATCCTTTGTTTTATCCCCCTTAGAGCAATCTATAATACTTGTAGAGATACTTCTCAGTTTTATAGGGTGATCTTTTATTGCTTCCTGGGAAAAATCCGCAAAGAAAATGACATCTCTAAGTTCTCCTTTGTCTCGTACATGGTTGAACCACCCCATAACATCCGGTCCAACTTGGTATTGGTTTTTACAGCCATAAAACCATGCTTCGTAGTCTACAAATACTGACGTAGGCACTTTATCAAAAGTTTCGCCTTTGTAGTTTGTTAAATACTGCATAATATTTTCTCCTTACTACTTGGTACTAAGTTAGATTAGTACTTAGGAAGGAAGCCCTAATTGGAATTGTAGCATTACCAGGCATAAGTAGCAAGCACAATTAAAAAAGCGGCTATGCCATTTCCCGCAGTGCCCCATTAGAATAAAAAAAGCCCTACTGGGAAGTAGGGCTAGAAGGGGTTAAAGTTATTAGCCGTTAACGGCATCTTTAAGTTTTTTGCCAACTTTGAAGCGAGGTGCTTTGGATGCGGCAATTTTCATAGGCTTGCCTGTTTGTGGGTTGCGGCCTTCGCGCTCTGCACGGGTTACAACGTCAACTGTTAGGAATCCTACTAATTGTACTTTTTGGTTAGCAACAAGCGCTTCTGTTACAACGTCTTCAAATGCTGTAAGAAACTTTTCTGTGTCTTTCTTGGTTAGATCGGATTTTGCTGCAACTGCCGCAATGAGTTCCGTCTTATTCATGATGTATCCTCCTTTTGAATAAGGCCGCCAAAT
>Ga0123355_10011273_pt1 | contig 13767 bp, 12 predicted proteins | sample TergutEmb28metaG_3_FD_89872 | JGI IMG/M metagenome (GOLD analysis project Ga0123355, IMG submission 89872) | Embiratermes neotenicus P1 segment gut microbial communities from Petit-Saut dam, French Guiana - Emb289 P1 | ecosystem: Host-associated > Arthropoda: Insects > Digestive system > Gut ... | reverse complement strand
TTAAACACTTTTTGAAAGGACAGGCAAAGCAAATGTTTAATGAGAAATAGTATTAAGGTTCCGGAGGAGATGTAGGTATGGTTGCGGTGGTGAAGTGTTGGGGTAAATGCCGCCAGTTCGTAGGGCTGAATAACTTGTCACATCCATGTGCCGAAGTCTAGAAATTCTGGGAGTCTCACCCTCCTGGAGACCAAAGGGCCTGTCCAGGCCTCTATAGCCATTGCTTTGCTTTGGATAGTGAGCACAGACGTACTGTAAATGTTAGATAGACTGTCGATAGACCCCACCAAGATGGAAGGGCTGACTGCACTGAAGGCGTTGAAGAATTACAAGCTGAAAGGAATATTTGGACAAAGGAGAAAGTAGCACGACGATGGAGAAAATTACATAACATTAGCGTTATGATTTGTGCTCTGCCCCAATTCAGTGTTATTAGGGCGATAACATTGATAAAAATTGGTTGGGCGGTACATGTACAGAGGAGGATGGAAGACTGAATTTTGGTCGAAAACCCGATAAGGGAGAGTCCGTCTGGGAGATCAAAGCTTTGGTGGGAGGATAATATTAAAACAGACGTTAAGAGAAGGAGACTATGAGAGTATAGGACTGAGTTCCAGAACTTCACGTTAGTGTGCAAAAGAGAGACACGGTGAAGAGGATAATCTAACTTTTGGGTTTCAGAGAAGCAGGGAACTTCTTCAGCAGATTCGTAATTATCGACTTTCCAATGAAGAGCCAGCACCACGGAGTTGGCCACATTCTGGCCATTGTGCCACTACCAGACACGTCTTCACGTCACTGCATCACATCTTCATCACCAAGCTGTCAAGCAGCAGGACCACTCGTATCGGCCGCAGCTGTCCAGCATTCTCATTAACACTTGAACAGTCGTCCTCGCTTTGCCGTTCTACTCGGCATGAGCCGTATCATTAATCCTCCAAGTATGTGTTTCTGTGCCGCACAACGTTCCAAAGCCATTTATGTTTCAAAATGTGTATCAACGCGCATTTATTATTACCCTAAACTGAATAACTCCACATTAAGCATCGTGAGTGCTCCATCCACTTCAGAACTCCGCACTGTCAGTAAGCGGGTACTTATTTTTGTAATAAATTCGTACGTACGAAGGCTGCGCAGCTCTGACGTCATGACATTCGTATAAGGTTTCATGAAAATTTATCACTTTCACATTCATTAGATGTCATTAGATGACAGCGAACAGTCAAGGACATAGTGCCACCGTAACCCTATAGTCCGGACAGAGTTTGGTGGCTTTCAATGAAGCATCGTAAAAACGTATTATTCTTGTCTCTTAATTTAGAAGACAACAAATGTTCGTCAGGCGGGCAATATTGTGGGCGATCTATAACAGAACCAATACGTCAGTAAGTGTCTTAGAACTTAACTTGTAGGAAATATTGGGATTTACGTGCCTATGCTTGCTGTTCAAGGGTTACCATAACAAACATCCAGTCAATTAACTTTGAGAAATTTCCTTAAGCGTTTGGATAATACAAGACATAATAATCACCAACAACTATCGTCAGTGTTTGCTGGTGAACAAATTGCATTGCTGTGTCCATACACGTTTTTATCCTTTGTCATAATCAGATGAGGGAGACGTAACTCCTGCAGCGACGAGGGACTTATAAAAGTTTCACTGAGCCTGCACTTTAGAGATTGGAATCGATTTCATGTAGCCCTTTTTGATTTACCGAAGGAAGTAATGTCTAGAAGACCAACGGCAGACAAATACTTTTCGAACAATTCGGTGAATAAGTGTGAACAGAAATTGGAAAAGTACAGGCTATCAAAATTTACAGTCAAAGTAACTACAGATCAAGGCACATAATTACAGAATAAAAATGTAGTAGTGTATACTTTTTTTTTTTTTGAACTTAATTACTCACAACTCATAATACATTGTAAAATCGGCTACATTTTGCACTTTAAACAAGCCATTATCAGACATGTAACTAAAATATTAAAAAGAAAATTATTGGAACTGCAAGTTGGTGTGAGATCTCAAATATTTACAATGTGAAGGTACAATTATGACTGTATCAGGAAACAAGACAGGCAGTGTACGTGCAACGTAATACTGAGGCACGTGTGTGTAAACACTATTACAGTGGAAAAGCGGTATTACATATGCTGAGTGTGTGTTTGTAGCCGTAGGCATGCAATGCGCAAGCGCCGTATTGCCATCTGTGGTCTGCCCGACTCTATATCTTTCCACATTTTCTCATAAACGGCACGATTCTTGAAAGTGAGTTATTGAACATAAAATGTGTGTTTTGATTTTCTCTAAAATTTCTGACTAAAACATTTCCCATTGTAAGAAGTATTGAGCGAGATATGATCATAAATGTATGCTGGCCTTCAAGTAAAGTAACTGTTATTCTCGTCCGACTTTAATGAAACTTGAATTATCTCGACAGATTTTCGAAAAATAAACAAATATCATATTTCATGAAAATCCGTCCAGTGGCAGCCGAGTTGTTCCATGCGGACAGATGGACGGACAGGCAGACATGACGAAACTACTAGTCGCTTCTAGCAATTTTGCGAACGCGCCTAAAATTGTTTAGAGAGTTAATTACACATGAGCTTGCTGAAACATTCATAATTGTACCTCCATGTTGTTAACATTTGAGATCTCACACCTGCTTGCAGTACTTATACTTTTCTTTTGAATTTTGAAGTTACAGGCCTGATGATGGCTCATTTAATCCGAAACATGTAGCCTGTTTTAACTTGTATTATGAGTTGTGTAAGACTAACTTGAAAAAAAATATATACATGTAACTGATAACACAACAGGAGTGTCTCACCTTCAAATGGAAGGAATGTAATTGTGGGTTGTCACAAGATTGTGTGTTCTTGGTAGACCCTACAAGTGTAGCCTATTTTCCTTACAAATGTGGAAAATCAAAATTTCATCTGTCGTTGTGTGAGTGTGTGGGTGTGTGTCACTTCAAATAATCTTTAAATGAATCGTCACATTTAATTTCAAGTGATTCGAGTAAAATTCAACTAGAATGAATACACTACGTGTGGATTTTCTACTGCTTGCCAGCAAAATAACAAACGCAACGACAGCGTTGACTTTTAAGGCGGGAGCAATAAGGAACAAGGAAATGAAATTTTGTGTGATAATTTATTTTCGAAAAGAAGTCAATTTCTGTGGATATAATTTTTGGAAATTATAAAATACCAACGTGGTTACCGTGCTATATGGGTATGCCAATAACCCTACGTGGTAATCAGTAATCAGAGAGAAAAGGCCTTTCGGTAATAACAAAAATACGACAGACACATATATACACACATACACGGACATGTAATTGACAGTATGCATTAACAAATAACAAACATGTTTAGATACACTGGCAGCGCATTATTACATGGTCTTGTGATTAAATTACTATACAAGCATTTGATATTATATATTTGAATCCCGTCAGTGGAATATGTAATTCATCTAAAATATTTTAGCTCAAATTTTGCCACCTTGAGGAGTGTTGAGGAATATATATATTCCGTAAAACATTTCACATGTGTCTAGAACTGAGGCTTCAAATGTGTTGTATCAGCTGGTATTGATAAGTTAAAATATAAGTGATAAATACAGCGGTAATAATGGCATTTGTAAAATTGCTGTAGGAAGTTTGGTATAATATCCAAAACAAATAATAGAAACTTGTCATTCACCGTATTCAATAAAATATTTGAATTTTAAGTTTTGTTGTCAGTGAATCTCTATATAATCTTGTAAATGAAACCAACTTGGTGCACAATATTCTGTATAGCTAACTGTCTGGTGTGCATTCTGCACACCAGACAGCTAGCTATACAGAATAACAAAATACTAAATGTCATATAAATACAGTTATTCCACCTGATGATGGACCTGGAGAGGTCCGAAACATGTAGAAGTTACAAATAATATTGACGAATTATACTGAGAATATTGTGCACCAAGTTGGTTTCATTTACAAGAAAATATTTGACCCAAAAGCTACGAATAAGCAACATACAGTTAACAGGGAGCTACGTACAACGCGAATTTCCTGCACGATCCTTAGTATTCTATCTTTCATTGAAACACCGCATTTTATCGGCCGGCCGTATGGATCAACATGAAACGAGATTAAACCTCACAACAGCAAAATGCACAAACACATTACATGGACTTGCCCCTACATTACGCGCTCTGCGTGCTACCCTTCACCACAGGGACATGTAATTTAATTACATCCATGAAAGAGCTAGGACTTCGGGTAAAAGTGTAATTAATAGCACAGCTGTTACATATTGCGTTATTAATCATGCTGTACCGCACATTTTTACACTTTTTCTTTAGGTAACGCTCTGGGTTCGATCGGAACAACAGTCACTCCGAGGTTTTCGTGGTTCTCCTCAGTCCTTAAACAGAAATGTCGGGAAATAGATTTATTAGGCCACGGCTACCTCTTTCTTAATCCTGTATAATACATCATTCATGGATAATCTTGCCATTGGTCGCTAAGTAAGGTGAGATATCGAGTGTCGTTAATGAAACCACAAAAAACGAATGGCGGCTGATTTCTTGACTGCTTCAGCCGATATTAGCTTCATATGATGGGATCTGATCCACGGGGTGGGGAGCGGTGGGGTTAGCTATTTAACGAGAGTTTTTCAACTTATTCATCACGGAGAGTCTAATACGATGATAAATTGACAGATGCAGAAGAAACATATGGTGGTTTCGTTCCAGGCATGGCCCTGTTATCCCAGGTAATGAGGAAAACCACGAAACTTGCAATAAAATTTTCTCAGGTTGATAGCCACGTCGGGTGGTGTGAATGAACCGACGTTTTCGGAGATCGAACCCATCTCAGTCGTCATTTTTCTGATACTAGAACATTGATTATGCTGGTCCCAGTGGTCTAAGGCGTGGGTCTGCGGCCGCTCGCCTGCTGAGATTGGGGGTTCGAATCCCACCTGGAGCATGGATGTTTGTCTGTTGTGAGTGTTGTGTTTTGTCAGGTAGAGGTCTCTGCGACGAGCTGATCACTCGTCCAGAGGAGTCCTACCGACTATGGTGCGTCGTTGTATGTGATATAGAAACCTTATGAATGAGGACGTCCTGGCCCACTGGGCGCTGTCGCGCCAAAAACAAACAAACAAACAAACAGAACATTGACGATGGGAAGGCAATCGGCCTTTGAAACGCCGGCTTGCTGGAAGCATTTTACGCGGACTGCTAACCCCGGAATACGGAATCGAATTTCGTCGTCGTGGAAGTTTTGAGATATATAACGAAATGTTATGTTATGATTGCCCGTTTTCGGGCCAAGAACCGAAACTAGGGGCCTCCAAAATAGGTTACTAACTGGTACACCGCAGCGTTCGTAAATTTCTAGGTTATAGGTTGTCCACTGGCATAAGGTAGGGTGCTTATGGACTATGGATCAGGCCGTGATATGTTTTAATTGGTACAAAGCAAAATATATGGACGGTTTGAAGATCTGAATGGAAATAATGATTTGGAAGCGAGTGTAAAACGGATATGTTTCGAATTAAACTGACACCTTTCGAATTAGACGGGTACATTACGAATTAAACTGGTATCTTTCGAATTAAACAGGTACCTTACAAATTAGTTTTGTCCCTTCCGAAGTAAACGGGTACCTTTCGAAATTCAGACGCGTTTTGGCTGATTTTACTTACTAGGACTTCAGCCTTGCTCACAAAGAGTGCATTAAACACAGAACATGTCGCAAAATTGCCAACGTTTCCTCGCAGGCAGAGTGTAGTCAGAACACAGTGTGCAAATGATAAACAACCGCTTAACTGGAGCCTAAAAGGTACTATTTTCATGCTAATGGTGATCCCCAAATTAGACAACATTACTCTTGAACCGCTTTAAATGAAACTTATTTCAATTAAAATGAAACTTATTTCAATTTAAAAAAAACCTATTTCAATTTAAAAAAACTGAAATTCACGTATGATGAATTATCTATTTTCGGTTTTTTCACGACCCCCACAATTTTTGTCCATCTATCCTGAAGATGGAGGCAGTGTTTTCCGCTGCAACGTTATCATCCACGTACCAGACTGCACGGCATCACAGTGTTGAAGATCACAGCATGAGTCTTACACAAAGAGAAACTTCCTTTTGCAAAGTCAGAGGCCCTTTATTACACCTCCATTTCATGACCCTTTTTAAAAGTTTTTAACAGACACCGAGACCGAAATATCAATCACTTGCGGTAAATACATCCGGCGAGGAGGAAAGACGCGTAATTCGATGTTCTGATTTCAAAAGAATCTTCACATGAATTCTTATGCTCGATGGATATCGGTCAAACTGCTCGACAACGAAATCCAAGACGAAACTTCATAAAAATGCGCATAACTTATCAGCTACTTAGTGCGCTCCCAATCTCAATACAATGTTTACTATACTCTCCATCCATTTCATTCTACTTTCTTTAATCACTGTAACAATAGCAAGTAAAAATTACACATTACGGAAACTCTTTTCTTATTATTACTATTATTATTTATTAATTATTGCAATTGAGTTTTCACTCGGTGGCAGTATTCCTTACACTAGTAATTGATGTAATTTTCAACACTTTTCTATTCCTCTTTCTCAGATTCAGATATTCTCTTCTGAATTTTGTTGTCAGAAACCTTCAGTCCATGTTCTTCCCTTAAAGTCAAGAAAACCGGGATTTCACAGTCATGCAAGGCAGAAGTTCAGGATTTGAGTTCAGGAGGTAACCTACAGACAGTCAACCTACAGGCACACAGTTATTCGATAGGTACAGAGCTAATCTACAGGTCTGCAGTTAACCAAAAGGAACACAATTAACCAACAGACACACAGTTAACCTATAGGCATGCAATTAACCTGCAGACACAAAATTAACCTACAGGCACACAGTTAACCTATAGATACACAGTTAACCTGCATACGTGTACACACAGTTAACCTATAGGCACACAGTTAATCTATAGGTATACAGCCAATCTACAGGCACATAATTAACCAACAGCAAACATTTAACCTATAGGTACACAGTTAACCCGCAAACACACAGTTAACCTAGATGCACAAGTTAATCTACAGGTATACAGCCAATACACAGGCACACAGTTAACCTACAGGTACACAGTTAACCTGCACGAACACTGCTAGGCTACAGGAAAGCAGTTAATCTACAGACATACGGTTAACCTACAAGCAAGCAGTTAATATACTGGATCACAGTTAACCTACAGAGAGACAGTTAATCTGCAGATACACAGTTACCTGCAGGTACAAATTTAACCTACAGGTGAGTAGTTTTTAAATTCCCTTCGTACCGCTGTCCCCTGGAAGTTTGGATCGCGCCACTGGGAAGAACGTAAGTGCTGGGGGTTGCATAGCAACTCAGGCGTTACCTATTAGCCTTGCGCAGGTCATCGTTGCCTTGATTTCGCTTCTGAACCTGTTACACAAGTAAACTGGTTTCCTTCTGTGCTCATTTCTTCCTGTTGATTTGGAAGCTCAAAACTGCAAAATCTGAAAGGGAGTTTAGCATATCCTTGAAAATGCCACAGTTATTTTCTAGGTACTGTTAACCATCTGGTGGCACTGTATAAACAACTTTGCTTTCCGGATGTGAGAAACCAAATAGGCCTGAAACGCTTCCAAATGGAGATAAACGCATTATTTAACTCAAAACCAAATGATTAAGAGTTAACTTTAAAAATTATTTTAATACAATATGTAACCTCAAAATGTTCATGTAGAAGCCATGAATTTTGATGAGATGTACACTCTTAATTATATGGATCATGCCAATCAATTTGCAGGACCCACCAATTCTGGTAACATAATACCCCAATCTGAGCCCCAATAAATTTTGGAGATATAATGTATCGACACTGAAAAACCTACATTGAATTGACAGGAAAATATTAGTGTGCACAAATACAAATACTTAGATCATGAGGCCAAATACAGACAGTAGGGGTGTTAAACGGAGGTACCGTGGCCTAGTTCCATGTACCATATTAGCTTGCATTAGGTACTGTGAAAATCAAAGACATAACTCACTCAGCACAGCTGACTTAGAAGCCACAATTCGAGTCCAGGTCGTTTCGAATGTGAAGTTTAAGTGCTAATCAGTTCAAATCATGTCATCCTGCAGCTGAAAATCATTAACGGAACTTTGAGTTTCTTACACAAGCCTAAGGTTCATCAGCACTTCCACATCCTCCATTTTAATGCTATCTATCAATATTTATCGATCTACGCATAGTCTCGAAATTAGTCTCATACTTCACGTTTCCCAATAAAATTGCGGGCGCATTCGTGAGACATAATCCAGCCATATCACAGCCCTTCAAGTAATTACCGCACTAGTGTTTGGTGAATAATATACATGATTCACAATATGACTACTTTAGCGTTTGGTCTTTCTCCGTCGTATAGCGTTGCGATTTTTTGGGTGCTTTCGCAAAAGTGCGAAAAGCGATTATTGGCTTCATATCTGTCCGTCCGTCCATCTATATGGAACAACTCGGATCCCACTGGACGGACTGTCATGGAATTGGATGTTTGAGGATTTTTCGAAACCCTATCCAGAACATTCAGGTTTCATTAAAATCTGGCGATAAAAACGGGTACTTTACTTTAAGACCAACATTCATTTACGATCATATCTGGCGCAGTTCCTCGTACAATGAGAAATGTTTCAGACAAAGGTCTTCGAGAAAATCAGACACTCAGTTTACGTTCAATAACATGTTACCGAAAATCGTGCATTTATAAGATAACGTGAAAAATATTTTAGAGCTGGAGAGGCCACAGATAACAATATGGCGCACGCACATTGCATTTTGGATATCTAAGGCTACTAACACACTCTTAGAATATGTAATACTTATTGCCTTCCCACAGCAACAATGGTTGCACGAACGCGCCTCAGTGTTACGTTATGTGTACATTACCTGTCTTATTTTAAATAGTCGACTGAACATTTTCATTAACTATGTAGTCCCAGATGTAGTGTACCACAATTACAACACTATAGAACATAAGTTTCCCTTCTCTTTCCCCCCCCCCCCCTTCTCTTTAAGCTCCTAACGTAATATAATAAGTAAAGTAAAATCCATTAGTATTAAGAGTGTAACACGATACAACCGCCCTATAACTGGGGACATTGTATGACGCACAAATTAAAACTTTACGTCATTCTTACGTACATAAGAGTATACAAGAACATGGATTGTATTGCACCCGTTATGTGACGTTGGCGCATGGCAAGCTGCACTGCTGAGAACAACGATCGTGTTGTTTCGTGCTAAGCATAACATACACTATATCAAGTAATGTATGTCCCAGCAGGTTCGACTTGCTATCGCAAACATAACAAAATAGTAACAACTGTAAGATATGCAACATAGCCAACCGCACTCTGAATTAAATAACCATGTGACAGGCGTACATTCGAGGACGCTGACTTTGAGGTTACAACTAATTTATGTTTCATTGTCAAAACTACGTCATAAAGATGACGTCATAATTATAACTAACATAACATTGTTTGCAACTGCATTTATATACATACAGATATAACTATATTTTACGACTCACTAACCTAATTTAAATCACAAGGTTTATTCTTCTGTGTTTTCTAAATTCTTCTACGACTTCCTAAGTTTGTATTTTATTTTTCCAAATTCCACTGTAACAATCATCAGCCGACTATAGTGGCTGATTTCGGCTGAAGGGTCAATCGTGTAAAACGTGTCATATCATCTGCCCAAAAAATCTGAGTTTTTTAAAATTTCCATTTGGAAGGGGGGACTGTAGCCGGGCAGCCCCCCTTTTACTGCCCTATGTAATGTAACCTAATTTAACACAAAATCTGAAGGGACAATATTGACAACAATGGACATTACATGCTTTTCTTTATGTGTTCTGTAGAACTCAGATCTCTCTGACTCTAATTTATTTATTTATTTTTTATTTATTATATCCATTATTATATTTATTATATTCTCACAGTGGTGACTATGGATATCATTGTCTTGTTGACGGTGGCGTCGTATAGTCTGACAGAAGTGCACCCGACGTTTCAGAGATGCCTACTGTTTTAATCAGCAGGAGATGAGTAGATGCATATCCTCAAGATGAAGACACAGTTAACTACATTTAACTTCTACAAGATTACACGGCGTCACAGATGGAACTTCAACGCCGCTAATAACAAACTCCCATACTGAAAAAGATTCTGAAGCCACGTTCTTTACTTCCTACACTCAGAGTAAGACCCCTCTTAAGGTTACCGTCCCATCTAAAAGGTAAAAAGCAACCCCATTACAGGCCTGGACCGGCCCTGATGGTTCCAGAAGGTTAAGGCTCCCAGATTTCAAGACATTCAGCACATCAAGGTGGTAAGGCTGTCAGCCATACGAACCAGCCGCCTTTACCCCCCAGGTACTCATTTCTGTTAGAGGCTGAGTCAATCCCAGGGCCATAGTGCGGCCGGAATGATTGACAATGAAAAAGTCCAATGACATCATCGGGAATCGAACCCGCGACCTTCCGACTTGTAGCGTAGTGCCTCAACCAACTGCGCCACCGCGTACCCCCCCCCCCCAACCCCTACCCCTCTCCTTTTCGGTTTTCCAAGTGCCCGCTTTCCAATAGGTTTCACCACCAAAACTCTGTACACATTGCTTGTCTCTACACCCTGGCCTCGGAAGAAAGCCCAGTGGCCCATTATAGTGCTCAGATTTCAGATCGCTTTTCTAACAAACTGTTGGACATAAGCTGTTTGTTCTCCGTTCTATACCCTTATCGTTATCACAACACAACAGCACTTCGTCACTCAGCCCTAGCTTATGGACATCTCTCTTCTGGAGCACTATCTGCACACAAGGTCGACAGATAACTAATCTGTTTGACAGCCTTGTTACCGAGCAGGTTAACACTGCGAACTTGTGTCAGAGTTCTAACACGAATACCTGAGAAGATACAAGGCAGGTTCAATAGCCAGTAGACTGGCGACGGTTTCATGTTTGTGTAATTATTTATTCTTTATTTAACGAAGCAGGAGGCGGGGAACTCGTCGGTATAGACTATGCTATGGGTTCGATAGTCAAAGAAAGGCTTTCGATTCCCGGCAGGGCAAGAGATTTTTCTCTCCTCCACAGAGTTGTGACCGGCTCTGGGACCCAGCCAACCTCCTATCCGAAGGGGCAGCGGGGGCTCCTTTACCGGCAATAAAGCGGCCGGGGCCTAATGTTAACCACTCACCTCCATTTATCACCGAGATTATGAATGAGTGGAGCTATATCTTCACACCCCATACGCTTTCATGGCGTGCACAGGGACAGATTTTTCCTTTACTTAACGACGCATTAAGTACAACATAACGTCGAGGTGTACAAAGGTTAGTGAATAATGAATTGGGAAAAATGTTGAAGATAGCAAGCTCTCGTGTCTTAGTGACAGGTTCTACGTCGGAACATTGTTAGGTATACTGAGAAAAGGAGGGAAGAACCTTAGTCGGTGGCCTTCATGCAGAGTTTTAAACCCGGGGCCTCCTAATTTTGAAGCCACTAGGCCGTGGCGGGGAACGTGAATTTACATTTACCAGATGTGGCCGCACTGCAGCCTTGTAACATCTGTATGCTCGGGCCTGCTCGCAGTGATTATCTTAGGGCTTCTGAAGAAGAAAGTCACGGGAAACAAACCGCAGCAGGACTTCAGACTTTTCCTTCTGTCCGCATTATTTCTTCCCTACCGCTGTGACAAGTGAATCCCTGTCACCACGGCATGGCGCGTCCTCAGATTGAGGATGGAGGAACGGCCTCCAATATGGAAAGTAACTGCGAATATATTGAATAAGCAGTCGCGGACAGCTGACAAGGTGTGGTCCTCCAGCTTGGGGGTTGGTCGAGGTGCTAACAACTAACTCCACATCGGACTTGGATCGTACCTTTGGTATAACACAAGCATAAGAAGAGGGATATGAGATTTGGGACGTGGAATTTCAGGAGGCTGTATACCACTTGGAAGATCTTGGCGTAGATGGTAATATAATATTTAAATGGATCTTCAAGAAGTGGAATGGAAGGCATGGACTGGATTTATCTGGCTCAAAATAAGTACAGATGGCGGGCGCATGTCAATGCGGTGATGAACCTTCGGGTTCCGTAAAATGCAGGGAATTTCTTGACTAGCTGAAAACCGGTTAGCTTCTCAAGAAGGACTCTACTTCATGAAATTAGTTGGTTTGTTTCTTTATTTCTTCACTCATGTACTCCTTTATTTTATCCATAATTTAAACACGCGACATGCAAAAGAAAATAAGCGGAAAGCACAGACTTCACGAAACGGCGTACACATACTGCCTGTTTATACTGACAGATGTGACCAGATTTCAACACGACAGTATAAATACGAATGTAGCTTGCTTTCTAAAGTTGCTGCCACAATTCGATGTGGTGTAAATGAAAGGTTCGTTTACATAACAAAACAGAGACGAGCGAAAGACGCTTACGGCGTCCATAAAAGTAGTTTTGTTGTGATATAAAATCCTGTGGCTCACCTCAAATAAATATTGTCGTATGTGATGGACAATTTGTGTTAGCGCAAGTTGCGTATGTTGTAAATGCAACATGGGCTTAAGGTCATGGCTTATTGTCTTGGCGTGGTAATGTCGGATAAAGGCATTTTATCCAAACTAGCGTTGTGATTATAAGAACCGGTTAATTTTCAGGTGAATATCAAAACCAAATTAATAAGTAAAATAATCTGTAAAGCAACCAAAACTCTTTCAAATACGATATCTGTTATACAGGTGCAGATACATACAACATCATACCAATTACTCCTGAAAGAATACTACTCGCAGCAGCTTACTACAGTGGAACATTATTGCACCCATAGACCAAAACATTACATCTTCAGACGATACACCATCACCTCAACGAAGATTATACACCATAATCTAAACTGAATAGCTCTCTAAAAATCCCAACCACTGTAATAACTATACCCCTCATACGTTACCCCATCAATTATTATTCACATCCTTAAAAAGTTTAACCTTTTAAACGCCCAGTTAAATCCCATCTGCTATTTGCTGGCATTATTAGGAGTTCACCATATTCTCCACGTTAGCAGGATAAGGGTTAATGGTTGTTGTATATTGAATTTTAACCCACAGTAATTTAAATAATGTAATACAAGATCTCATAATCAACATAGCATTGTCAATTGTACTTATTAATTTTTTTAAAATGTTCAGCTCCAGACGGGCGAGCCGATACATGTAGGCGAGAGATATGATTGAAAGTACAATTTAATTGGAAGTTGCGTTAGACAATATATTTTATATTTTTATATATTTATATTACTAAGACCCGGTTAATTCAATCAGATAGTGACATAATCTCGTCAGAACCGCATCAATAGTGATAGCACAGTGGGTCGAGTGGAATTTTTATTTCACAAACTTATTCCATCATCTCCTGTCGAAAAACTATTTTAAAAATTAATAAAACACTTCGTTCCGGGGGGGAGGAGATTTTTTCCTGAAACGAAAAGATTCGTAACTTCATTGTCGTCGCCCCCCCCCCCCCCCCCCCCCCACACAATTGTGTGGGGGCGGCAAAAAAAAAAAAAATAACAAAAAAAAAAAAACCAACACAAAATAATAAATATTTTTAATATATTACTTTTGTTTTTTAATAAAAAGAAGAAGCACC
>Ga0123355_10011272_pt1 | contig 13767 bp, 5 predicted proteins | sample TergutEmb28metaG_3_FD_89872 | JGI IMG/M metagenome (GOLD analysis project Ga0123355, IMG submission 89872) | Embiratermes neotenicus P1 segment gut microbial communities from Petit-Saut dam, French Guiana - Emb289 P1 | ecosystem: Host-associated > Arthropoda: Insects > Digestive system > Gut ... | reverse complement strand
GCACCTCTGGTCGGATGTAGTTACTCACTACGCACGGATGGTCTTGTGTGCAGGGAAGTGAGTGGCTGGTGCCTCAAGTTGCACTACTGCACACCTGGGCTGGTGAGGACCAGTGCAGGGTCAACCCCTTACAAAGGTACTACCTCTCCCATACCCACTGAGTCATTATTATTATTATTATTATTATTATTGTTATTATAAGAATACAAAGGTACAAATGTTGTGTTGTGTTGCCACCACTCTAGAACAATTAAAAATTATTATAATTTTAGTTGAAAATATATAAGTAACATAAAAATAGTTTAAAAATGGGTAATGATTAAAATCTTGGGATTTTAAATCATTAAGTCTGTGCGGAATGAAGCTTGATGTAGTAATGTGGTGAGTTTTAGTCCAACGTGTAACCAATCCTGGCCATCTTCGGGGTAAAAATTCACATATCTTGGAGGGTATAGAATCCTTACACTGCTAGTAATAGTTACACTTATTTGTGATAAAATATTGATATAAAAATTCCAGTATAAGGGAAATTCTTTTATTTTAGTAAATATGTAACCATAATAAAGAATGTGACTAGCCATGTAAAAGCTTCTATACTTTCCACGATGTATGGACTGTCCCACAGAGAATGGCCTTGATTGGCTGAAACAAGCACTGGCAAATTTTAGGAATATTTCACTATATTTTACTTTATATTGTGTACAACGCAAGAGTTACTGTAATATAAATGGAGTAGAGATTTAATTTCTTAGTGGCTGGATTATACAATATTAAAAAATGGAGGAAAGATGCAAATATTAAAAAGTGCTACTTACAGTGTGCACACACACAAGCACAAGAGATTGCGCCAGTACAAATAAGCCCCACAGTTTCAAATTGTCATTACATGTTTAAATGCCAATGACCAAAATATGTAAGTCAGAGTCACACATAAAAACTCCTGCCTGATTTCATCTGAAGCATAATGCTTATGCACCAACTTATGTCAATTTTTCCCTGTCAGCACAGCAACTAACACGTGACATGGCCAGGTTTGAACATATCACTGAGGCATTCAACAATTATAATTTTTATTATTATTCTATTCCTGAACAGCCATATGCCTGATTGTCACCTGGGCAGACAACAAATCACTTTTCCTACAACTGTACCAAATCCACAATATGGCTATAACCCCTGGTTGTCAATTACAAAATTACCCCAATTTAACAGTGATCTGTTGTAGGTACTGTACATCATACTTATGCAACCCCAGCCATCATAACAGCCTGCAACAACTTCATTCAAACAACACACCGTTATGCTCCCTGCTCAGCTCTTTGATCTGTTGATGCTAAATCATTTTTTTTGCTCCTACTTCACAGAACAAAGCAATGGTGGTAACCATCGCAATAAAGTATAACTAAAACCAGCAGTCTTCGGCTGTCTTCCAACCCTTTACCATGGTCTAGCCCCTTTCCTTTAAAAAAACTTATTTTTACTTTTGGCAAGGCCAATCAAACTAGCATCCTAAATCTACTGCCAAACCTTCAAGATCCTACCTCGAATCCAGGATGGATTATAACTCATACAGTCATATACACTTTCTCAAATTACTCTGATAATATGAATCCAGCACACTACACTTTCACAGCAATTTCATGTGGAATAAAACAAACTACACTGATAGTTGTTACACAAATATACATACACAGTGTATAACCATCAAATAAGTTGAAACCTCTTTGCCTATCATTCTACTACCATCGTGCATCACCTGTACAAAACCCATACTGAAGTTATTGTCCGGTAAATTGCCTGGGGAAGACCTAAGCATGACCCCTGCCAAGATTCTTGCAATGTCCTAATTCTATAACTTTCTGCAAAATATTTTTGTAACAGAAACTAATAATTACCCCAAAAGAATTCTCCGGTCTCATACAGACCACTCCCCTAACTCCATAGGGCAATGAACTGGAAAAAGTTAACCATTTAACAATTAAATAGATGAATACTGTGTCACAGGTCTACACAGATAACCAACAAGAGCCATGTGCTGGTACGCAAAGTCATCCCAGCACTGTCCGTGGTTCCATAACATACCACAGAGTTAGTTTCCAAATTAATCCTTAAACGTTATCACATGGTAGCCAACAAGTATTTTGCTACTTTCCTGAATGCTTGTTGGAGGTCAGGGGTTTTCGTCACACCTTGGTCAATATGACCCCGGAAGAAAACACTTGCATCTGCTGAATAGGTGTTTGGGTAGGCCGAACAGCTAGTTTGGGTGCTTCGGAAAAGGGAAAAATACAGGGTGGGGCAAAATAACCTCCCTAAATTTTAAGGTGAATAACAAAAAACTATTCGAGATACAAAAATTTTATTTTTGGATTCTGAAACTACAACATGGGAAGTTTTAAATCACACAGTTTTAAAAAGAATATCTTGCAAGTGGTGGCCGTTATTGTCAATACACTGCTGCAGGCAGATTCTGATATTTCGCATTACTCTGTCAAGCATATCATGCGGTATGCGGGCTACTTTCAGGCGGATTGCATCCTTTAGTGCTTGTAGGGTCATGGGACGATGTTTAAACACTTCGGCCTTTAGATACCCCCACAAGAAATAATCGCAGGGGGTTAAATCTGGTGAGCGCACGGGCCACGAAATGTCGCCTCTCAGGGAGATCAGTCGGCCGGGGAACATCTCCCTCAAAACAGCCATTGGCTTTCAAGCTGTGTGGGCCGTGGCCCCATCCTGCTGGAACCAGACAAGTCCTGCATTTAATTCTTCAAGAGCTAGTGCAAAAAACTCTTGGATCATGGGGACATACCGCTCAGAATTCACGGTAACCACGCAATCGTCTTCATCAAAAAAGTAAAGACCAATGATCCCGATTCTCAATATTGCTCACCACACTGTAACCCAATCACTATGAAGGGGCCTTTGATGGATCTCCCTTGGGTTGGCACCACTGCAGTAATGCATGTTTTGCTTATTAACACAGTCTGAAATATGGAAATGCACTTCATCACTAAAAAAAACAACGGCGTCGTCACGCAACCTTTCGATCAAGTGTTGACATGCCTCTGCTCGATTAATCCAGCCCTGTTGTGTAAATTCTTGAACAACCATCTTGTAAGGATGGAAGTGTAAATCTTGGTGAAGAATTCGACGAACAGAATGATTTTAGATGCCAAGGGCTGACGCTTGTTTGCGTGCAGAGCGCCTGGGAGACTGCAAAACAGACCATCTGACAGCCTCGATGTTCTCTGGTGTTTGAGAGGTCCATGGTCATCCTCTTCTTTTTTTAGACACACTTCCCGTTCCCCTGAAGTTCTCAACCCACAACAGAATGGATTTTTGGTCCGGCACTCGGTCCCGAGGGGGGATTTGGTAGCGAGTACGGAACGCACGCTGCACCCCTACGATAGAGTGACTTTGCGAAAAGTAGGTTTTGACGGCAAATGCGCGCTGCTCGTTCGACCACACCATCTTTACGACTGGGGAGGGCTGTAACGGGAACTTCCCAACTACCTGCACCTTTCGAGGCCAACCCCACCCTTCTACAGCCTCCCCTCCCTTCACAAAGCCCTACTGAAAGTAGTGAGGGTATTTTGCCCCACCCTGTACCTTACCCCATCAGCATTCGAAACTCTGACATGGTACCCTGGCCTATTCTCTATTTGGCTCTGCTATTCCAGCTCCTACAGCAATCAGTAAATATTTAAGTATCAGCTGCATGACTTTTCAATCACACTGCATTATGGGGTAATCAAGAGTCTATGAAAACGTACATGAACCACTATGCGTTCACAGACTGTTCATCACAACCAGGTAACTTTAAAATCTTACCACACTGTTTAAAGGAATATGGATTTAAAATATTTAATCTGGAGTTCCCTAGCAAAGTGATTACATTTCCCATGCATTAGAAAAATTAGATCATACCAACATATGACTGCAGATTTTTCATTTATTTCAGTCCATCAAACCTTCAATGCACTGCACGTCATAAACGCATTCTTACATACATCACCTATAAATAGCCACTGCACAGTATAAGAGTGTAGGTGCATCTCCCAGGCACCAAACTGCTTGAAAGATTTCCCACATACACCACAAGTAAATGGGGGACCGCGCTGGCACAGTGATTAAGGTGCTGTGCTACAAATTGGAAGGTCACTGGTTCGATCCCAGCTGGTGTCAATGGAATTTTTCACTGACATAAATTCCTTCCGATCGCACTATGACATTGGGGTCGACTCAGCCTCTAACAGAAATGAGTACCAGGAGCATTTCCTGGGGGTTAAGGCGGCCAGTGCGTAGGGGTGACAACCTTACCATCATCTTGTGCCACTGTCATGAAATCTGGGAACCTTAACTTCCTGGAACCCTCTGGGCCACTCCAGGCCTGTAACGGGACTGCTTTACCTTTACCACAAGTAAATGGTCACTCTGCAGTATGAGAGTGTAAATGCACCTTCAGGGCATCAGACTCCTTGAAGGATTTCTTACACATACCACATATAAATTGTCACTCTCCATTATGAGTGCGTAGATTCAACTTCAAGTGACCTCACCGACTGAAAGAATTCTTACATAAATCACATGTAAATGGCCGCTCACCAGTATGATTGCGTAGACGCATCTCCAAAGTATTAGAATGACTGAAAGTTTTCTTACATATGCCACAGGTAAACGGTTTCATACCAGTATGAGTGCGTAGATGCTTCTTCAAGTGACCTGACTGAGTGAAAGATTTCTTACATATGCCACAGGTAAACGGTTTCTCACCAGTATGAATAAGTAGATGCACATTCAAGTGGCTGGACTGAACAAAGGATTGCTTACATAAATCACATGTAAATGGCCGCTGCCCAGTATGAGAGCGTAGATGATTCTTCAAGTGTGATGATTGAGTGAAACTTTTCTTGCACACACCACATATATATGGTCGCTCACCAGTATGTAAGCGTAGATGCACCTTCAATTTATTGGAAGTAATAAAGAATCTCTTACATACATCACATGTAAATCGTTGCTGCCCACCATGAGTGCGTAGATGTGCCTTAAAGTTACCAGACAATATAAAAGTTTTGTTACACACATCACATGTAAACGGCTTCTCCCCATTATGAGTGCAAACATGTCACTTCAACGCACTGGGCCACTTGAAAAATTTCATACACACCTCACAGGTATGTGCCCGTTCCTCACGATGTGACTGAAGATGATTCTTTGAGACATACCGCCTCATGGAAGATTGTTTATGCAAATCACTTGTAAACTGATACTCCTCACTATGAGTGCATACATGCTTATACACTTCATGTTGAGCATAATTATTCTGTAGTTCAGATACATGGCCCATCTGCTGCCTGGAACCAAAATCTGCATCTTCAAGAACAAAAACTGTCTGGAACAGAATAAAAGCAATGTTACAGTCTGAAGAACAAGCTCAAAAAATCCATGTTCCTTTCATGTAGAAATTAAGAGCACATTGAAATTAGGGAATGCCTGCTATCATTCAGAGCAGAATTTTTTTTCTTCCAATTCGCTGTACAGAATTATGAAGATTAAGATACAAAGAAATATAATTTTGCCTGTTCTTTTGTTTTGATGTGAAATTTGGTCTCTCTCACTGAAGGAGGAACACATATTGGGTTCTTTGAGAATAGGGTGCTGAGAAAGATATTTGGGCTTAAGAGAGATAAAGAGACTAGGGAGTGAAGAAGACTACATAACAAGGAGCTTTATGATCTGTACTCCTCACCAAAAATTATTTGTTTGATGAAATCATGAAGAATGAGACGGATGGAGCACATACACATATGCGGGATAGGAGAGGTGCAAATGGAATTTGGTGGAAAACTCTCTGGGATACAGACCACTTGAAAAACCTAGGTCCATATCTAATGAACTTATAGCCTGTGGAATAAATTTGGGTGTACACAGGTGGCAAATCAGAGCAATGCACTGGTACTCCATCAAAGTATTGTCCTTTGTTCCATAACACGTCCCAAAGACAGTTCCCAATTCATCCTAATATAGTTCCACATGGTATGCAAAATAAACAAAGCTGCACATGGTGAAGCTTGTTATCAATCATGTATCAAATTCTGAACACTGGTGGAACATGCCAAAACGTTTTCTGGCATAATCACAAACTACATCAGCAGCTCAGTCTGGAGAATAGCATAGCAGGCAAAAAGAATCACACACAGTCATTGCAGTATTTTTGCACAAAAAACCATCACTCTCATGGGCATCAGACTGTCGATGTTGGTGATCCAGTACAGAACCACTACTTGGAATTTTTTTTGTACCAGGGATCAATATGTACTGAAGATAAGGATGCTATACAGAAATATATTTCCTCTGGCAGGAAATGGGAAATTACACTGTGATGACAATCACATTTTTATGCAAAACTGTCCCAATTGCAAAAGACCTAAATAATGCACAATTGTAATATGCACTATCAGAAGCAAAAGGAAAATTTCAGCCCTAACTTTTCAGAGTAAGTCTGAAGTAGGAAAGAAAAAAAATTTTCACAGTGATACAGCTCTTGATGCTGCCTTTCACTAAAAAACTCACAAGTTTTCCTGCACTTCTTCTCCTCCTCACACACACACAAAGCAACACAGTAGCATCACAGCACATTTGTGTGCTGCATCACATTGTCAATAAAAACACTTACAGCCTTCCACTGGACAGAACTACAATGATTCTATGTGGTGATGCTCTGTAAAACTCATATCTTAACAAACTGGGAACAGTAAAATAATAACTACAAAAGTTTCAATTTTTTTTTCAAGAATGTATTTGAATAGTTATGTCATTTACATAGAAAAGTCAACCACTGGATGTAAATCAATGTCCACATCAAAATACACAACACAAATTGATGATACACTATGTGATGAGTGGCAACAAGAGAACAAGAGAGCTACTAGAATATCTGGCACAAAAAAATGCAGGAACTGATTCAAAACACCTTAGAAAACTACCTGTTAAAAAGTACACTTGTGTGTGTATGTGTACGTCATCTCCTACGATCATGGTCAGCAAAGAGTGCAGGTATACATTCATTCCTACATTTTCATTCATGGCATGCACAGGGACAGGTTTAACTTCATCATCCTTGGGCTACAGAAATTTGAACTGCAGAAGTGTACCAAAATATGGCACATATATATTTACTTTAATATAAAAATATCTTAAAGTGAAACTTCAAAGTATTTTTAACACTTTATGCATTTACACCACATTCACAGTAAAATTAGCATTCCATCACATAATAATGGAGATCAACGTCCAAGACAGGAACATAATGTCTCTGTAATTAGACTCTTAATCAAGAAGGCTGCAGTTATTTTAGCAGAACAACACAGGCAGATTCAATGTACAATGGACTGATATTTCTGAGGAAATACTGGCAAATGTCCTTTCACTTGCTGTATATTCAGTTCAATAATTATGCAGTTTTGTATCACATAGAAGTTGTGATTCACACTGCACTGTTTTTGTAAAGAATTTCATACATGATGTAGTCAGTGTCATGGTAGCAATGGCAGTTGATTATCCAATACTATGTGGATCTTGCATGAACATAAACATTCTCCTCTTTAGTGGCAACAAAACTAACGTGATTACTCATCACCTGTTATTTGTCTTGGACTGTACATGGTATCACTTTCATTGTGACAGATGTACTAACATGAAAAAGAGTGTCTGCAAAATGTTCATCATGGGAAAGATGGTACTGAAAGTTTTGGATGATATACACTACATCATCAGTACTTTGTAAAAGAACATAAAGCATAGTGAAAAAATACTAGATATCACATTTAGTGCTGGAAAAAGACAAACCAAGAAAATGTGTTGCTCTGGGATTAGGTATGGCTTAACTCTTCCGTGACCAAGTAAGGAAACTTTTGTACCGCACCATGAATTTTTTGGTGTTTTTCTGTTAATATTTCTTTGTTTGGATGGTTGTTTCAAGAATGCCTTTACAACTGAAATAAGTTTCAAGTACCCTATAATATCTCCATGTCTCTTTGTGCAGAAAAGGTATGTTTAAATTACTTGCTAGGTCTAAGATATACCCTGCTTGGTCAACGGCATGAGTTGAGACACTGTAATGAATGACTGATGTAGAGAAAATTTTTTACTGTTTTTTTTGTTATATTTTGTTTGGTACAATTTTGTGGGTATGGTACATGCACTAGTCTCTCTTGGTCACAAGACAGAGCGTGTGAATGTTTGTCAGCACTTTGCATTATGTTACACCATGCAAACTTTCCTCCTGGCCTACAGCGAGAGAGGGTTGGTGTTGGCTGACGTCAGGCCATGCAGCAAGGTTTGAGTGTCATACGAGGTGATAAAAAAACTGCATTGTACTGAAGAGCGTCTCTTTGGTTCCAGCTATTGTTTAGACAACACACTTTTGTTTGTGTGAACCTCTAGAAGAAATTTACTAGTGTTTAAAGTAACTTTTTATTTTGTGAAATGCTGTTGCTGCTTGTATCATGACAGGTAGGTGTTGATGTAAATTGTTGAAATTAATAAGTTGTGCGAAATTTATTTTATTTAAATGGAACCTGAGCTGAATATTGACCTGGTTTTGAAATTGTTGTGGAATGTTGTATAACTGCAAGGTTAATATGACTGCTTTTTTTTAATGGTGTCTGTGTTACTAGGAGAAATTAGTAATTGCACTGTACAGAAAACTTGTACCCAAGGTGAATTAGTGCTGGAAAAAGAGAAGTTGTTTAGTAAGTAATATTTATGTTATTAAATTGAGTTGTAGATTTGAAATGTATTGTGATTAGGACAGCACATTCCTAATCAGCTGCTATTACCCCACCCCCTCTCATGGTATTTACAGTCCCTGCATATGACCTGCTAGGGATAAGTAATATTTGGTGGCAGCAAACCCTCACAACCTCCCACCTGAATTTAGGATGCACACTACCCCTAAAATTTGAGTGGCCAGCTTCTACCGGCCACTACATAAATTTGTCAACCAATGTGGGGCTTGAACCCACGACTCTCAGAATGAGTGTCATGCTCTACTGACAGTGGTTTCATGTACATTTTATCAGTTACTATAGGACAGTTTCCAATGTCACAACCCACAACACCACACAACAGGTAGCTTCCAAAATATTCTGTGCTATTGTGTGTTGTGACAGTAGAAAGGGCGCTAATAAAAATGACTGACAAAACAGCTTTCACAGTGTTTGTGTCCTCTTTGATGTACAGTTCTGGATCAGTATGCGATGTCAGTCTTGGTACAGTATAGGGGCTTTGTGTTTAGTCAATTCCTAACACAGTAGTTCATCACACAGTGAGATAATTCCGTCCTTTATAAGTGTAACTGTTTTGGACTAGGCGTGACATTATGAGCATAGTGCCTCTTGAAAAATGAAAGGAAGATATGCAACACAGTGCAGTGAATATATCTGCAAATAAGAAGGAAAAGAGGCACATCCAGTACCTCAGTCATTCATTATAGCATGAGTAGCTTTCCATAACAGTTGACTTTGTGGGTTGTCTACTAACAGTTTAGCACTGTCCTTCATCCTGTACAGATATAAAGTCCCATTTTTGAGTATTACATGCAATATGTACGGTGTAACATGAGTGAAAGTGCTCCACCACTGATATAATTGTTGGTGAAACATATTTTATGGGTGAAGAGCTGATTGAAATTTTGCAAAAAAGCAGCAATGAAGAATTATAAGTTAAAGACAGGGAAGGAAGTAATGTAGAAATGGAGGAGTAAGATGATGAGACTGAAGAAAATGCACTTCAGCGGGAAGATGATGGAAGAAATAACAGAAAGTTGCTGCTGCTGCTTCTCATACAACCAATCCGAATTTTTCACCTAAGACTCAAAGACAGTGGAGGTCCAAAGCGTCTGTTGTTATGAAAAAGAAAGCCTGTAACATAGTTTCATCTAATCTAGTTTTCAAAATGATGGAAAAATTATATCAATTTCAAAAGTGGTCCAAATATTTATCAGTAAGAAAATGGTGGAAGAACATTGCTCTGTTCACTCCATTATGACATACAAGGGGAGCAGCTGTATAGCTCCACTCAGTCTTAGCTTTGGCATTAAATAGAGATGAGTGCTCTACATTACCTCTGACCACTTCACCCCCAGTTAAGGAGCACCATTACCCATTGAACAGGGGGCTGGGTGGTCTCTAGAGTGGGCATGGATGTTATGTGAGAGAAGAAAATTCCTTGCCCCTACCAGAACATTTGGGACATAGCCTAGCCTCTATACTGACCAGACAATCTTGGCTCCCCACATATAGCTATTAAAACTTTGTATGTGGCTATGGGATACAAATAACATTAATTTTATTCTGGGGTACACAAAGTACCACAGCCGGCCTAACACATACATTTTATTAGCTTAGCCAAGGAACACTTAAGGCTGATTCACACATAGCATGCCATAACCATGCTGCGCCCATGCCGTTCCCCTGCCATGCCGTGCTGCTAAGGGTTTGGAATGTGTCTTTCCCATTTGATTTACACAGTGCGGCCATCTCTGATTCACACTTGCCATGCCACGCCCATGCCATGCTCTGACCATGCCATTCTTATCAAGGCCATGGCACAACACAGCCATTGAAAGATGGCCTGTGGGCTACCTCACCACATTCGGCTTCTTCCAGCTACCACACAGTGTTCCACGAAGGTTGTTATCAGAAGCATACCAATCCTCCTCACAACAATCCATATGTACGACTGTAAAGAGTGGTAGCAGCACACTTCAAAAAAGATGATCTGTTAAACTGTTGGACTAGCAGTTTGGATATTTCTGGCTACCATGCAGACTTTCACTATGGCCACGGCACTGTCAGAGCATGGCATGGCATGGTATTGTAGGGGAACAGCATGGGCATGGAATGGTCACAGCATGCTACGTGTGAATCAGACTTTAATCAACCAGTAAACCTAGAAGTCGAAACTGAAGAGAGAGTAATTGCAGATGAGAACAAGAAGAAAGGCTAACTGGATTGGTCACACCTTGTGTAGGAATAGTACTGAATGAAAGAGAGGGAAGAATAGAAGTGATAGGAAGACAAGACATATGTAGCTACTGGATGACTTTAAAGAGAAAAGAGGACACTGGAAATTGAAAGAGGAAGCACTAGATCACACTTTGTGGAGAACTTGCTTTGGAAGAGGCTAAAGACATGTTGTAAGACAGACTGCTGAATAAATGAAGCTATGACTTACACTAAAGAGGAACATAAACAGCCAAATTGACAATAACTGATGTTATAAAAACATCATGCAGTTTCTAAATATGTCAAAGCTGAAATATGGAGTGCAATGAGTGTACTTTATATCAAAAGGACAGTGTTACTCACGGAAACAATGAATTCTGACATTTACATTCCATTCACTCTGGTGTATATTTTGGGAATACCTGTTCTTAACTTGAGGAGTGAGGCAAACTACACTTCCCAACCTGAACTTACGCACAGATACTCTTCCGATATATTGCAGATATAACCCATGCAAACATTGCACTTCCTTTGCAAGAACTGAAATACATTATCTGAGCAGAAATTGCTAATATTTAGAGATGAGATATCTACCTTGTATCAAGATATAGTTCAACAATTTGAAAGGCCTGCTTAGAAAATACAGGTCAATACTCAAGATAGAGGAAAATGAACTACAAAGGAAAAACAGATCCAAAATTCACAACAGAATTAGGTTTTGAATGTAATAATGCTTCATGACAACTGCATGAAAAACAAAGCGCACTGTACTTTGCTAGAAACACAACCACATATTACTCACCGAACTTGTGTTAAGGGCAGGAAATATTTCTTCGGCTCGATGCAGTACAACCTTTGGCACTCTAGTTGCAAGCGAATGAAGTATCTTTCGTAATTGTGATGAAATATGTCTCACGCTCATGATGGTTTCCCTTAATGTTATTGCTTAATTCAGAGTAGACAGGACGTACATCACCTATAATGTGAAAGTAAGCAAGTGTGTCCTATTTGCAAAATATAACACCAGTTAAGTATTTAATAATAATGGTCAGACAGTTTCAAACACAAATACAATAACATATTATAAACGAAAAAAACACAAATTATACACAAGGAGGGAAAACATTTGTCAACACAGAAAACAATACCCTGATCATTTCAAGCTTATTAAACACAGATTTTTTTTACTAGAATTTGGTCTAAAAATGTCATATAGGCAAAACATAACACAAAAAGTAATTATATTACTACATAATTAATATACTACTAATAAAACCCAGACATAAAACATGAGGAAATAATGCCATCAAAACCATGGAATTTTAAAACAGGTAAAACTTACTTTATACACACTACATAACTGCACTGATAATCTTATACCTAATCAGATTAAAAAAAAGATAAAATAACAATGTAGAATAGTATACAAAGGTGGTGAAAGAAACACCAGGGAATTTATCTGGCAAAAAACTGTGTTAACATTAAGTAAAATCTGGCAGATTAACATGCATATATATGCCATACACTTGGAAACAAGAATTATACATATCTTTTAAACCCAGAGACAATTGTAATGCTCCTAATACATAGAATTTGCAATGTCAACTGCAATGTGTGATGTGTTCCCTTCATAATGATCCTAGAACTGAAGAAGAAAGAATGCAGTAGTCTTTATCATACATACTGACAATACAATTTCCAAATCACTTGCTATAATAAATCCATCACTGTTTGCAACATAGCCAAGGTAAGTGGGTCCTTGTCACCACTGCATGGCACGTCCTCAGGTTACGGATGGAGGAACAGCCTCCAACATGGAGGGTAGCTGTGTATATATTGAATAAGCAGTCGCAGACAGCCGACAAGGGATGGTACTACAGCTTGGGTGTTAGGTGAGTTGCTAACAACTCCATACCATAAAAATGTGTCATGTTATAAAACACTAACTGGTGCTTCAGACCTGAACTGATTCTCTGGTTCAGGCTCAGTACAGGGACAGGTGGAGGGCAATTCTGAATGCAGTAATGAGCCTTTGGGTTCCACAAAATGCAGGGAATTTGTTGACTAGCTGAGCACTGGTTGTTTATCAAGAAGGACTCTGCTCCACGGAGTCAGTAAGTAAGTAAGTAAGTATGCAATATAGTATAAAATACATAGCAAAACCATATTAAGATTTGTCCCTAAATATTTCGGACAATCCAGGCCATCCTACAGGTATACGAATTTACACACCCAGGAATGTACAGAAACCTTTAATTTCCAGTCATAAAAAATACTTTATGATGATAAAACATTTACAATCCTACTAAATAGGAAATTATTTTTGTAAATATTTTATCATATTAAAGCAGTAATATGACTAGCACTGCGAAGGAATGTATTCCTTCTGGGATATATAAACTGTTCCCCTGAGGCTGGACTGGACTGGCCAAAATATGCAAAACGCATATCTCATTTTTCAAAAAGATGGCTGTAAACTGCTGTGCCAATCACGTGTTCAGTATTTTTTACTGTATGCCACAGCATTATATTCATACTATGGAATGTTATAAAACTTCCCATTACAAAGGATATACAAAATATAAATACATTCTGTTCATAACTACGCTACCATACAAAATAGCACCAACGCACTTAATTACTCTGACAATGAAGTATCCCAACAAGGATAACGAATGTCTGTAAACTATGATACTTTTTTTTACTAAAACTATGGTACGGTAACACAAATTAAGAAAAACGGACTGCATAG
>Ga0123355_10011271_pt1 | contig 13769 bp, 17 predicted proteins | sample TergutEmb28metaG_3_FD_89872 | JGI IMG/M metagenome (GOLD analysis project Ga0123355, IMG submission 89872) | Embiratermes neotenicus P1 segment gut microbial communities from Petit-Saut dam, French Guiana - Emb289 P1 | ecosystem: Host-associated > Arthropoda: Insects > Digestive system > Gut ... | reverse complement strand
GCCTTGATTCTATCACATTTATTAAGCTGAGCTGGAAGGATTTGAACCTTCGAATGCAGGAGTCAAAGTCCTGTGCCTTACCGCTTGGCGACAGCCCAATCGTTGAACATTATAAACCATCCTGGATAAGATGTAAACAGTTTTTTGTTGATTTATCAAAATAATTATGAAAAAATACAGGGATGATTTTGACAAAAGCTTTAAAAATCTGTAAAATCAAGCTAAATCTGGATTTTGCAGGAAGAACTTGATGAGCATAAAAATGATAGTTACTAATCTTGGCGGAACCTTCTTCCGTAATGATAAAACTGTATCTGATTATACTATCAGTATTTTTAAGAAATGCAAATAAAAAGACATTTTACTCATTTTTGAAACAGCAAGGTTATGCATAAAGAAGCCATTAAATCAAAAGCGATAGAAACCCTAGCATATTATTGGAGGATTAAGCAATCTGAAATAATGGCTTTAGGTGGTGATATAAAAGAAATGACGGTGTAGCTAGGTGGATTGAGGAATATGTTTTGTAAGCTTACGTAGATGATTTGGGTAAAAGCACTCTAACCTTGATTCTATCGGTTTATACGAATAAAGCCCCATCTGCCATCTTGGCGCACAGCAGCCATATTTTCCGATACGGCTCTAATCATTTCAAACTCTATATTTACTGGGATAACTATATCTCCACTTTCTTTAATAAATCCCCATCTGCCTCCACTGACTTCAATGCCTCCGCCTCCCCAAGATAGCCATTCGCCGCCAATATTTACCACAGCCAATCCTTCACTAAGCATATCTATATGCGTATATTCCAATGGCAAAACCAGATCGCCATTGCTGTTTATTATTCCTCTTTTTGATTCAGTTGGATCCCAAAATTCTGGTATATCTCCTGTGGCAATAACAGCTAAATCTGTGCCAAAAGGCATAACTGAAGCAAATTCCATAGGAGCAATTTCTTGTCCTGTCCTATTAATAATTCCCCATCTTCCGCCTAGATACAAATTCCAATCCTCGTACCAATCTCCTCTGTGTCTGACGCCTATCATGTCACTGTTCAAAACAAAGGTTTGATGGTAAATTGCATCAATCACTATTTGTCCTGTAGAAGCATCTATAACACCGCTTAATTGATCTGGATGCCATCCAACTATAACTGTGATTAAATGATCATAGGCTTCTGTATTCATATGCGCATGTATAGAGCTAAATGTTCCGCGGGGTATTATTTCCTCTCCTGTAACAAAGTTTGTAAGGCCGAAAGTTGGTTCATCATCCCAAAGTTCCCTTGATAACAAAATCAACTCGTCAGATACATAAGCCAATACGGTATAAAGAGGAGGTAAAATTTCGTTTCCATTGCGGTCAACCAGGCTCCAAGGGCCTTCTGACCAATCACCATGGCTTAGTGCAATTGCGTTTTCTGAAAATATTCGTATTCCATGATAATTAGCTGGTATTATCTCGCGGCCTTCTCTATCAATAACGCCCCATCTGGCAGTTGACCAGTCGCTGCCAAAGCCCACCACTGCCATATTGTGCTCAAAGCCATGTGCAAAATGGTATATTGCCGGAATAACTTTTGTTCCGCTTTCATCTATAAAGCCGCTAAGGCCGCTTATCCAATCGCCTACCCGTACTTCCATAAGGCCTTGGGATGGAAAGTTTATCGCATTGTACATTGGCGGCACAATTTTTTCCCCTGTTCGTAAATTAATAAGCCCGTATAATTTGTCGTTATTCTCCCAGGTTCCTGTCACTATTCTTGCTAAGTCGTTATTGAATATAACAATTTCGCTATATATAAATGGGATAATTTCGTTTCCGTTTCTATTTAAAACGCCCCAATTTTCGCCTAATTGTAATGGGAAAAATTCAAAACTCCTACTCTCACCACTAACTGACATCGCTCTTTCGACTGCACTAAAAATATGAAAATTACCAAGCTGATTGTATATTGGCTCTATTACAAAATTGCCTTCTGTGTCTATAATACCCCAGTGGCCATCTTCCCAATCGCCAATCAACACCGAAGCTAAGCCATCGTGAAAGTCTGTTACAAAGTCAAATGTAGGTGCAATTGCAAGTGACCACGAATATTGCGAGTACTCAGGTTGAACTTCACACAGAGTATCTATATCATTTTCAGTATAATCTGTATATTCTGGGTATTCATTCTCTTCGGTACGTCCGCAAGCAGCGAGGATAAAAAAGCAAATTAACAATAAAATAATTTTATAAGACATCGTTTCCTCCAAAAAATTACACGGCACGTGGTAATACGTGCCGTGTTCAATTTTTTTATATAAAAAATTTTATTTAAACTTAGGAAGCCAATCGCCGTGCACATCAATCAAATCATCCACCATGTTACGGATATCATCTATAGATAGTTCGGCGGCGGTATGTGGATCAAGCATTGCGGCGTGATATACGTGGTCTTTCTTTAAGGTAACCGCTGCTTCTATGGCGACTAGATGTACATTAACGTGAGTCATATTCATAGCGGCCAAATGTACTGGCAACTTGCCTACGTAGCAAGGGTTAATGCCATAGTTGTCTATCATAACTGGGATCTCTACACAGGCTTCGTGGGGTAAGTTAGAGATTAGGCCACCATGATTTATTACGTTGCCACCTAGCTTAAATGGCGTGCCTGTGATTCTGGCTTCCATTATGTTGGAGGCATATTCACCAGTACGCTCGTGCTTAATTTCGCTGGCATTTTTTACAATACCATCATATTGTTTTGCCCAGCTTGCAATTTGCTCTACACAGCGGCGTGGATATTCGTCCAAAGGAATGTTAAAGCGGTCTATGAGTTCTGGATATTTAGATTTAATATACCATGGGTTATATTCTGCATTATGTTCACTGCTTTCTGTACAGTAGTAGCCAAGTTTATCAATATAATCGTAACGCACCATATCCCAGTGTTTTTCGCCTTTATTCTTTTCAGCAGCACGTTTGCGAATTTCTGGATATAGATCGTTGCCTTTGCTATCTGTGATGTCCAATAGCCAGCCCATGTGGTTTATACCTGCGATTAACTCTCGGCGACCTTCTAGTTTATCTTCCATACCTAAAGGCCTTAACAGATGCTCTGAGCATCCTTGTACACTATGACATAGGCCTATGGTAGTTATGCCAGTATAACGTTGCAGATATCCGCAAAGCATAGATAATGGGTTAGTGTAATTCAAAAACCAGGCATTTGGACAAACTTCCTGCATATCCATAGCAAAATCATGAAGCACGGGAATAGTACGCAGTGCACGCATAATTCCACCTATTCCTAATGTATCAGATATAGTTTGGCGCAGGCCATATTTTTTAGGAATTTCAAAATCTGTAATGGTACAAGGATCGTACAAACCAACTTGAATAGCATTTACAACAAAATCTGCACCACGTAAAGCTTCTTTGCGGTTTTCTACTCCCAAGTAGGCTTTGATAGTGGCTTTTCCGCCTAAACCAGTGTTAATTGCTTTCAAAATCGTTTCACTTTCTTGTAGACGCTTCCCGTCTATGTCGTACAAAGAAATTTCACTGTCTGCCAGTATAGGAGAGCTCATTGCATCTCCTAAAACGCTGCGGGCAAATACGGTGCTACCTGCCCCCATAAAAGTAATTTTTGCCATTGTTTTCTTCTCCTTACTCTTCCCAGCCATCTAAGGTCTTATGGGCTACTTGTAATTGTTGTGGTATATCAAGGCTTTGCGGACATTCTGGTACACAAACCCCACAATTCGTACACTTATCTACACTGCGCCCGCCTCTGCGCGTAAACATGTAAGAGCGGCGCGGTTGGTCAAATTTTTCAAATCTATGGCCTTCGTTATAAAGTCTAAAGGCTCCGGAGATATCTACCCCCTGTGGACAAGGCATACAGTAATTGCAAGCTGTGCAGTTTATAGCTACAACAGAATCATATGCTTCTCTAGCAGAGGAAATTAAAGTTTTTTCGTCTGCGCTTAGACAATTCATATCTGGCTGAGAGAAAATTTCTATATTTTCTTTAAGTTGCGCTAAAGTGGTCATGCCACTAACGATAGTGCCAACCTCTGGATAGTTTGTAAGATGACGGAAAGCCCATTCAGCAGGTGTGCGCTTTACTGAGAAGTTGTTATATAATTCTGCTACAGGACGCGGCGCCTGGGCTAAACCGCCGCCTCTTAAAGGCTCCATTATGGCAACACCTAAACCATGTTGATGCGCTGTGTAGATCGCTTTTTCTGTAACTTCTCTATCAACATCTAATAAGTTTTGCTGAATTAAGCAAGCCTCCCAAGGATAACGTTTGACTACTTCTTCAAAGGTTGGGTAAGCACCGTGATAAGAGAATCCTATATGCTTGATTAAACCCTCTGCTTTAAACTTTTCAAATTCTGCAAAAATTTCTCGCTTTTGGATTTCGTCCCAAGTTGGCTGCATGATACAGTGTAGCAGGTAAACATCAATATAGTCTGTACGCAATTTGCTTAGGGTGTTTTCTAAGTTGCGTCTAATTTCATCTTGGGTAGTCATTGCGCCGAAAGGTTGTTTGGTTACAATTTTAACTTTTGCGCGGCGACCTCCTTCTTCTAAAGCTTCGCCTAAAACGGCTTCGCTATCCTTGGCATGGTAACCGAAGGCTGTATCAAAATAATTTACGCCATTATCTACAGCATAGCGGATTAGTTCGTAGGCTTTTTCTCTATCTACGCCTTTGCTGCCATCATTTTCATCTATAAATGGTAGGCGCATACATCCCATGCCTAGCAGAGACACCTCGCCAATGTTGCCAAACTTTCTGTATTGCAATTGCAATCTCTCCTTTGTGAAAATTTTGTAAAATTATTGTATAGGATAGGGGGGTGAAAAGCAAGCTTCTTAAGCTTTGCCTTATAATACTGAATCATCCAACTGCCAGTCAAGTTCTTCATAACTTTTGCGGCGAGTTACTTTGTCTGCAGATAGTATTTTGATGGCATACTTCGCCACATCTTTTGCAACTATCCGTGGTACTACAATTACACCATCACCATCTGCAACAATAACATCCCCTGGGAAAATTGTTACACCCCCGATTGCAACAGGCACATCTTTTTGGTCAAATTGAATTTTACATTGCACCATAGATTGGCCTATAAAATGCGACCATACCGGGATTTTTTGCATAATGGTTTCGTCTGTATCACGAATGCCTGCCCCATTAAGTACAAAACCTCGGTTACCTTTTTGCAATGCTTTTAGGGTGTTTTCTGAGCCAAGCAGCCCAACATTTACGCCACTTACATCTATGGCCATAAAATCGCCGTCTTGAATGTCATCCATCCAAGGATATGTACAAACATTGCCGTAGTACCAACCTTGCCATTCGTCATAGGCATCACCTTTAGCTTCTGGATAGGGGCCAACGTAGGGTAGGTAACGGGCTGTGCGGGCAATCCCCACTGCACGAGTGCGGAACAATGGACGCACGCCTGGCTCCATAGAACCGAAATTGTGGTAGCCAATCCAGTCTAGGCCATCGCGTACGTCTGCTACGCGTAGGTCTTTGAATAGTTCTAGTAGGTTTTTGTTTTCATTTTGCATGGTAACACTCCTTTTCGCCTTCTTGGTTTATCATTTATAATTTTTCTTTTAATTTATTGTGATTACCAGCGATGATTTGGTTAAAAGCACTCAAGGCCTTGTATTCTCAGCTTTCTTTAACCAATGGCGTATGCCCTTACCCGCAAATGGTTCGTCTTTAAATCTTGGGATAATATGCAAATGCGCGTGAGAAACCGTTTGTCCAGCGGTTTTACCTACGTTCCAGCCTAGATTATATCCGTCAGGATTATATTTTTCATCAAGATATGATTTTATGATGTCTATCATCTTTTTGGTGTCGGCCCACTCCTGTTCAGATAAATCAAAAGGAGTTTCTACGTAGGATTTTGGTATTATGACGTAGGAGCCGATGAGGGTTTTTGTGTATATGTTGTCGTCCTTGTCTGTGGATGGGATGCCTATGCATGTTTCGTTTTCAAAAGTTTTGAGGGTGTTCATGTTTTTACCTTCTTTCTACAGCTTGTAGTAGATGATTTGGATAAAAGCGGTTTAGGCTAGGTGGTTATTGTATTTAGCAGTAAAAACGTATGTCTTCTGTAGTAAAATGCTTTTTCCATTCGTAACAAATAAGGAAAAATTGTGCAGAAACAACTTCTAGCAACTTATTTAGTTCGCTTGTTGGAATACGGCTATCATTATTGGCAATAATACATTGCCCTTTTGATGTCAACCATATTTTAGTTGCGTTGGAAGATGGCTTGCCTTTACAAATATGAACATGGATAGGCTCGTTATTTTCGTTTGACCAGAAGAAAACACGATATCCAGCAATGATAAAAAGACTAGGCAATACCCATTCCTCCTGCCTCTGAATATCGAAAAAACAAATGCGAGTTATTCTGTAAAAGTTCCTCAAAAAAAGCAATCTCCGAATTAGAATATCCTTTTTTTATTATCCACTCATAGCTTGGCAAAACGCACCTGGCTGTATCAAATCCATCTTCCGTAGGGCGTTCAAAGTGCACTTCTACTTCCTTTCGATTGTTCCTATCAATGATATGTGAGTAGCATATCTCTGTTTCGTCGGACAGCGTGATATAAGGGTACAACATGCAATTGCCTCCTTTACTTACTTTCTTTCAACTGACTCTCATGCTTATAAAAGAAATCCACCCGTGGTTCTAAAAAGTTAAAATTATACTCCGGGGTTTTATCAATATATTCCCAATTCCACATATTTTCATCTGCGCCTAGGTACTCTCGTACTTTCTCTGTGCCTTCTGGTGCAAAAGGATGCAACAAAATTGCCGCAATCCTTACTACGTGAAAAGCATCCACTAAAGTTTGTGCGCGAACAGAATCATCCTCTGTTTTAGCGTTTGCCGCCCATGCTTTATTTGCATCTCGCAGATAAACGTCCAGCATATCTATGATTTTAGAAAATTCAAATCGATACATGGCCCATTCGTAATCGCTTATTACTTTGTCGGCGGCTTTTTTTGCATCCTCACTGACTTCTACGTTTGGCAACTTGCCATCAAAATATTTTTGAGCAGTATAGAAGCAGGAGCGTATTAGGCGATTGTATACGTTTGTAAGGATATTGCCTTCGGCTAAAGTAGCATCAAAACCTTCTTCACCAGTTAAAGCTTTTGGCTTAAAGGAAGCACTGTTACTTTGCAAAGACATATGGGCAAAGTGCATACGCAATTGCTCTACGGTATAATAATCTAGCAAAGATTCTGCACTTGGGGGCTTAACATCTCCGCTGCTAGAGGCCTTGCGATTGCCGAAGAATAGGTGACGATTGGGGACTACACGGGGCAGCAGCTCTAAATGCGGGCGGCCTGCCATCTCGTTAAGAGCCATAAACAGCCCCATTCCCGCCACGGCATAGTAGTAGATGTTATCCTCGCCAATAAATTGGTATACGCGTGAGTCTTCACCGTTCCAATAGTCCTCCCAGCCTTCATTGGAGCCTTTTGCCTCTAATAAAGCAGCTTGAACAAAAGCCATTGGAATCCACAAAGATTCTGGCCATACGTAGAAGGTTTGATCTGTCACACCTTCTATTTCTGGTACAGGTATGCCCCATTTTACGTTGCCTGTTAGCCTAAAAGGCACAAGTGTAGTACCTGTGCGGAAGCGTATACCATGTTCTTGCAAGATAGCGCAAGCAGTTTCACGGTTTTTGAGTGCTTTAAATGTGAGCGTTGCAGATTGTTTTTCTTCGTTGATATCTGCTAAATGGCTGGGCATATCTGCCATGGCTTTACGCAGAGTTTCAAAATCTTCTGTTTTTATAAGGATAGCCGGGTCTTTTAAGAAGTCAGCAACGTTTGTCATTAAAAATTTGCGGCTTAGGCCTTCTTCTTCTAGCTGGCCTTGCCTTTCTTTTAAAGCGTTGCCGAAGCGTTCTAAATCAAAATACCAGTTTTTAACTGCTTTTAAAGATGGTGTTTTGCCTGTGGTTACAATTTTTGGCATGATAAGATCACGCGGATTATACTGATGCCCCATTTCGCATTCATCTGCATAGGCGGTGCTGGACTTGCATTTTGCTACTGGGCATCTGCCTTCAACTTGCCTTCCGTTTAGGATTGTTTCATTTTCGTCGTCATAAAACTGTTCTACTTCGCCTAAAAATAGATAGCCTTCTTTGTACCATTTTTCAAATAGTTGTACTGATAGTTCTTTTTGGATGCGTCCGCCTTCGTATAGGGCAGATGCACCGAAGTAGTCTAAGCTGATGTTATAATCTTTAAGTGCTCTTTTTTGCGCAAGATGATTTCCTTCTACAAAATCTTCAATTGTACCTTCAAATCCGTTTTCTACGGCCTGTTGATGTTTGACTACAGGGCCGGCACCGTAGCAATCTGTACCGGTTACAAAAATAACATTGTCTTTGCCTATACGATCTCGCAAAAATCTAGCATATATATCTGCATGTACTAAACAGCCTCCAACATGGCCGGAATGTAAGTGCTTATCGCCATATGGCATACCGCCGGTTACTACAGCTTTTTTTGGGAAATATGGTCTCATTATTAATCGCCTCCATAAATTATGTTTCACACGTGCCAAAAATATCCCCAAAACGTTCCATCGTAATATGGGGAATTTCGGCTTCTTCGTAGGTTTCGCCTATGGCGGCAAAACCTAGTTTTTCATAAAATCCACGCACAGATAACTGGGCGTGGACAATCTGTCGCTCTGCTCCCATATTAAAGGCCATACGGATTAATAGGCGTACTGCTAAATCTCCAAGTTTTTTTCCGCGGAAGTTTGATAAAACGGCGATACGGCCTAGTACAAAGTCGTCGGCTGTGATTAGTAATCGTCCAGTTGCCGCAGGTATGCCTTGATAGCAGATTAGCAAGTGAATGGCCGATTCGTCTAAGCCATCTTGCTCGACTGCTTTATCTATTTTTTGCTCTTCACAGAATACTGCTTGGCGTATGTTGTAGACCTCTTGGAGGTCTGGTTTGTTTATTCCTAGTAGCCATTCGGTTGTGATCATTAGGTTACTTCCTTATCCAAGCGAATTTGATTTTTTCGTTTCGTTCAACAGGATCAAACTCTTTATGATCCGATGTGAGTATATATGCATCTAAACTTGCTGATTCTCCTAAAGCTATCGAATCAGCAATAGACATTTTATATTGAGTTTTTAAACGTCCGGCTTCACGAAAAACAGAATCGGAGATACCATCTATTATATTTATAGGGAGCTTTAAAACCACATCATAAATGTCCTCAGCTCGTTGTAAGCCCTGTGAGCGCAAAACATCATAATAAACTTCAAACAGATTTAATTTGTTCATGTATATTTTTGTATTACCAATATCAGCCTGTTCTAGTGCAGACTTTACAGTATCAAAACCTTCTTCTTGGTAAAAGAACGCGAGTAGAGCACATGCATCAAGAACATACTTAGCCGCCATACTCAAGCTCCTTCTCTAACTGCTTTCGCTCCATAAATCTTTCAACTTCGTGGCCATCACTCTTTAATATTCCACATGCAAGTTCAATAGGGCTTTTTACAGGGTTAATTATTATAGCATCCCCACTCTCAACTAACTCAACCTTTTTGCCACGCAATTTAAAAGCGAGGATTTCTGGTAAATTTAAGGTTTCTGCCTGTAGTATTATAGAACTCATTAATATCATCCTTTCTATTGCTACAACCCGTAGTAGATCCTTTTGCCAAAAGCTTTTAAAGCTAGTTATTTCAAGGATTCAAGCCAAGCTTGCTCTCCTTCTTCCCAAGTGCCATCGTAGGCATTGACAAAATCTATAAAAGGCCCTACAAAATTTTTACCGGTCGGAAGTGACAAAATATTAGCCTTAGTAAATCCCGGAGAACAACTAGCTAATTCACTATTTTCTATATCATTTATAGTCGCAGCCATATCATAATCTATATGCTTAAACGATAATTTATCTCCATCCAACAAAGTATAACAAGCCATGCCGCCAATACCATCCATTGATAGACCAACAGAGCCAACACATACTACCCTTTGATTACCAATACGAAACGACTTTGGCACATGAATATGCCCATTAAATAGCCATTTTTCAGTACGGCTTGCCGCAGCTTCTGTTGCCGTTTTTTCTGTTTCAACTCCAACATGAGAACTCCACGGCGCAGCGTGAGATAGAAAAGCACCTCCGGGGACGGAATCAATATTTAGTGTACTGCTAAGCACTTCTAAATAATCCCAATGATAAGATTGCAAGGCATTGTAAGTCCAGGCCATACTAGCAAATTGAGCACCTTCTTGAGGTTGTATTATGCCTTTTCTTACATCTAAAAAACCCTCTTCCCAGTTGCCCAAAATTTTGGTTACAGGGATTGAAAGATTCATCAGTCTATCCAATACCTCGCAAGGGGATGATAATCCACCTATAGTATCGCCCAACACCCATATTTCTGAAACTTGTTTAGGCATATCTGCCAAAACCGCATCTAAAGCTTGGATGTTGCTGTGTATGTCTGAAAGTATCGCAATCATATTATGTCCTCTCTTTGCAAGATGGTAATAGCTAAATTGGCAGCAGACGAACTCTATATTTTTTGGAACTTATGCTTAGAATTGCACCGGTTAACAATTCTTCTTTATTATTCATTATCAACGAAACAATCCATTCGCCGTCTTGCTCTGTGTTGATTTGTTGCACTCGTAATAGAATAACGCTCGGCTTTTGTCCGCGAGTAATCGACATTAATGCGTTAAAGTCTAAATCGCTAGTCATTACAATATAGTTATTTTTATTTGCATATTCCATTATTTCAGTGTCTTTTGCGCTTGGCGAGCCAACTTTAATCCAATGAACCGCACTGACTCCTTTTTTTGCAAATAAATCTACAAATTTAGGTGACATATTCATATCAATAAGAATTTTCACACTTAAACCGCCAATTCTTGATGGCTTACTGCCCACGCCCCGTACTCTAAAGCAGCAAATACATCTTCCTGCGATAAATAAGGATAATCGTCTAAAAGTTCAACTATACTCTGACCACTGCTAAGCTGCACTAATATCATGCCTACAGTAACACGTGTTCCTTTTATACACGCCTTCCCCCCCATGATGTTTATATCATGGCTTATTCTTGAGAATTGATCCATGCTTGCTCTCCTTCCTCCCAGGTGCCATCATAAGCTCTGGCAAAATGCACAAGCTCATGTGTGTAATTTCTACCGCTGCCAATAGTTAATGCATTAGCTTTAGCAAAACCAGGGGCAATGTGTGGCAATTCACTGGCTTTTATATCTGCTATAGCCGCCCCCACGTCATAGCTTACATACCTAAATACCACTTTATCTCCATCTATCAATGTATAGCAAGCTACACCGCCAATTTTATCAACAGAATGACCGACAGAGCCAACTGTAACTACTCTCTGATCACCAACTCTAAATAACCTAGCCTGGTGAGTATGCCCGCATATTAGCCATTTTTTAGTATAAGCTTTTACTGCTTCTTCAGCCTGTACCTGCGAATGAATGCCGTTAAATGAATCATCTGGCTTAGCGTGGAATAAAAATGCGCCGCCATCAAGTTTATCAAAAGTTAAAGTGCGGTTAAGCCCTTCTAAAAAAGCCCAGTGCTGCGGTTGCAAAGTATCAATTGTCCAAGCCAAAGTAGCAAACTGCGTCCCTTGCCAATATTCAGGATGAAGGCCATTTTTGCCATCAAATAAATTTTCTTCCCAATTTCCTAAAATAGCTGTCAGCGGTGTTGTAAGATTCATTAACCTATCCATAACCTTGCAACTGCCAGCAAGGCCTCCTACTATATCTCCTAGTACTAAAATATCGGTAACTTCCTGTGGCATATCTACCAATACAGCGTCTAAGGCTTGAATATTACCGTGTATATCAGAAAGCACTGCAATCATATTATCTACCCTCCATGGATTTAAGCCAAGCCTGCTCTGCTTCTTTCCAAGTTCCATCATAAGTTTGCACAAAATCTGTAAGAGGTGCTACGTAATTTTCCCCATAAATAATTGCTAAAGTGTTTGCTCTAGAAAACCCGGGTGCGCAGCTTGGCAAAGTACTATTTTCTAAATCAGCTATCGTAGCATTTATGTTATAACTCACATGCTTAAATGTGACTTTATCTTCATCTATCAAAACGTAGCAAGCTACTCCACCAATACCATCCATAGAAAGGCCGACAGAGCCAACTGTCACAACCCTCTGTTCACCCACTCTAAAAAGCTTTGCTTGATGAGTATGCCCGCACAGTAACCATTTTTCGTTACGGCTATTTGCTGCTTGCTTGGCATCTTCTATTGTGAGAATCCCATTATTAGAATCATCAGGCTTGGCATGAAATAAAAATGCGCCTTTGATGATTTGGGCAAAAGATAAAGTACTGCTAAGTTGCTCCAAAAAAGCCCAGTGGTGTGCTTGTAAAGAATCTGAAGTCCAAGGCAAGGGGGCAAACATAGCATTGTTGCGCCATTCAGGGATTTGACTCTTTCTGTCAGCTAAAAAGCGTTCCTCCCAATTACCCAAGATAGCAGTCATCGGCGTGGTAAGATTCATTAGTCTATCTAAAACCTCACAGTTTGTCGCCAAACCACCTATCATGTCTCCAAGGATTAATATATCGTTCACTTCTTTTGGTAAATCTGCCAAAACTGCATCTAAAGCATGAATATTGCCATGTATATCAGAAAGTACTGCAATCATCTTACTTCCCCCTGGTCAATATTGCCTCAACTATCCTACCCGAAGCCTTGCCGTCTCCAAAGGGATTAGGGGCTTCTGCCATTTGTTTATATTTTGCCTCGTTTGTTAATATTTCACTCGTGATTTTAACTATATGATCCTCGTTTGTTCCTGCAAGTACAAGTGCGCCGGAGCTTGTACCCTCCGGACGTTCTGTTGTCTTGCGCAATACAACCATAGGCTTATCTAAGGCCGGGGCTTCTTCCTGCAAACCGCCTGAATCTGAATATACCAAATACGACCGTTTCATTAAGTTTTGCAGATCAAAAACGCTTAAAGCATCTACAAGTAACACTCTATCGTGGCCAGATAAAAACTTGTTTGCGCAATCTTTAACAACAGGGTTTGGATGTACTGCGTACACAAACTGTACATCTTCAAATTCATCTGCAATCCGCCTGGCGGCTCGGCAAATATTTTCTAATGGCTCTCCCCAGCTCTCGCGGCGATGGGCTGTCATTAGGATAATTCTTTTACTAAAATCCAAGCCCCAAATTGCTACATTTTCAAACTCGTAATTGTCTTTAATGGTATAGGCCATTAAATCTATTGCAGTATTGCCCGTTACAACTATATTTTCTGCCGGAACGTTCTCCTTAAGAAGCTGCTCCCGAGCAAGTTCTGTAGGGGCAATATGTAAATCTGCGATGGCTGTGGTAATTTTGCGGTTTATTTCCTCTGGGAAGGGCTGATACTTATCATATGTACGCAGACCAGCTTCTACATGGGCCACCTTCACCCGATTATAAAAAGCCGCCAAAGACCCCGCCATGGTGGTAGCTGTATCTCCATGAACAAGCACCCAATCCGGCTTGGCTTCTTTTATTACATTTTCAAGCCCAGTTAAAGCCCGTGAAGTAATTTGCGATAGACTTTGGCCACTTTGCATAAGGTTAAGATCAAAATCTGGAACAACACCAAGAGGATTGATTACATCGTCCAAAAGCTCTCTATGTTGGGCGGTTACGCATACTAGCGAAT
>Ga0123355_10011270_pt1 | contig 13769 bp, 12 predicted proteins | sample TergutEmb28metaG_3_FD_89872 | JGI IMG/M metagenome (GOLD analysis project Ga0123355, IMG submission 89872) | Embiratermes neotenicus P1 segment gut microbial communities from Petit-Saut dam, French Guiana - Emb289 P1 | ecosystem: Host-associated > Arthropoda: Insects > Digestive system > Gut ... | reverse complement strand
TAAACACCCTCCCCCTCCACTACCTGCTGGACTTCTACCGCACCGCACAGGCACACTACTTCCTATTGGCTCTGCCACTTCCCTGCTCCAACCCAACCAGGTATAAACACCCCACACAATCCTTCCACTGACACACTTCATTCACCTGCCTATGAAGATGGAACTGACAGTGAGTTCCTAAACGTCGGCAGTTAGAACTCAGACGCCGGGGAATTACCCAAAAAGGAACAAATTACATTTAGAACACGGCGAAAGCTTAAAAAGAAGAAGGATTTATGAAATGGTTTACAAGTTATTAGGCGCACGCAGAACTGCGTCATTCCTGTATGCTTGTCAATAACTTTTGAACTCGTTGCAGATAAGGTGGTGCTTTCTGATAGGTCATTCTGCCAGGTTAACCAAGAAGAAGCTTTATGTTGCTGGGATACCTTTACACTTGAATCTGCCCACTGCCCATTGAGGACATCAGGGGTGTTGGGGGAGGGGGGGTCAATAAAGTTAAATCCACCTGATCATACAATTCATTCTTGCTTGACTTCTCAGGAGGCACTCTCATGTATGCAAGATGCCATGCTTTTGGCCATCTGAAGTGTGGTGATCCATCCAGTTCCTGCCCTGTCAGATGTTTGCTTATCCTTGTTTATCTGGATGTCATTTCACTTCCTCTGTGGGCCATGTGGCATTTTGAACATGTTGGTAGGCAGCTTAGCTTGAAAAGCTCATCTTTGTTGAATGTATTGTTATGTAGACTTTTTGACAGGGAATGTTACAAGCACACAAATGGTATGGCATGCATGCATTAATTGATCCAGTACTGGCCAGCATCTGTGAGGAATATGATGAAGCAGCAGCATTAGATGCTGACCAATTGGTACAGATGTGTGAATGTTACATTTGTTGTTTGAAACCACAGAGATTTTTGTTATTTTTGTAGCATCCATCGGAATGTAATATTTATTGCGAACCATTTCTCAATGTGTTGCTGAGCTGTGAGCCACGCTGATCACTCAGTGACAAAAACCCATCCATTCATTAAAAAACATACACATCACATATGTGTCAACTAACTAGAGAAGTCTTTAGTACCAGAGCATAATGCACAAATAGGCAGTAAGGATAATTTTTTTGGGGAAATGCCATTTCTAGACGGAACAGCAAGGTATGTGTACCGTGTATTGAAAGAGGCTTCTGAGATTTGCCCGTGTAACAGTAATTGTAGTAGTAATGGTGTTTTATTGCTTGGCCTGGTGTGATGCCCTCTCATCCATATGCTTAAGGAGGCCAGATTGTGTCCACAGAAAATAAAATCGAGCAAGGGCGGATTGGGAGCTAGGTTAAAAATTCTGACAACACAAAGAGTCGGAAGGATTACTGTGTTTCAGATTACAGGATTGTGGCATTTTGCAGGTATGACAGTGTCTGATGTTGAGTGAAGCAGAGGATGAGCAGTATGTCAGGGGGGATGGGTTCACACCTTTCACTTCTGCATGTTAGGCATTGATAATTTTGTGTGTGTGCATTTGTGAGCTTGTATGTATAAGTATTAACAGTAGTGTTTACTTGGTACATCATTCTCTGATAATGGAGGCAGACCAAGTCTCTGAAATGTTTGACTTCGTATTTGAACTGACACAACAGTTTTCCCTGGTGTTGTGAGATACCTGCTTCAAATCTTGGCTGGCTGTTGGCTGTCCAGATTTTTTTTGTGGTTATTCTCAGTCCCTCAAGGCCAATGTCAAGATAATACTTTGATTGGGCCCTTTTAATTTTGTCATCCATTCATCATCCTACTCATAGGTGCAGTATAGTGTTAGGTACACTGATAGCTTATTTACGTAACTGACAAAAAGAAGCTATGGTGATGGCCTGAAAATTATATTTACCATTTTGTGTTTGAAATACCTGAGTAGTTACTGCAGGTAGGAATGTACTTTTCAGTACGATTATGGACATGTAACATACCAATAAATCTAAGCAAATATTTTTGCTTGTCTTGGGAATAGCAGTCATGGTGATAGTATGAGTGTTTGAAGATTTATCTAACATTTTTTAGGTGGTGTACATCAGTAGTATTGTGAGTTATGCAAAGTGGTAAATCATTCCAAATGTACAATTGCTACCTGTGCATTTGTTTTTATTGTACAAGTTAAGGAAGGAAGTATCTTATTTGACACAGTAGTAAGAAATTTTTTTTTGTTTTGCTTTTCTAAATCTTTATCCAGCAAGGGGTTGATTCTTAACATATGGTGGTGTTACTGTAGGTCCTGGATATCTGCAGGACATACTGCAGAATGCACTGCCAAATCTTAAGCTGGAGAAGACATTCAACAATTACTGGAGCCAGTCACCCCCATTCTGCTCAATCTGTGCAGCATTCAGCATAGGCAGGGTAAGTGTACTGAAGAAATTACTTTACTTTTAACTACAAGATTGCTATGTTCTCCATGTATACTGTGTTGCACATCCTTTGTGAGTGTGTAGTACCAAAAATAATATGTGCCAGGAACAGGTTAATTAGTGAAGTAATTTTAGTATGAAATCCCTTTTGAAGATTTCGATTGGTGGTGAATTGCTTGTGTGCACAGTTAGTAGGTTTGGACACGTAATGAGAGAGAAACATAGGGTAACCGATTGTCAGATCTGCCTTCACACTGAACCGAACAGAGTAAAATGTGTTAAGGAGGCTACCTTAGCATTGAGCTGAAGAGGGTTAATTGCTAAACACACTGCAAATTGTGTGATTGTTTTAGTGCTGTGGTGGTGGTGTGCCACCTGACTGGAGGAATTACTCTGAACCAGTTGAGAAGCCTGCCACAAGTCCTGTATGGCTGTCCTCAAGCCACTTTGTAACGTACAAGGTAATCATTCTCTTAGAAACAGTTCATTGTCCTAGCTTCCTGTCATTGTGTTTCTTATTTTACCACATTCGTTGAAACAGAAGTATGAGATTAGTTTTCTGAGGTTTATGTAATTTAATTGGATCTGATTGCCAGATGTTTGACGAGAGAGAATAATTTAGATGTATGTAGGTTGGCCTGAAAGTAATGCCCCTTGTTTTTTTTCTTGGCCAGTAACAGTGCTAGAAGTATGAGATTTTAGACAAAACAGATTTGATGTTTCAGGTGTTTATGTATGATGATGTAAAGATTTCTGACAGCACTATTGCAACAGCACCTCACAGTGTGGTCAGTCAATGATGTGTGGTACAAACAGCATGTTTTGAGCTGGTGGGAAACATCCACAAATGCCTTTGCAATGTTCACTGAAGTAGTCCGTTTGACAGAAGCGCTGCTGGTTGCTGGGTGAAAAGAGTGATGGGTTCTGAAACAGGCAAAGCTTTGCTTAGGCTGTCATGTCACAGATGTTCATCCTGAATTGCTGCAGTGTGTTGATGCCATCATTTGCAAAGATTGACACATCACATCACAACTGGTGTTGAGTCTTTCAGTCAGCAAAGGCAATGTTGTCACATAACTTGAGATGCTGGATTTTTTATGGTGTGCATGCGATGTGTTCCTTGGAGCCTGACAGTTGAACACAAAACCAAGAGAAAAGCCGTTTCTTCCGAGTTGTTAGTACGTTTTGAAGCTGAGGGAGAGACCTTCCTATCCCAGATTGTTACAGCAAATGAAACCAGGATCCATCATTTTGAACCTGAGACAAAGTCAGTCCATGGAATGACACGTTCTCAGTCTCCCTGAAAAAAAAAATTGTCAGTGGGCAAGGGCATGATTAGTCTTCTTGGACTGTGAAGGGGTGATTCTTGCGGATGCAATGCTGAGAGGGGAGACATTCAACTGGTTATATCTACATCAGGATGCTGACAGAAGACGGGGAGCATTTCATATTGGTTTGGCCTTAAAAGAATTCAACAGTAATCTTGCTTGAGCATGACAGTGCAAGGATGCACACAAGTTTGAAGACTCAGGAACCGTCATGGCATTTGGTTGAACAGTGTTACCCCATCCACCTTATAGCACCCCCAGATTTGCACCTATTTGGAGCCCTGAAAGTGCAATCCTTGGTACGAAGTTTGGGACTGATGACTGTATGATTCGTGCAATGAGAATTTAGCTCCATGAGCAGGAGAAGCCATGAAACAGACTGTGCATACACAGACACTTGTTCCTTGTTGGCACATGGCCACAGAAGTGGATGGATGCTTTGTGGAAAAATAGGATGTGGAGTCGAATCATCACTCTTCATACTGCGAAATTTTTGTGATTTAGGAATAAATATGTACTGAGGAAAAAAATAAGGGACATTGCTTCCTGGGTAAACCTCCTATTTACCATTTCTTGGAAAACATGTGAATCACTGGTATTCACACATCAAATGATATTTTCTTTCACTGTTATAGTTTTCAGTATTCTTTGTCATCTTTACTTTGATATTACAGAATTTGTCAGAAGTGTGAGATGGTAAATGTTAAAACAAGGCTGAATTGCAGGCAGAATATCTGATGGCATAGGTTCCTGTGTGGAATTCCCAGTTCCCCAGTGATACCATACTCTTCTTAGAACGTGAACATATTGTTTCTTATTTTCTTTATCCACGTCATCTTGTGGATTATTTCACCACCTTTGCTGAAAGCTTGGTGTGAAAAATTTTTTTTGCGCCTGTCAGTTTGTTAAGTTTTGATAGCACTGTATTTAAGGTGCTGTGCTACAAATTGGAAGGTCACTGATTCAATCCCAGCTGGTGTCAGTGGATTTTTCATTGACATAAAATCCTTCCGATCGCACTATGGTCCTGGGGTCAACTCAGCCTCTAACAGAAATGAGTACCAGGAGTATTTCCTGGGGGTAAAGGCGGCTAGTGCGTAAGACTGACAACCTACCACCACCCTGTGCCGTTGTCATGAAATCTGGGAACCTTAACTTCCTAAGAACCCTCTGGGCCTGTCCAGGCCTGTCATGAGACTGATTTACTTTTAAGTGTGTTTATCTTATGTTGTTATGCAGTGTTTGCATGATCACTTTTCCTCATGCTTTCTAGGTCATGATACAGAATCCTATGACAGCAGTATACAGGTTGTTTCAGGTGAATCTGTTATACTGTAGCTCAATCTCCCGTAGGATAAGCTATATTGATGTAATCAGGTATGTTTATATCTGAAGGTGAACATTTACAGAGATACTGGTGAGAACAGTTTTAAAGAGTGAGAGATCTTATACATCTGCTAATTACCAAATACATATTAAAATTAGGAAGAATTTGTAGTTCCTGTAAGGTTAAAACCTGTACTTAAAATCTGTAAACATGTGAGTGACATGAAGACATTAAGTAAGAAAAACTAGCACTAGTTTCATAAAAATTGTCCTTAGGGTTCCTAGTACTTTATATAGCACTTGTGCCATTGTATGGATTGGCTTTGATGTGGGCTTAAGGATGGACCAGTGCTGTGCACTGATATTGCATCATGCTTAACAGGCACAGCAGGTGAAGTTGCATGAAGACCGTGTAATTTTCACAGTAGTATCTCCATAACCATTTAACTTTGGATATGGATGTTTGCATACATCCATGTAATTTAACCTAATGAACATTCTCCTGAAGTATGGCAGATCCCCTCTGAAACATCCTGTATAATCTGTGCAGTAAATCTGGCTGTAAATGACTCTCAGGTTGTCATCTTCCACCACGATGATAGAAAGGTAGTTTAGGGATATGGAAGGTAAAATTGATCTTCAGCTTTATGGGATGTGTGGGAGGCATTACAAGACAAATAGACGCAGCGAACCACTTGTAGTACCAGCTTGGTGAAAATTTTATTTCTGTTAGTGTTAAGTGTTACGCTGTTGCTGATGTACAGAATTTCCTTTCGGTACTGTGTACCTGTGACTGGTGTGCTGTACATGTTGTGGGCTAGCACAGAGTGTAGCTTTGCCCAGACTATTCTTATAACATAGTTTTTAAAGATTTTTCTTTTAAAGTCCATATGTTCAGGAAAAAAGTGTACATCTTTTGACAAATATTTTTTTACATATATTTAGTCCTGAGGAGGTGGTGGGCTGAGAAATACTTCACAGTCACAGGGTTTATTAAGTGGAGAAAGTAATCAGGGCATAACTGAGTTACTGTCCTGGCCAAGCTAGGCACCTCCCATTTTCAAGTCAGATGTGTTATTGCCTGAGCCAACCTACTCCAATTTGTAGATCTAATGTGATATGTCTGTAAACAGGAATTGAATAACATGGCTGTGAGCAAGCGTGGGACAGATGGTGGAGACAGCTCTGTTCTGCTGACTTGTCGTGACTGTGGCGTGTGTGTTCACTCTGGCTGCTATGGTGTGACAGTATTGCCATCTTCTGCCGATCAAATGGATTGGACATGTGACAAATGTCGTGCTGGGATGCATCAGGTGGTGGGTATATGACAAACTTCTTGTTTTATTTTGTATTCCATAAAACAGATGGCAAGAAGACTGCCTACTGAGCTTTAATGTGTCAGAGAACTGAGATGGTCTTTTGTGTCACATTTAAATAAAGTAAGGTGTAATTCCTGACTCAGATGTTTGTATTTCAATGAGATACAGAAGCTACTTTAATTCAGTTACATTGAACATATGTGGCATGTTTAATATAGGTTCTAGACTGAATATTCATCTCCATCAAATCCACATTGGCCCTTTCTAAGTTGTCTTCTTGGGACTTTATACACTGAGCCCAGTGATATTGCAATTTGTGATGTAGTGTGACTGAAACTTAGCAAGCGTTGCCCAGAATTTTGTTTGAATTGGGCTAATATTATTAAATCTTTTTATTTAATGACATCGTGAGTTTTGAGGAAGAATGAGTAACATAGTATGGGTGGTGGATACAGATGGTGTGGGGTTGTGGTCATTTTCTTTTTAAGCAGTCATTCTGCTCCTCTGTTTGCAGGTGGGGTGCAGATTTGGCGATAGTGTGACACACACATTCAGGTTGTTGTTCCGATTGTTCTGAACTGGTCCAAATGTAATTCCCAACGTGTATAAGGAGTGATTTTTTGTTTACAAGGACAGGTTCCTTCTCCATATTTTCATGTTTTACATGTTAATGGACGTCTGACTCGCTCAGAATCTTCCACATAGTTTGCACTGATTTTTAACATGGAAAACTGCTCAAGAACTTTTGCTCTACCCATTTTCTGGTTTCCAAAAACCACTTCCAACATTTTGAATGCTTCTGCCTGCAGTTTAGTGCAAAATTTGTTGCAGACATGCTGTTCTTTCAAGTATGCCATTTTCTAAGTATGCAAAAATTGCAAATTGGACAGCGCATGTTTTTACACGACAAAATATACTCAACAAATATCCTGTGCTTTAGCATTATTTCAAGGAAGCAATAACTCAGCAGACCCTATTGTCTCTGCAACTAGAGGTAGAAGTTTGTGTTAGCAGCAGTAAATTATTTGACCACACTGTGCCTTTTGTAAGCTTTAAGGAGTGTACATGTGCCATGCATATTATTACCTTATCAAGTGCCAGGGTCAGAGGTTGAGGACTCAAGAACCATAACCCTCCAGCTGCTTCTCCTATACTCTGCATCACTGAAATACTGAGTGAGAAATCAGTTCCTGCATGGGGTAGGCTATGGGTAGAACTCATGTCCCAGCCGGGGGGCTTCATTTTGGTTGGTGCAAGTGTTACCAAAGGATAGTTGACCTCCTGAGTTAGTGAGGAGTCGGTAAACATGGGTCTTGAGCTGCCATCTGGCCTCATTTCTGTGGGCTGTAGATTCTGTGTGCAGGCAGCTGCACCATGTCAAGGAACAGTGGCTAACAGTGCCACTTTCATTGGTGGTATTAGACCTGAATTGGACATTATGGCACTATGGTATATTTTGCAGAACTGTGTCCAACTGAACATTGTCTGTAAAATGTTTAGGTAATTCACATCCCTGTGTATAAGTACTAGGAACTAATTCAAGTAAACGATAGTTCCTTATGTTGCAGTATATTTTACGCTACTTTAGTGTGAGATGATACATTGTAATTAGTAAAATTTGGTACGATTGAAGATTACACACATATACAGTGTGTCCCACTCACTATCAAACGTGGCATTTCTTTAATAATTTTACCACTAATGAGGATATTGCAACAAAATTTGAAGCGGACTGAATACACATTCCTCTTCATTTCTGACACAACAAACGTACTCCTGTTCAAATTTCATTGCAATATCTTCATTGGTGTTAGAATTGTTAAAGAAATGCTGGGTTCATTAGCGAGTGGGACACACTGTATATATATATATCAGCTGTGTTGAAAATGACCCTCAAATCTATTTAGAACAGTTATGTACACGGAATATTAATTTTTAAGTTCCATGAATGTTTTGTGTCATAAAGGTTGATCATAAAAGTAATTTAAATTCATGAAACTAAATGCCTTTCAAAATTTTAACATTATTGTGTAGGATTTATATTACTTATAGCTTTTTAGTGCCAGAATTAGTGTCTTCTGAATTATTGTTATTCATTTTAATGTGACCTATTATGGCTATTGGCAAAGTATAATGCTGTTATAGACAATGAAAATTACGCTGTGTTAATATGCAGCCCGTTCTTTGTTGTGGTCATGAGATGGAATTGTATACTAGAACTATTTTATGGTATGGCTGTTCTGTGTGTTTGCAGTCCTGTTGCCTGTGCTATGTTAGGGGTGGAGCTTTGAAACGTACAACTGATGCTCGTTGGGCTCACATACTATGCGCTCTACTGCTGCCTGGAGTTGCATTCAAGGATTCTGTTTGCAAGGAACCGATCAGTGTCCTGTCTGTCAACAAAGTGAACACAGCAATTGTGAGTACAAGGACTTAATTCTTCTGCTGATTACCATAATTGTTTCAGTTAGACTGCAATGTGCTGGTCTGCATGTGGGTGAAAATACTTTTGGTTAATGAACCATAGGCATAATTTCCAGCATTGAGAGCCATTGTCAAATGTGGGGGACTGTTAGTTTGGAACTGTGTGTGTCTTTAATTTTAAATGTTAAATGCACAAAATACAAGCATTGCTGTAAAGTGGGCATTGGCATTGCTGGTTGTACCCGAAGCTGTGTTTTGAACAGAACAAAGTGATCACATTCTTTGTTGGACAATGTAGATGTATAAACTTTTCCAGCACACTGACACACTTTGAATTTTTTGGCTGTCAGAGGAATTGCATTTTTCCATTGCAGTTCAACTTGTTTCGTTTGAGGAGTGAAATGGTGCACTCATGGCATCACTTGTTATTATGTATTTGAGGAACTTATTTCCGTCTTCTTTAAACTCCTGAAGGTGTGATAGAGCAATGTTAAAATATTCATACTTTTGCTTGTCTGCCAAGGTTTCTTTGTACCCAGTGTGCGTGCACTTAGTGGATCCCAGTCGGTCATGGACATTGCTTTGTGTAGCGTTTTGGTGGACAACTCATTGCCTTAGATACTTGTTGAATTATGATATAGTTTTCAAAACTTGGTTCTTCCACTCATATGGAATGCACATCTGTTTTTAATGTGCCAGGCAGTTGTCATTGTGGATCGTCTTTTGACCATTTACAGGCATGTTGCATTCTTGTCATGCTGTCACAGTAAATAGTGAATAGTATCTGACTGACTGACTTGCATCATCTGTTGCATGATATCCATACAAAAAGTGCTACATCTTTTGAAAAATAATGTGCTTGATGAACACGATCGTGTCAGGCAAGGGAATCTTACTTATTGAACATACCTTGTATGTAGTGTTTAATTACAGTATCTAGTTTTTTTTTAAAGTACGAGGGGGCGGCTGATAAGTAATGCACACAGTGGAATATCTAGAAAAAGAGACCATGTATTTAAAAAAATGAAAGTAGGAAGTAAATTACAATATTTTAGCTACAAGTTGACATACTTATTTTTCGACATAGTCACCTTGTCGTTCAATACATTTTTCCCAACATAAAACAAGTTTACGCATGCCGTCAATGAAGAATTCGGGAGTTGCTTGTTTGGTCCACGACGTCACAGCTTGCTTCACTTCATCATCTGAGGTGAAATGAGTCCCCTTGAGATCCCTCTTGAGGTGAGGAAAGAAATCGAAATCGCTTGGCACCAAGTCAGGGCTGTATTGCGGATGGGAGAGAACCTCAAACTTCAGCGTCTCCAGAGCAGAGCAACACGCGTGGTACCCATCGAGAACAGACTTTTGTGTAGCCAAGTAAACCAATGATATAGCCCACTCTTTCTTTAGACATTCCTAGCCTACCTGTTATCTGCTTCTGGGCGGTCATGCTTGATCAGTTCATCAACCTGTTTTTGATGCTTGTCATCTGTCATGGAAACCGGCCTTCCGCTGTGAGGTTGGTCAAGAATATTGGCATGACCTGGTTCACATTCACGAAAATTAATGGCCCGATTTACTGTAGTTCTGTTAACAGTGTTTTCACCATTCACAGCCTGTAAACGGCGATGAATTTCAGCTGGCATTACATTTTCAGCAATTAAAAATTCAGTCACCGCACGTTGCTTCAATCTCGTAGACGTACCACCATAACACGACTCCATGCTAACACGCACTGTTCTAGAACTGGTGTAGAGAAAGGAATGAAACTTTGCACCGCTGTACAGAAGGGTTGTGGCTACAAAGAGACACTGCGCGTGCATCGCTACTTTGCTCCATTGGCAAAATATTCCACTGTATGCATTACTTATCAGCTGTCCCTCGTAGTTAAGTATACTTAATTGTATTTTATAGAGGATGTTAGAATGGTAATGTATCATTCCAAATCTGGTAGTGATGAAGACAGCATCTGCTCCTGAAACCGGCTAACTTTGCTTTAAGATTAGGTTATTGAATTGGAAGCTTTATTTTGTAAACACTGCTTGAATTGACAGTCCTTTAGGTTAAGCAAAGCATTATTTCATCACTTTGCATTTGAATTGAATGAACATTTTGGAAACTGAAGTTGCAAGACAGACTTGTCAAGTTCACAGTTTGAACACCAGGCATTGTGTCACATCATTTTCCTGGAAAACCATTTACTGCAGCTGCAGAGGTGCAGTGTTGGGCATGACAACATACTCATGTCTGCGCTTCTCTGAACACTGTCACGTGAGGTTCAGAAATTTTACGTGTGACAGTATGAGAAATGTTTGTATTACCATATACACAACAATGATCCTTTGGTTAACCAGACAACCAGAGTCGTGCAGACAGTAATAGCTACATTTCTGATGTTAATTTCCAACTGAACAGGCTGCATAACATCAAAGTTATGTGCAACAGTTTACTTGTTTTACTAAGAGAAGCCTGGAACATGAGCCAAACAGCACTACCGTTTTGTAATCTTTTTTTAAATAGTATATCTTAGACAATGAAACTGCATGTATTTCCTTTGTCTGTACTTATAAAACAAAGTGAAATTTTGAAAAATGTTGATTTAGGAAACATGAAATTGGATAAAATATAACATTGTTTTTAAGATTCTGTTGCTAAGACTAGACAGAAAGTGCATACAGTCGAGAGGAGTGCAAAACTGAATTTTTGTTTTATGTCCTGGTGGTACACTATGTGATTGAATCTTATTTTAATGGTGGTGATGATGTGTTATGGTTTTTGTTCGCAGGAATGTATATTTTGTGGGAATCAGTGTGGTGCATGTGTTCAGTGCAGCTATGCAAGATGTCAAAACATGTATCACCCCATGTGTGCATTGCTGTCTGGTGCACGGTTCCACATTTCTTCTTGGAGTAATAATACCAAACACATGAGTATTTCTTGTAAAGGTCATGCACACAAACATGACAAGGTAAGTATAGCTCTTGTCCTGTTTACTCTTGCTGTTTGTGCTTCATATTGACGAAACTGAAGACTATTTGTTGGTGAATTTTCAATTGACACTAATTGCTGTGTTTGTATGTGATACCACCTTGATAAGGTGAACAACAGAAATCTGATTTAATTTTGCACTCTCATATTCCCATCAGTTGATTTGTCTACTTGTTGTTTTTCACAGCTCCTTGCTCACATAGGTAAAGGATCTGTGTTTGCAAGTGTTAAATATTTTCTTAGATTCTATGTCCGAAGTAAGTGTAGGTTAGTGTCAGTAATGTGTGTTCACTCTGCTGGATGTACTGTATATTCAATCCTCTTTTACTTTCATGGACTACTGGATAGAGTGTTCTAAAATAAGACTGGAAAGCAATACAGATATGAGATCAGCTTGTTTTATCCATTTGTGAATGAGAAATGCATGTGATGAGTGTGTACTGCTAGAAACAAGCTGCTTCTGATGGGCCCGTCTGAGTGGATTCACCCCTTTCCCAATTTTATTTGAAGAAAGAGGCATGTGAAGTGTCCAAAATGTGGATTTTTAAGCCTCAGGTGGTGGAAAATGTTAGAAATTCACACACACACACACACACACACACACACACACACACACAGCATGACATGCTCAATTATCTAAACTGTATTAACTGATCGCAATAGATTTCTGTAGTTGCAACTATGAAGGAAACTTGATTTTTTTTCTGTTGAGATGAGAGTTTACTGTCTGAAGTAGATAAGAGTTCACATCTAGACTGTATGGCACTACAGGGTGATTAAAAAATCATGGAGTAATTTTTTGCAACATATTGTAAAAGATAAAGTGCACCCTTGTACAGGCATTGAGGCTCTGTACAGGCCACACAGCCCATAGGGGGAGTAGAGGTATAGCTCTACACCTTCTATACTATGGCACTAGAAGGGGGTGAGGGCAACATATAGTATTCATCAAAAAAGTAAATCAACAGTCAAGACAGACACGGTGTTGAATTAAGTGCTAAAAACGTCCACTGTGCCCAGCAGTTGAAATATTGACTGTTTTCCTCATGTTTGATGCAACGTGGTGAAGGGTTTCTTCACCGGAGTTTGGAATATGCAGAAGAATATTTAGTTTCATTTTTTATGATGTGTGCAGTTTGTTGTGCCCATTCTCTTGCAGACAGCCCCAAAGGTATAAATGGAGAGATGTTGGGTCCAGAGGTTGGGGGGTGCAAGTTTAAGAAACATTGGGATCTGCGAAGAATTCACATATCCTTTTTTCTTTACCTCCTGTTTTGATAATGTAATTGCTCACTAGAAAAGAAAAGAAAAAGAAAAAACTTCATTAGTTGAAAATACTCTACATAGTAACTCATACTCCCTTAAAGTATTGAATCTAGAATCATGCAAACAAAAGACCTCTGAACAAGAAAGAAATTGAACAATTAAATATGTAAAATTTATGTACACTCAAACGAACAAAAACCCATCGCTCTAAGATTTTTAAAGTCCCGAACTGGAAGTCACGTGACGTACAGTTGCCATCATAATTTGAGTTGTTTTAATTTCCCCATATTTGTGCATTCGTGGAGTTTCTCTGTCTTCCATACATTACAATCAACAACACCGCGCATATATTAACTGAAAACAACAATTCAATTGCTTAATATGAAATTAAAACATTAATTAAAATACATTAAATTTCCGAGGCGTGAGGCTAGGTAGCTGTGCTGCTAGGGATGAATGGGTCGACCGGACCGTTCGTTCTTCTTGTCAGAAGGCGGAGCCCAGTGAGTTTAAGGCGTGCTAGAAGTAGCCTGTCGCTGCTTGCACGGTTTTTTGTCGCTGTCGCCGCGATAGTGCAGGTTTCAAATTACAATTCGGGGAGTTCGCGCCAGCTGGCGATAAGGATGTCCTTTGTCGGCAGGCTCCGGAGTGTAGGTCCAGACAGGTTTCATTCCTGTTTCTTATTCAGTCACACATCTGAATCTGCCTGCATGGTTTAGTC
>Ga0123355_10011269_pt1 | contig 13769 bp, 14 predicted proteins | sample TergutEmb28metaG_3_FD_89872 | JGI IMG/M metagenome (GOLD analysis project Ga0123355, IMG submission 89872) | Embiratermes neotenicus P1 segment gut microbial communities from Petit-Saut dam, French Guiana - Emb289 P1 | ecosystem: Host-associated > Arthropoda: Insects > Digestive system > Gut ... | reverse complement strand
CCACCGCCGAGCGTGCCCTGCTCGACGCGGCGCCGCTGCTGACCCCGCGCCAGCTGGAGCGGGCGTTCGATGAAGCGATCGTCACTCGGGCGACCAGCCGCACCAAGGTGAACAACCTGCTGAACGTCACGAGCCGCCGGGCGGGCCACGCGACGCTGGCGGCTATCGCCGATCCGCGCCGCCGGTCCAGCCGCACCATGTCACCACCGGAGGAGGTCGCTCTGCAGCTGATCCGTGCCGCCGGCCTGCCCGCTCCTGAAACCCAAGCCCCGCTGCACGGCTTCACCGCCGACTTCTACTGGCCGCAGGCAGCCGTCGTACTCGAGGTCGACAGCTTCGGCGTCCACGGCCTGGTCCGCGGCAACTTCGTCCGCGATCGCCGCAAGGATCGCGTGTTCCGGGATCACGGGCTGCATGTCGTCCGGGCCACCGACGACGAGCTTGAGGACCAGCCGCTGCAGATCGTCGCCCACCTGGTCCGGACGATCACCGAGCGAACCATCACGGCCGGATGAGGAAACTGAGGGGACCAATCAGGCGGGGCGGACCGCGCTTCCTCAGCGTGTTCGGTTCGATCCTCCTGCTGCTCTGGGGATTCCTGCTGATCACCGCGGCAGGCACCGAGAACGCGATCGTCGGCGGAAACGCGGGAAGTGGAGCCGCGATCGGGGCGGTGATCATCTGGATCGCGGCGATCGTCAGCCTGTACGTGACGTTCGCAGAATCCGCGAACGGACAGCTCGTCTGCGCCGCCGCCGCGGTCGTGTCCCTGATCGCCGTGCTCCCGGTATGGAGCGGCTGGCTGTTCTGGTGGCTTTTCGCCGGTGGCCCGATCGGCCTTGCCGCGGTGCTCTCGGCACGATCACGAACGAGTTAGGCCCGGGGCGCGCGCAGCCATCGAAGCGGGAAGGCAGCTTCTGCGGGACGGAGCGTGCCTGCGCGAGGGGGTCGCCCGCCGGCCATGGATGGCCGGCGGAATGGGCAGGGACGACGCCGGCACCCCGGCGCGCTTCACGGGGCTGGCGGCAGCTCGGCCGGCGCCCCCCACTTGACGAGCACCTCCGGCAGGGCCACCGACCCGTCATCCCGCTGCCCGTTCTCCAGCAGCGCGATCAGCGTCCGCCCGACCGCCGTCGCGGTTCCGTTCAGGGTGTGCACCGGCGCGGGGCGCCCGTCCCCACCTCTAAAACGGATCTCGAGCCGTCGCGCCTGGAAGTCCGTGGTGTTGGAGCACGAGGTCAGCTCGCGGTACTGGCCCTGGCCCGGCAGCCACGCCTCGCAGTCGTACTTCATCGCGGCCGAGGCGCCGAGGTCATCGACCGCGATCGCGACCACTCGGTACGGAATCCCAAGATCCTGGAGGATCGACTCCTCGATCGCCAGGATCCGCTGGTGCTCCTCCGAGGACCGGTCGGGCTCGACGAACGAGAACATCTCGACCTTGTCGAACTGGTGCACGCGGAAGATGCCGCGGGTGTCCTTGCCGGCCGCCCCCGCCTCGCGCCGGAAGCACGGTGAGAAGCCCGCATATCGCAGCGGTAACGCCTCGGCATCCAGAATCTCGTCGCGGTGCAGCGACGCAAGCGCCACCTCCGAGGTACCGACCAGATACAGGTCATCGTCGGGCAGGTTGTAGATCTGCTGCTCTGTGTCGGGCAGGAAGCCGGTGCCGTACAGGGCCCGCTCGCGCACGAGCACCGGCGGGATAACCGGCTCGAAGCCCTCGGCGACCAGCCGCTCGAACACGTAGCGCACGAGCGCCAGCTCGACCAGCACGAGCGCGCCCCGCAGGTAGGCAAATCGCGACCCGGAGAGTTGCGCGGCGCGTTCGATATCGATCATCGGCCCGGCGAGCTCCAGGTGATCACGTCCGGTGCGCCCAGCCTCGCCGCGCTCGTAGAGAACGGTGTCCTCGGCGGGCGCTTCGTCGAGCGGAAGGTTCGGGAGCGTCAGCAGCAGCCGATCGAGCTCCCCGCGAGCGGCCGTCTCCCGGTCGGTCAACTCCCGGCCACGCGCGGCCAGCGCCGCCATCTGTTGCCGCTCCTCAACGCTTGGCGCACCCTTGCGGCCCCGGTTGAACCGGTTCTGCTCGGCCCTGAGCTCCTCCAGCTCCGTCGTGATCCCGCGCCAGCGCTGATCCAGCTCGAGCACCTGCTCGACGCCCTCGGCGGCCGCTCCGCCGCGCCTGGCGAGCGCAGCCCGGACCCGGTCCGGGTCACTTCTGATCAGCCTGATGTCGAGCACGGCGCGAGCGCCGAACGCTAGAGGCCCGTAGGCGGATTATCTGCGGTTTTGACGGCGTCTGGACGCACCTGGGTTCGCCCGTCTCGCGGCAGGTACCGCCAGTACCTGCCTGGCGAGACGGTCTTCCCAGGCACGCCCAGCCACTCGTCAAATTCCACGACTAATTCCCCCACGAGCCCCTACTTGACGGTCAGGGTGCCGACCATGCCAGCCGCGCGATGGCCCGGCACCGAGCAGTAGTAGGTATAGGTACCGGCGGTCAGATGGAGTACCAGCGTACGTCTCCCGTGGGCGAACGTCGGGGTGTGTCCGAGCACCTTCCCGTGAGTCCCCTGCTGGACCGTGACGTTGTGTCCGAGAACCGAGTGGTTGGTGAAGACGATCGTCACCGTGCCCGCCTTCGGCGCCGTCAGCGACGACACGTCGAACTTCAACACCACCCCGCTGGCTGAGAGCTGCAGAGTGTTGCCCACCGAATGGGCCGGGGCCGGCGTCGACGACGGTGACGTCGTTTGACCGGACGCCCCACCGGCTCCCGACGCCGCCGGCAACGTCCCGATCGACTGGTCGATGCACGGCTTGACCCCCGGCGAGGGCTCGAGCGGCGCCTGGCGACCCGCGAACCTCGAGACGAACATGGCCACCTCGCGGGCCTGCTGCCCGACGACCACGTTCTGCGGCATGTAGGCGCCCTCGAAGCCCCCGTTTACGATCGCATAGAGCACGCGGACGGCGGGCCGCTCACAGCGGACGTTGAAGTTGGGTCCGTTGATGTTCTCGGCGGTCCTCGGGTTGGCTGCCGAGCCGTGGGTGCCCGCGTAGGAGAGCGTGTGGCAGCCGCCGCACCGCTGGTTGAAGATCTGCGCGGCGGCGTAGTCCGCCCGGTAGTTCGGATCCGAACTGGGGACGTGGATCCGCTGCGTCCCGCAGGCGCCCGTGACGATCGCGACGGCGACGGCGGCCGGCACCAGCAGGAGCGCACGCGGCGGGCGTTTCATGCGGGTCGGGATCATACGAAAGTGAGCAGGCTAGCCGCTTACCCGTCCGGCCAATCACACCACACGGCGCGCCGCCGAGCGGGTAAAGGAAGACGGCCGATAGCGGCGAAGCTAGATCCTGCGAAACCCCGGCGCTGGCCGTGACGCGGTCGCTCTGACCCCGAAAACGCGATCGTCACCCCCACGGCGGCAACCTAGGGCCGGTCGGCGCCGGGGTGTAGCAGAGTCCGATTCGACGACGGGACGCCCGCGGCGTCTATCGTGCGGGCGCCGTGAAGGACGTACACATCGCCGTCGGCGTGCTCGCGATCGCGCTGAACGTCGTCGCCGCCCTGTGGGGCGGCTGGGCATGGTCGCGATCCCGTCCGAGCGTGTGGTTCTGGCGGCTGCTGCGAACCGGCCAGGCGGTGGTTGTCCTGGAGGCGGTGCTCGGCGGCGTGCTGCTGCTGATCGGCCGCAAGGCCTCGAACCTGCATCTGATCTACGGGGTGCTGCCGGTCCTCATCTCGCTGATCGCCGAACAGCTGCGCATCTCATCGGCTCAGATGATCCTCGACGCTCGCGGCTTCGAGGACGCGCAGGCCGTCGGGCGCCTGCCGGCCGCCGAGCAACGCGGGGTCGTGGTCGCGATCGTGCGGCGCGAGATCGGCGTGATGACGCTGTCAGCAGTCGTCGTCGTGGTGCTGCTGGCGCGGGCCGCGACCGTGGTGCACTAGGAGCCTGTCTCAAAGAGCCTGTCTCAAAATGATGGCGCGCCCGGGTGCGGCCGTGGACACGGCGCCGGATCGGCCGCCGTCCCCTTTTCGATGCCACCAGCATCGACTTCGGGAACACCGACCGCCCGACTTGGTCCACGACCACCCCAGTCACACCCTGATTTTGAGACAGGCTCTAGGGCCCTTTCCCGGGCATTTGAGGCAAAAAGCACTATGTAGCATCCTGACACTAGTCAGGGCTGCCGAGCAACCGCCGGTGATATAACCGCGATTGTGCTCAGGGATTACTTACCCGCGATTGTCTTCGTGATCCTGGGGGGACTCGTCGGAGCGCTGTTCTCGGTACTGAACGTCTTCACGGGCGTCAAGACCCGGCCCAACAAGAACCGCACGACACCTTACGAATGCGGACTCCCATCGGAAATCCAGCGGGGGTTCCGGTTCGGGATCAGCTTCTACCTGATCGCGATGCTGTTCATCCTGTTCGACATCGAGGTGATCTTCCTGTTCCCGATCGCCGTCCAGTTGCGCGCCTTCGGCGGCTTTGCGCTCGGTGAGACGATCACCTTCGTCGTGCTGCTGATGGCCGCGTTTGTATACGTGTGGCGCAGAGGAGCGCTCGAATGGAAGTGAAACGAGAGCAGGTTCCGTCCGAGTTCCGCGCCCGCCAGCTGCTGGCACGCGACATGCTCCGCGGCGAGCTCGAGGGCGAGGAGCTCGAGAAGCAGGTCGAGCAGGGCGTGATGACGACGACGGTCGAGAAGGCGGTCGCCTGGGCCCAGGGAAACTCGATTTACCCGCTGACGTTCGGGCTGGCGTGCTGCGCGATCGAGATGATGTCGATCGTGGCGTCCAGGGTTGATATCGCCCGGTTCGGGTTCGAGGCGTTCCGCGCCTCTCCGCGGCAGGCCGACCTGATCATCCTGTCGGGTCGGGTGTCGATCAAGATGGCGCCGGTCGTGCGCCGGATCTACGACCAGATGCTGGAGCCGAAGTTCGCGATCTCGATGGGCGCCTGCTGCTCGTCGATGGGCGTCTTCAACAACTACGCGCTGGTCCCGAGCGACAAGTTCATGCCTATCGACGTACACGTGCCCGGCTGCCCGCCGCGGCCGGAGGCGCTGGCGCACGGGATCCTGCGCCTCCGCGAGAAGATCCAGCAGGGACACGACCGCCCCGGCTGGCGCGAGCGCTACGACGCGATCGGCACCGAAGAGCTGCTGCCCGGAACCGGAGGCTCGCCCGGTGCCTGACGCGACCGGCCTCGAGCTGATCGCGCAGGAGCTTCGCGACGCCCAACCCGACTCGGTCATCGGCACCAGCTTCAGCCACGGCCGCGCCGAGCTGCAGATCGACCCGGCCTCGAATGTCAACGTCATAACGGCGCTTCGCGACAAGGGCTACAACTTCCTCGCGAGCCTGCACGGGGTCGACTACTACCCCGAGGAGCCACGGCTCGGGATCCTCTACGAGTTGCTCGACATGAAGTCGGTCGACCGGATCTCGGTGAAGGCACGCGTCCACACCGACGACCCCAGGATCGCGACTGTCACGACGCTCTGGCCCGGCGCCGATTTCCCGGAGCGCGAGTGCTTCGACATGTTCGGCGTCGTCTTCGACGGCCACGCCGACCTGCGCCGGATCCACATGCCGGAGGATTACGAGGGCCATCCCCAGCGCCGCGACTTCCCGGTCGGCGGCGAGCCGGTGCTGTTCACCTACAACGAGCAGACCTCGTACGGCAAATGGCAATGAGCACGACGAGCGACTACCGCAAGCAGGAGGAGTCGGTCACCCTGACGACCGAGTCGGCGGGGATGGGCCAGACCCACGAGCTGTTGACCCTCAACATCGGCCCCCACCATCCCGCGACCCACGGGGTGTTGCGGCTGATCGCGACGCTCGAGGGCGAGGTCGTCCGCGACATCAAACCGGTCATCGGCTACGTCCACACCGGGATCGAGAAGACGGCCGAGCAGAAGTCGTACTGGAAGGTGATCCCCGTCGTCGAGCGGATGGACTACCTCAGCTACTACTTCAACGCGATGGCGTTCTGCGGCGCCGTCGAGACGCTGCTCGACCTCGAGGTGCCGCCGCGCGCTCAGTACCTGCGGGTCATTCACCTGGAGCTGAACCGGCTGATGTCGCACCTGGTGTGGCTGGGTACCAGCGCGCTCGACCTCGGCGCGATGTCGATGTTCTGGTACTGCTTCCGCGAGCGCGAGACGATCCTCGACCTGTTCGAGATGTCCTCGGGACAGCGGATGCACACTCGCTACATCCAGGTCGGCGGCGTGATTGAGGACATTCCGACCGGGTTCGCGCACAAGCTCCAGCAGTTCCTCGACGAGATGCCGACCCGCGCCGACCAGTACGCGGACCTGCTGGAGAAGAACGAGATCCTGCTGGCACGGCTGCGCAACACCTGCCCGCTCGACGAAGAGACGCTCCTCGGCCTGGGCGTCACGGGGCCGCTGCTGCGCGCTGCCGGCAACCCGTGGGACCTCCGCAAGGCGGCGCCGTACTCGAGCTACGACCACTTCGACTTCAAGGTTCCGGTCGGCACCGTCGGCGACAACTACGACCGGTTCCGAGTCCGCCACGCCGAGCTGTACGAGTCGACCAAGATCGTCCAGCAGGCGCTTGACGGCCTCCCGGAAGGCCCGCACATCGCCGACGATCGCAAGGTCGTGCTGCCCCCCCGCCACGAGCTCGCGACCAGCATGGAGGCGCTGATCCATCACTTCAAGCTCGTCACCGAGGGCTTCCGGGTGCCGCCGGGCGAGGCGTACTACCCGCTCGAGTCGCCACGCGGCGAGCTCGGCTGCTTCGTCCGCTCAGACGGCTCCGCCAAGCCGGCCCGGGTGCACATGCGCGATCCGAGCTTCGTCAACCTGCAGTCGACCGCCCCGATGGTCAAGGATGCATACATCGCCGACCTGATCGCGAGCCTGGCGATGATCGACCCGATTCTCGGAGGGGTGGACCGGTGACCCTGCGCGCCCGCCACAACACCCGCGACAACACCGGAGGCGTGGACCTGTGAGCTTCGGGCCCAGCAGCGACCCGTTCGGCCCCCGCCCAGCGGTCCGCCGCTTTCAGCACGGTTCGCGCGTGCCCGGCTGGGACGACCACGTCGAGGAGACGAAACCGCCCGCGACGGTCCCCGACCCGGCCACGACCCCCGTGCCGGAGGAGCTGAGAGCAGCGATCGAGGAAGCGATGGCCCGTTACCCGGACTCGAGGTCGGCTTCGATCCCGGCCCTGCATCTCGCCCAGAGACACCATGGCTGGTGCTCGCCGGAGGCGATCACCCAGGTCGCCTGCGTGATGCGCCTGACGCCCGCGTACCTGACCAGCGTGGCCTCGTTCTACGACATGTTCTCGCTGGTGCCTAAGGCCCCAAACGACGTGTTCGTGTGCACGAACATCACCTGCTCGCTGCTCGGCGCCGACGAGCTATGGCAGGCGATGCAGGAGGCCGCCGAGGGCCACGACGACATCCACCTCCAGGAATTCGAGTGCCTCGGCGCCTGCGACATCGGCCCGATGGCGTCGGTCAACGGCGAGTTCGTCGGCCCGCTGAACCTCGACGACGCCGCCCAGATCGTCGATGACATCCACAACGGCCGCCCCGTCCTCGAGCACAAGCAGCTGCGCTTCAGGGCATCCGCCGACCCCGGCGCCAAGGCCGCCACGGGAGAGAGCCAATGAGCAAATACCTCCTGTTCGACAGGATCGACGAGCCGGGACTCAACACGATCCCGGTGTACGAGCGCCGCGGCGGCTACGGGGCACTCAGAAAGGCCCTCACGATGCCGCCTGAGGCGATCGTCGAGGAGATCTCCAACTCCGGCCTGCGCGGCCGCGGCGGCGCGGGCTTCCGGATGGGCCAGAAGGCCAGCTTCCTGCCGAAGGGCGACATGGCCAAGTACCTCGTCTGCAACGCCGACGAGTCCGAGCCGGGGACCTTCAAGGACCGCGAGATCATGCAGAAGAGCCCTCACATGCTGCTCGAGGGGATCATCATCGCCACCTTCGGGACCGGCATCCAGCACGCGTTCATCTACATCCGCGGCGAGTACGGGCTGCAGGCCGACATCCTTGAGCAGGCGATCAAAGAGGCCGAAGACAGGGGCTACCTGGGCGAGAACATCCTCGGCTCCGGCCACTCCTTGAAGCTGGTGCTGCACCGGGGCGCGGGCGCCTACATCTGCGGCGAGGAGACCGGGCTGCTGGACTCGCTCGAGGGCAAGCGGGGCAACCCGCGTTTGAAGCCGCCGTTCCCGGCGATCGAGGGCCTGTACGACGGCCCGACCCTGATCAACAACGTCGAGACGCTGGCCACCGTTCCGCAGATCATCAACATGGGCGGCAAGGAATACGCCACGATCGGCACCGAGACGTCGACAGGCACCAAGCTCGTGTCCGTCTCCGGAGACGTTCAAAGACCCGGCAACTACGAGATCGAGCTCGGGATCCCGAGCCGCGAGCTGATCTACGACCTGGCCGGCGGCCCGCAGCAGGGCCGCGAAATCAAGATGTGGTTCCCGGGCGGCTCGAGCTCACCGGTGCTGACGAAGGACGACCTCGACCTCGCCTACGACTTCGACACGCTCGCCAAGGCAGGGTCGATGCTCGGCTCCGGCGCGATCATCGTCATCGACGAGACCCACTCGGCGCTCGAGGTCGCCAGGAAGGTCGCCAAGTTCTACGCCCACGAATCGTGTGGCAAGTGCGTTCCCTGCCGCGAGGGGACCAACTGGACCGTGAAGATGCTCGACCGGATCGAATCCGGCGAAGCTACCCCGATGGACCTCGACCTGCTCGCCTCCGTCCAGACCGACATCATCGGCAACTGCCTGTGTGTCCTCGGCGACGCGATGGCGATGCCGATCGGCTCGATCGTCGAGAAGTTCCGCCCCGAACTGGAGGCCGAGATCGAGGCGGCGCGCGAGCGACAAGTGGCGTATGCCGCGGCCTGAGCAGAAGATCATCCAGCTGACGATCGACGGCCGCGAGGTCCAGGCGGTCGAGGGCACCATGCTGGTCGACGCCGCCAAGCAGGGCGACGTCGAGATCCCGTACTTCTGCTACGAGCACAAGCTCGGCAAGCCCGTCGGCGCCTGCCGGATGTGCCTCGTCGAGATCGAGGGGATCCCCAAGCTCCAGACCTCGTGCTCGACGGCGGTCAGGGACGGAATGGTCGTCCACACCGAGTCGGGGAGGGTCAAGGATGCCCAGAACGCGATCGTCGAGTTCCTGCTCGTCAACCACCCGCTCGACTGCCCCGTCTGCGACAAGGGCGGCGAGTGCCCGCTGCAGGACATCACCTTCGGCTGGGGCCGGGGCATCAGCCGCGTCGTCGAGCCCAAGCGGCACTTCGTCAAACCGCTGGCCTTGTCGCCGCTGATCGCGATCGATCGCGAGCGCTGCATCCTCTGCTACCGCTGTGTTCGCTTCAGCCAGGAGATCGCCGAGGACTGGCAGCTGATCTTCACCGAGCGCGGCGCGCACACGTTCGTCGGCACCCACGACGGCCACCCGTACGTGGCGCCGTTCAGCGGCAACATCATCGAGCTGTGCCCGGTCGGGGCGCTGACCAGCCGCCCATACCGGTTCCGCGCGCGGCCCTGGGACATCGAGGGCGCCGGCGGCATCTGCACGCTGTGCCCGTCGCAGTGCAACGTCGAGTTCACCGTGCGCGACGACCGTGTCTCCCGCGTGCTCGCCCGCGAGCACCCGGAGGTCGATGACGGCTGGCTGTGCGACAAGGGCCGCTTCGCCTACCAGGCGATCCACGTCGATCAGCGGATCACCCGTCCGCTGGTGCGCGAGGGCACCGACCTTCGCCCGGTCAGCTGGGGCAAGGCGCTGGAGGCGGCGGCCGCGATCGCCGGCCACAGGGGCCGGGTTGCGGCGCTCGTCGGCGGCCAGGCGACCAACGAGGAGGCGTTCCTGCTGCAGAAGCTGCTGCGCGACGGCCTCGACTCCCACGACATCGTCTCGCGCTTCGGACCGGGCACGGTCGAGCTCGGCACAGCACGGGCGCTGGCCGCCCCGGCGCTGCAGGCGACGGTCCCGGACATCGAGTTCGCGCACACCGTCCTGGTCGTCGGAACCGAGCCGCTGGACGACTCCCCGATCCTCGATCTGCGGATCCGCAAGGGCGTGCGCCGCCACGGCGTCAAGCTCGCGGTCGCCTCCGCCCGTCCGAGCGCGCTTGACCACAATGCAGCGCTGAGCGTCCGCTACGCGCCCGGCGAGGAGGCCGAGTTCCTGAGTGCTCTGGAGGGGGCTCTCACGGGAGCCCCCTCCAGCGGCGAGCGCCCCGGTCTGACCGACCTCGCCAACCTGCTGCGCGACGGCGGCACCGACGTCGTGATCCTGTGGGGCGAGTCGCTGCCGGCCGAGGCGTTGCCGACGCTGCTGCGGATCGCCGAGCTGCTGAAGCTCGCCGAGCACGACGGCGCCGGCCTGCTCGAGATCCCCGCCGGCGCCAACACCCGCGGCGTCCGCGAGGCGGGCGCGGTCCCGAATGCCGGCCCCGGCTACTCGGACCCGGTCCGCAGCGGCCGCAACGCGGCCGAGATCGCGCAGGCGGTGGCGGACGGGCAGGTCAACACCCTGTACCTGCTGCAGGTCGACCCGCTCCGCGAGCTCCCCGACCGCGAGGCGTGGCGGGCAGCGCTCGACCGCGCCTTCCTCGTCGTCGCGCATGCGTCGGTCCTGTCCGAGGGACTCGCAAAGTACGCGGACGTGATCTTCCCGGCCGAGTCGAGCGCGGAGAAGGACGGCACCGTCGTCCATCCCGACGGACGCCTGCAGCGCCTGCGCGCCGCGATCAAGCACCCCGGCGAGGTCCGCGCCGGCTGGTCGGTGATCGCCGAGCTCGCGGGGCGCGTCGGCCACGACCTGGAGGTGCTGACCAACCCGATGGCGTTCCGGCAGCTGACGGAGGCGGTCCCGTTCTACGCAGGGCTGACGCTCGATCAGATCGGCGGGCACGGGGTGCGCTGGCAGGAGACCGACGCGGCCGGCGCGCTGCCGGCGGCAGGCGTGGCCCAGCCGGCGGGCGCCCAGTCCGCTGCTGCTGGCCCCGTGAGGCCTGCAGCAGCGGAGACCACCAATGGATCCCTGCGCCTGGGCACCTACCGCTCGATCTGGGCCTCCCCCGAGGTCGAGATCTCGCCGGCGCTGCAGTTCACCGTCGCCGAGCAGATCGTCGAGCTCGCGCCCGCGGACGCCGAGCGGCTCGGTATCCGCAGCGGCGAGGCTGTCGAGGTGGCGCAGAACGGGACGCGGCTGAGCGGACGGGCCGCGGTCCGGACCGGCGTGCCGGAAGGGACCGCGTTCATGGCGGCCGGGATCGCCAAGGACTCGGCCAACGCCCTGACCGAACCACTGGTGGAGGTAACGAAGCCGTGACGGTTCTGGCGGACGTCAACTACTTCGAGCCGTGGTGGATCCAGATCGTCAAGTCGCTGCTGATCTTCCTGGTGATATTCGGGATCCTGCCGCTTCTGACCGTCTACGAGCGCAAGCTGCTGGGCCGGTTCCAGAACCGCTACGGCCCCAACCGGGTCGGTCCGTACGGCCTGATGCAGCCGCTTGCCGAGATAGTCAAGTTCGCCGTCAAAGAGCCGTTCCGGCCGACCACCTCGACCGCCTTCCTGTTCCGGGTCGCGCCGGCGATCTCGATCATGACCGCGGTCGGCTCGATCGCGCTGATCCCGTGGGGCGACGTCCAGCACATCTTCGGCACCAAGGTCGGGCTGTACGGGATCGACGTGTCGGTCGGCCCGCTGTACGTGTTCGCGCTCAGCGGGATCTCGTTCTACGGGATCATGCTGGGCGGCTGGGCGTCGGGCTCCAAGTACTCGTTCCTCGGCTCGATGCGAGCGGCCGCCCAGCTGATCTCCTACGAGGTCTCGCAGGGACTCGCGCTGGTCGGGGTGCTGATCACCGCGCAGACGCTGTCGCTGGTCGGGATCGTCAACGCCCAGCGGGGGTTGTGGTACTTCATCCCGCAGCTCTGCGGCTTTTTGATCTTCATGGTCGCGTCGTTCGCCGAGGTCAACCGGGCGCCGTTTGACCTGGTCGAGGCGGACGCGGAGCTGGTCGGCGGCTACTTCACCGAGTACGGCGGCACCGGGTTCGTCGCCTACCTGTTCGCCGAGTACGTGAACATGATCGTCGTCTCGGGGATCGCGGTGACCGTGTTCTTCGGCGGCTGGCTGATGCCTTTCGGAATCCACCCGCCGGGGTGGGTCGATCCGTTCATCGTGGGCGCGAAGATGATGGCGTTCATCACGCTGTTCATCTGGATCCGGGCGACCCTGCCGCGACTCCGCTACGACCAGCTGATGAGGTTCGGATGGAAGATATTGCTGCCGCTGGCGACCGTGAACCTGCTGGTGACGGCGATCGTGGTGGTGGCATGACCTACGACCCTTCAGCCGACGTGATCGAGGTCCTCCGGCATCCGGCGCCGGGACCCGCCGCCGGCACCTACCGGATCTTCGGCGAGACGCTGCGAGGGCTGAAAACGACCTTCGCGCGGGTCGTCGAGGGCCCCCACACGGTCCAGTATCCAGAGGAGAAGACGCCCGTCTACCCGCGCTTCCGGGGCAGGCATAAATTGCATCGCTTCGAGGACACCGGACTTGAAAAATGCGTCGGCTGCTCCCTGTGCGCGGCCGCGTGCCCGGCGGACTGCATCCGGGTCGTGGCCGCCGAGAACACGCCTGAGGACCGCGTCTCGGCGGGCGAGCGCTACGCGGCGGTGTATGAGATTAACCTGAGCCGCTGCATCTTCTGTGGCTACTGCGAGGTCGCCTGCCCGTTCGACGCGATCACGATGGGCCACGACTACGAGATGTCCGACTACACCCGCTCGGACCTGATCTTCACCAAGGAGATGCTGCTGTCCGAGGCGCTGGAGCGCACGCCGCTGCGGGGCGAGGGCGAATGAGCCAGGTCCTGTTCTTCATCGCCTCGATCATCGCGCTCGCGGGAGCGATCGGGGTGGTGACGCTGCGCAACCCGTTCTACGCGGTGCTCGCGCTGGTCTGCCACCTGGTCGCGCTGGCGGCGCTGTTCCTACTGCTGCGCGCCGAGTTCGTCGCCGCCGCCCAGGTCGTCGTCTATGCCGGCGCGGTGATGGTCCTGTACGTGTTCGTCGTCGCCTACGTCGGCGGAGGCGACGAGGTCGCGGCCGGGTCGGCGCTGCGGGTGCTGGGGCCGATCTTCGCGATCGCGCTGGCTGTTGAGCTGTGCATCGCGATGCTCGGGTCGGCGCTGAAGGGCATCTCGGGCAAGGGAGCACCGTACGTGCTCGGCTTCGGGACGCCGCGGCAGATCGGCCAGCTGTTCCTGACCACCTACCTGCTCCCGTTCGAGGTGGCTTCGCTGCTGCTGATGGTCGCTGCCGTCGGCGCCGTCGTGCTGGCGCGGCGGCGGCGTGGGCTGGAGGACGAGGACCCGGCCCTGGTGCGGATCCTGCGGACGCCTCGCCCCGTGTACTCGGGCACGATGGCCGAGGGGGCCGGCGTCCGCTCGGTGCTGGCCGCGCTCGAGGAGGCGCACGGCGGGGCGCTGGAGGTACCCGGGGAAAGCGAGGAGGAGGTGGAGCGGTGAGCATCGGCTGGTATCTGACCGTCTCGGCGCTGATCTTCTGCATCGGCGTCAGCGGCGTGCTGACGCGCCGCAATCCGCTGGTGATCCTGCTGTGCCTCGAACTGATGCTCAACGCCGCCAACCTGTCGCTGGTCGCGTTCGCGCGGATGCACGGTGGCGAGGCGGGCCAGGT
>Ga0123355_10011268_pt1 | contig 13770 bp, 11 predicted proteins | sample TergutEmb28metaG_3_FD_89872 | JGI IMG/M metagenome (GOLD analysis project Ga0123355, IMG submission 89872) | Embiratermes neotenicus P1 segment gut microbial communities from Petit-Saut dam, French Guiana - Emb289 P1 | ecosystem: Host-associated > Arthropoda: Insects > Digestive system > Gut ... | reverse complement strand
GCTGTTCACTGTCATAGTTGATTTACAAAGGTACATACCTTGTTGATATCACGCAATTCATGGGACTTGTGTGATTGAGGTATGTGGGTTTTCTACCTACATTCCTTATGTGTATATAGCTGTAACAATGCTAACATAAGGTATGTGGTCAAAAAAGCGAAGCACAGGGCTTAATGTCATTAAGTTAAGCCCAAATTAATGGTTTCTCGAAAGAAAAAGCAAGGTATTTAAAGAATACCCTGCTTTTTTAATGGGAAAATGCAACAAAAAGATAGATAAAAAAGACAGAAGGAAATCTGCCTGATGTAAGAAAAAATAAAGTGATTTAAGTTGTTGATGATTACCAAGAATCTTCACTAAAATGAACATCCAGTAACCAATGCATTGATCCAATTGTTTGGTGCTTTGATTGACCTTACGGATGAATAGCTTCAGAGATAATATCTTGTGAATAATCACTATAGTATGCTACAGATGGAACTAGCTTGTAGTAATGTAATGCCCCACTTTTTATAGCTTCAACAAGTTCTGGTTCTTCTGCAAGTTCTGGATGGCGTTCTAAATATATTTTGCCACATTCTTTTATTTCTTCAACAGATGGTGTTTCAGTTGTACCATCAATAGTAACAAAAACGGGCATATTGTTTACTGCTATGCTGATTCTATTATTTTCTTTGAGATTTTTATCTTTATTCGTATTGCCACGGCTTGAAAAAATTAGACTTCCGTTCACCATCACATATTCTATTGGTGTTGCCCTTGGAATGTTATCGCTACAAGTTGCAAGATAGCAAACATCATTATCATTCAACAGCTTTATTACTTTTTCCATTTTTATTTTCCTCCAAGATTTTTTATCTATGCGCAATTTTACCAGCAATTCATTTCAATTTCCTTGTCCATTTGAAATAGCATTTGATAATTCCAGTGGACTATAATCACCAACATTAGTTAATATAACAATTGCCATCCCAAGCTCTTTTACAAATGTTAAAGCGGTTGAAAAACCCTCGCTACCCCCTGTGTGAGAATGAGATGGATATTGCTGTTTATTCCAATTCCACCAACCTAATCCCATATCATAGCCTTTTTGTGTAGTGGCGTATACTTTGTGAGCCAAACCTAAATAACTGGGACTTTCTTCTATATTCATTCTAGCAAACTCAAGCAAATCCTCCGCAGTTGATGTAATACCACCAGCGGGTGCGGCATAATCCCCCTTCCTATATAGTTTCATTGTGCCAACATTATAGTTATACAAATATCCATCTAGCATATCTGGTCTATTTGTTATCGTCTTTGTGTGCTTTAAGCCTAATTCATCATCTAAAAATGCAGTCATTAACTCATCATATGGTGTGTCCGCCATTTGGCAAATGGCTTCTGCTAATAGAGCGATAGAATAATCGGTATAGCTCCATTCATAATCCTTATCTTCCAATTTTATTTTTTTAGCAAACCAAATTAGTTTCTCGTAATCCACTACTCCAAAAGCATCAAAATAGCCTGACGGCTTCTTTCTAAAAGCTGTCCAGTTGGCCTTAAATACGACTTTAATTATTTCGCCTAAAGTGAGTGCCTCATATCGATACCCAGCGGTATGGGTTGCCAACCTTTGAAGTGTTGGATAATACCTACCCTCTTCTAATTCTGGGATGTATTTTGCAACAGAATCGTTTATATTCATTTTACCGACTTGTAAATATTTTGCCAGTAATGATGTCGTAAACACCTTGCTGATCGAACCAATTTCATATGCGTGATTTTCATAGGGTATTTCGCCTGTTAGATCAAATAACTTAAATGATGTTTTCCCTTTGTGTAAATAACCAATAGTTAATTTAGTGTGAGGATTTTCGTCTATCAGTTTTCTGATTAGCTCATGTGCATTTCCACTAATAACCATATGTTTTTAGCCGCCTCCTAATATATAAAATCGTCACGCCTATAGCAAACTACAAAGCAGTTAAGCTGATTTTAGATAGTTTCCGAGGTACTGAAGAATCAATTATTTTAGCAACTTTGCTATTTTCTCAAGCTCTTCCAATGGTGGGTCTGATGGGGTTTTGTGAAGTGTAAAGCCATCTAGATGGTCATATCTGGGGATTATATGCAGATGATAATGCATAATTTCTTGTCCTGCTAATTTCCCATTATTTTGCAAGATATTAATTCCTGCAGGGTTAAGGGATTTTTTTATTTTTTCACACATTTTTTGTGCAAGCGGCATTAATGCAGAGGATTCTTGAAAATTTAATCCCTCAAGACCTTCCTCATGTCGTTTTAGCAAAATCAAAACCTCTCCTACTGTTGCGGGAAAACGGTCAAGAATTACAAGAAAATTTTCGTCTTCGTGTATTTTGTATGAAGGTAACTCGCCATTAATAATAGAGCAAAATATACAACTCATGATAATAGCTCCTGTAACTGGTCGATGAGTCCTTCAAAAACCTTTAAGGCTTCCCGTATAGGTTCAGGGTTTTCCATATCAACCCCAACTTTTTTCAAAACGTCAATTGGATAATCAGAACCACCTGCCTTTAAAAATTCTAAATATGCGTTGACAGCTTCTTCACCATCTTGTAGAATTTTTTGAGAAATTGCGATTGCACTGACGTATCCTGTAGCATATTGGTATACATAAAATGCACGATAAAAATGCGGAATACGCGCCCATTCAATATCTAATTTGTCATCAATAATTACATCTTTACCATAATATTTTTCATTTAAAGCACGATATACGGCATTAAGAGCTTCCATAGTTAATGCTTGACCATTCTCTACCATTTCATGGGTTTTTGCCTCAAACTCTGCAAACATTACTTGACGGAATACTGTTGTGCGGAATTGCTCAAGGTATTCATTAATAAGATATGCACACATTTTTTTGTCATCAGTGCTTTTTAGCATATATTCCATTAATAATGCTTCGTTTACAGTGGAAGCTACTTCTGCGAGGAAATGGGAATAACCAGCATAGATATATGGTTGTTTTGCATTGGAATAAAAACTATGCATAGCATGTCCCATTTCATGTGCAAGGGTAAACATGTCATCCATTTTGCCATCATAATTTAATAACACAAATGGATGTGAGGAATATGTCCCCCATGCATATGCCCCACTGGATTTGTTTTCATTTTCATAAACATCAATCCAACCACTTTCACTTTTCATGCCTTCTTGCATTGCTTTTATATATTCTTCACCAAGAGGCGCAAGACCTTCAACTAGTTTTGTTTTTGCATCTTCATATGAAATAGTTGCATCAACATTTTCTACAATGGGAACATAAAGGTCATATGCATGAAGTTCATCAAGTTTTAATGCTTTTTTGCGTAATCCCATATATTTGTGGAGTGCGGGAAGGAATTCATTTACTGTTTTAACTAGTTGCCCATAGACGGTAGTGGGTATATTGTTTTCATGCAACGAAGCCTCTAGCGAGGATGAAAAGTTGCGTGTTTTCGAAAAAAATACATCTTTTTTTACATTTGAGCTCATCAAAGAAGCAAAAGTATTTTTAAGACCTAAATATGCGTTGTAATAAAGCTCAAATGTCTCTTTGCGAACACGGCGGTCACTGGATTGTAATAATGAAATAAATCGCCCTTGCGTGACAGTAACAGTATCATTGTTTTCATCAATTAGAGTCCCATATTTTAAATCTGTGTCTTTTAACATGTCATATGCATTACTTGACGCATTACCTATTTCACCTGCATCTGCCAGAATTTTTTCAATTTCGGCACTTAAAACATGTGGTTTTTTACGCATTAAATCATTAAGATAATGATTATATAATTCTAACCCAGAGGTAGATTTTATAAAGGTTTGGATGTCTTCTTCGCTTAAAGTTAAAATTTCAGGATTCACAAATGACACAGCAGATTGAACTTTCACCCACAAAGTTTGGGCTTTATCCGCCATTGCTTGTGATGAGGCGATTGAACCATCTTCGTCTAATCTCATCCTAGCATAAGCAAAAATGTTATTTACCTTTTCATCTATCTTGTTTACCATGTTTAAGCAATCCAACAATGTCTGCCCATTAGTTAGACTGCCCTTAAAAGTTTCCACTTCTTTTAATGAATTTTGAATTTCATCAATGCTGGCTTGCCATTCAAACGCACTTTCATAAATGTGTTCTAATTTCCATTGATACTCATGAGGTATTTCTTCACGTTTTTTTTGTTTCAATTCCATATAATCAGCCTGCTTTCTCTTTTAGTGAGGACTCTGCCCCCATCCCCCGCTGTTCTGCTAGGCAAAGCCTAACTATACTTCCTTCGAAAAGTAGCATAACCACTTAAATATATATGTACATCATACCATGAATACAATAATTGTCATAGCTTTTTACGATAGTTTCTAATGATTTTTATGACTATGCCGATATAGTAATTGTCAAGGGTAATGCACGGACGCAAAATCTTTACCCTTTAGGAGTTCAATATGTTTATTAACACAAATTTTAGTAGTATTGGGTCGGCAAGGATGGGTAGTTTTGCTGGTGGCTTGCGTGGTCCTGGTTCATCTATCATGGCATCACCCAATGAGAGTACCAACGAAATGATTCATCAGCGCGTGGTAGACACTGTTCGCTTTCTGCATGGGGCAGAAACAAGGGCTAACAATTTGCGTCAAGCCGTCAATGCTCTTCCAGAGGCGTTTAGACCACGCACAGCAACATCCAGTAATACTGACATTCTCACAATCACTAATTTCACAGGTTCAAATTTAGCAGACAAAAGTGTAGTAATTCATCAGCTTGCCACCCCCCAACGCAATGAAGGTGTAGGGCTTAACAGACTTGTACCTGTTGAGAACAGCGGAACTTTTGAGTTTGAAATTGAGGTTGATGGAGAAACACGTAGGTTATCATTTAATGTTGGAGCTAATGAATCTGTAACAAATCAACAATTTCAACAACGTATGGCAAATGCAATCAATAACGCAAACATTGGGCTTACGGCAAGCGTTCATGTGAATGGCACAAATAGCACGATAAATATCATAACCCGCACTACGGGCGAAGGTAAAGAAGGTGAACCAAGGTTTACGCTTATTGATATAACAGGAAATGCTGTAGAATTTACAGGTATTAACAATATCACCCAAGAAGGGCAGAACGCACTGTTTACCATAGGGGAAGGCGAACAACAATCTTCTGTTTCAAACGAGGTAAATATTGGGGGCGGTTTGACTGTGACTTTCCACCAGCTTTCAGAAGAACCTATTGAAATTACTCTTGGGCAAGACTTGCTTCATATTCAAAATGCCGCCCGCAATTTAGTAAATCATTTTAATGCCCTATTGGAGTCTGCAACGAATAATTCAGGTGACAGTAGAACTCGCCTTTTAGCCCGCCAACTTCAAGGAGCGGCTAACATGAGTCGTCGCGCACTTGCAGATATTGGAATTATGATTGGGGAAGGTGGATTCCTTTCAATAAACGCTGAAAGAATGAATGCTGCCGCAGAAAATGGTAATCTTGAACGCTTCTTAAATGGTAACGGAAACCGTCAAGCACATTTCTTTACATCTAGAGTTGAACGTATTTCCGAAAATTTGGCAAGAAACCCAATGAGACATGTTAGTGCGAATGCCACAAGACTACCTGGGTTTGACGCAGCTTGGAATGCAATTAGTAATGGGCAGAATATCACAGCACCACAAGCCCCACCTAATCCATTTGGAAACATGACCCCTGAGGACTTATTGGGTATGCTGTTTAATTCAACAAGATAACTCTTTGTAATTTTGAGGCTCTGGTGACAACCAGAGCCTTTTTTTGCAGCTTTGTAACGTAGCAGTTTTTTTGTAGTAGCTTTTTTTCATAAATACTAGTATTATAGATTTAAAACCAAGGGTACACGTCAATGAAACCATTTAAAAATTAGGCTAAGATGGAATTGCGAGCAATAAATATTTGAAAAATTGCAAAGGTATGGCAAAAATATAGTATAATTTAGATGAAACATATGTGTTGGATTAACGTAGATATATTTATAGCACCCATATTAGATATAAAAATTTAGGAGTGATAAAATGGGAACATTAGGATTAGATACAGAACGTGGGTTATTTCTGGGTATAGACTTTGGAACAACCAACTCTGTAGTAAGTATTTTTAATTTTCAGGAAGGGGAAGCACAAACAATCCCCATCGACGGTTCAAATATTTTCCCAACAGCAATACAATTTGAGTCAGACCCAGAGGACGAAGGTAAACTTTCGCGCATATTTGGTGTGCAAGCCAAGGAAGCGGCTATAATTTATCCAATGTCCACAGTTTTGTCTATTAAGCGTTATTTAGGCAATGAACAAAAACTATCTGTAACAGTAGATGACAAAGAGTATAACTTTACACCAGAGCAAATTGCTGGTGAGATTTTGGGGCATCTCAAACAAAAAGCGGACGAGTATGCCCAAGATGAGTTGGGAATAACAGGTGAATTTTCTGGTTGTGTAATAACAGTACCCGCAAACTCTACCGATAAACAGAAAAAAATGACTAAAGATGCGGCAGTACTTGCAGGTTTTGACCCAGAGAGTATATACTTACGTTTAGAACCAGCCGCGGCAGCCATTTCGTATGCGGTAACAGAAGATTCTAATAAAAAAGTATTGGTATATGACTTTGGGGGCGGAACATTTGATGCCTGTGTTTTGGAAATTAAAACAGAGGAAGCTGGAGAGCCAACAATCCGTATAGTTAGCACCTATGGTGACAATAATCTTGGTGGAAACGATATTGACAAGATTATTATGGATATCGTTTACGAAGAATTTAAGAAAATTACTAATGAAGAAATAGACTTGTTTGATGAAAATGTCGATGATGGAGTTTCCAAACGCCAGAAAAAAGTCGCGTTGGTGCGTTTGCAACAAGCGGCAACACAAGCTAAAGAACGTCTTTCCCAAACAAAATCAACAAAAGTAACTCTTGCGCCATTAATTCAAGAGCCACGTATTGTTAATATAAATATGGAAATCACACGTGAACAATTTTTGAATCACAAGCGCGTAAATACTCTTGGTGATAGGCAAGAAATTTATGAAAAATTCCGCGGCAAATGTGTTTCCGAGTTAATTGATGAAACATTGTCATGTGTAAGCCATTGTCTGGAAGCGGGTAGTTTAAAAGAGTCCGATATAGATGAAGTTTTTCTTGTAGGTGGAAGTTCTTCCATCATATATGTGGATGAGCGAATTAGAGAACGTTTTAAAAAAGAGCCATTTAAATCACGCATAAGCCCTGCATTAAGTATTTCACAAGGTGCCGCACATTACTGTAACATGATTATGATGCCTACAGTAAGTGGACCTGTTGTACAAGAACGTACAATTCATCCACTTGGTTTGGAAATAGCTGGGCGCAGATTTATGGAAATTGTTCCTTCTGGGCAAGATATACCCAAAGAGGGCTTAACCATTGATGCAGGTGAGCCACTTATGACTAACTTTGACAATGTCACCAGTATGGCTATTGTTGTATATGAAAGCACCAAACCTATTGACAGAGATAAAACTCCAACCGTTAATCAGGATGGAATGAAGCGGCTTGCAGGTACGTCATTACGAGGGATTCCGCAAGGTCTGCGGGGTCAAGAGAAGGTAAAGGTTGTTTTTCATGTTGGGCAAGATAACATGCTTCATGTTACTGCTAGGAGCTTATCAACTGATGGTGTTGTTACAGAACTATCTGTTGACGAGTTGTATAAATAGTCTTAACTAAACAAATATTAAAACCTTGGGGTTTCTCCTCTTTTCGCTGTGAGCTTAAACTTCGCGATTATGTGGCTCGTTTTCGCCTCACACTCAAAGAACCTCACCCGCCCAACCTCCACCACTGGTGGCGGTTGGGTGTGGGGTAAAACCCACCCATATTCATAAAATAAATAAAAACTTTCGGGGGCGTTATGGCAAAACGAGATGAGCAGAGAAAACAGCTCTGGGACAAATGGCAGCACCTCGCAGGCACAGCAGACAACGCCCTGCGCCTGTATGTGGACGAGATTTTTTTGAATCTAAGAGAATGTGCTTGTGACCAATTAAGCGAAGATGCTTTGCATTTTTCGCGCCTTGGCACGAGTGATGAAAATATATATACGCATCTAATAGATTTGATGGATGTATATCGTAAAACGGTGGGGCTTGCCGAGCAATACCAAGGCAGTCCCACTATTTTGGCACTTTTGCAAGGTCTATGTGAGGTGCTTAATTCAAGATTACGAGAATTTGATGAGGAAAAGAATTCAAATCCCGTCACCCAAGAGAAGCACAGCATTATGGATGGGGCTATTTTGTATACAGCACGCAAAATCGAACACTATGCAGTATCATATTCTGCAAAATTGCAAACATCAGATTTATGGACTATGTTACGTACAACGATAGTGACGGGAATGCCAATAGAAATTGATGTTCAAGACGCATTTGAGGGAATTTATGCTTTCTACAAAGATGGCTTACGTTTTTGTTTAGCTGGAATTGATAACCTTTCGGCGCGTAAAGTAGCCTACTATTATACAGAACTTATAATCCGTGAATGGGAAGAATTAAATAATATAATTCGTGTGCAAGTGCTGGCACTTGAAGCAACTGATGGCACAAGTGCAGGAGCAGACCCCCGTGTGCAAGCCGTTTTGAATATGTTGCGGGAAGCATATCAACAACTCACCCCTGTGGTATACAATTTGTACAAAACCTTAAATACACAAGAACCAGCATCACGCACTCCTCCAGCACGTGTTTTTGAAACGTTTGCTAAAGAACTTATTGCCATAATCCCCAAATTCAACGGTTCACAAGAAACGATTAAAGAAAAATCAGAATTTTTTGATGCATTACGCGAAGAAGCAGCCTCGCTTTTAGGTCAATTCCGTGTAGATTATATGAAAGCGGCATACCACTTACAACGTTTGGTTAGCACAGAGATACTTTTAGCAGAAGAGGTAACAGAAGTTTTTGCGAAAGTAAATTTACCTGAAATACCCACAGAACTGCCAGAGCTTCCACTCCCAAGTGAAGAAATTGAGGCGCAAAAAAGCATATTATCAGGCATAGCAGAAACATTGGAAATAAAAATCGAAAGTTTAAGAGAGAGCATTGCAGAATTCAACAAAGATGGCATGTCAGCAGTGCAAAACTTCGCAGGCGAAAAACCTAAGATTCCTGAATCAGACCGCCTAGAGGCATGTGTAGAGGTATGTAATGCTTGGAATTCGTCCCCGCCAATTAATTTTGAAGAGGTTGATGTATTTTTTGAGATGTGTATGGATTCAGATATTTTTGAAGTTTGTCGTGTGCGGGTAGACAAGCAAGTGAATTCCCAGGTTGATAAGATGAAAAAGTCTGTTTTACGATTCAAAAAAGAAATAGTCCTTTATGAAATTTGCACATACGAAGAAGTCTTAACTCACAGTGTGTCACGCTTGCGTGAATCTAAATGGGAATTTATGAATGAGATTGCAGCATTATTGGATGAAACGTTTGATAAATTAGAAGTTATTTTAAAGAAAAACAATATCTCTGTAATACGCCCAGAACCTCATGATATTTTCAACGCCCGCGAACATGAAATTTTAATTGCAGAAGAACATGAAGACTTTAAAAAAGGCGAAATAATCAAAAGAATCAATTCTGGTTACAGTCAGAAAGACCAAATTATTTTACGGGCAAATGTAGTTGCAGCGAGGTAGTTTATGTATTGGAAGCGTTATAAAGCCCTTGCGGATAGTGCCAAGTTAGATGAATCATATTATATAATCGGTTTGGATATCGGCAATGATTCATCGGCAATTGCGTTTTATAATTTATCGGAAAAATCCCCTGAATCTATAGATTTAAGTGGTGGATATGGTAAGCCGTCCATTCCTACAGTTGTACAGTATATTTCTGATACAAAGGAATGGGTTTTTGGGGAATATGCTATTTTAAACAGAGGACTTGGCACAGAAATTACTTTAAACAACTTAGTTTCACGCTTAGGGCGTTCTGATTATATTGATGTTGACCATAAAACAATGTCTATTGCTTCAGTTTTGGCATTGTTTTTAAAGGAACTGTTAAGTAGTGTAAGAAATATTAACCCTAAAGCGGAGATTGTTGGAATTGTTGCCGCTGTACCAGCTTATTTAAGCGAGCAGGCACATGAGGAATTTCAAAAGGCTTTTTCTCAAGCTGGATATGAAAAAGAGCTTATTGCTCTTGTTCCTGACCGTGAATGTGTTTTTGCACATCATTATAACACAATGCCCACGCGGGAGGAATGCGCGTTACTTCTGGATTTTGGAAGTCGCGAATTGCGCGGAGGGCTTTATCAGGTGATTCCAACAGGCGATACTATTCAAGTTACTGCAATGTCTTCTGTATTTGATGAATCCACTGGCTCTGCTAATTTAATGAGAGATGTGCATGACTTATTTAAGTCTTTTTTGTTTGAACAAGCTGGAATTGAGAATACGCGCCAGTTAAGGGAGCAAGTTTCAGCATTCACATATCAACATAAGGATATACTATTTCAGAAAAATATTCGAAACAAACCTGTGAAGCTGTATTATAACTTTGCTTATCCTCCATTTCAAAAAGCTGTCGCCCATGATGTAGTAGAAGCTCTAGTTAAGCCATATTCCACACAGTTTACATCTTTTATCAAAAGTGTACTTGAAAAAAATTTATATGAGATGAAAATTCGCCCCGCTGATGTCACAGTTGTAATCTGTGCTGGTGGGGGCTTTGATATGCTGTGGGCTAGAGATGAGGTAACAGGGCTTTTCTCCAAGTCACAGTTAAAGTTTAGTAGAAATTCTAAACTAATCACAGCAGAAGGTGCAGCTTTAGTTGCAGCACGTTTGTTAGCTGTTCCTGAATCAGGCGCAAAACTAACACTAGTGGATAAGCACCAATTTACTTGTGATATTGGCATTTCTGATGGAAAATCCTTTTTATCAATTGTAGAGCATAATACTTTTTGGTGGCAAACACACCCTACAAAGCTAGTTTTGGTCAACGCCCCTGTAACTATAGAAGAGGGCTTTTTTTTGGACATTGTAGAGCGTTCAAACACAGATGTTTCGCGCTCTTTGGCACGGATAAATTTGGATGGACTACAAGGTCGTCCTAAAGGTGTTACTCGCCTTGAAGTAAAAATGAGTTTTAGTTCAAATACAGATTTGACTGTTAATATTCGTGATATGGGTTTTGGCGAATTATTCCCAAAAACAGATTTTAAACGTGAGATGGTTATTAGATTAGGATAGATTGGGATAGAGGTTGGGGAATTGAAGAGGTTTTTATTTCTATTTTTTTTAATTTTTATTGGTGGGATTTTTGTCAGTTGTGGTAGAGGAAATGAATATATTCCAGTAGTAATAGAAATTCCAGAAGTTCCAGAGAATTCGGGATACTCGGAAATAACAGAAGATGAAAATGATGATGATAGCTATGATAGAATTGATGATGATTATTTTTTTAATTTCTTTTCGGTGGAAGAACTCGATATCCTCCCCCATGAACCCTATATACCTGAGTATATCCCACGTCGTCCTATGATTTCACTCACTTTTGATGATGGTCCAAGCCAGTATACACCTCTTATTCTTGATATGTTACAATCCTATGGTGGAAGAGCTACTTTTTTTGTGCTAGGTAATCGTGTTGCAGGTAGACCAGAAATAGTTAGCCGAATTATAAATGATGGTCATGAAATAATGGGGCATTCTTGGGATCATCAAAATTTTCTACATCTTAACAGGCAACAAATTTACAATCAGATTGTTAATACTTCCAATGTCATTTATGAAGTAACAGGTGTTAGGCCTCCTTCGGCTTTTCGTGCACCGTTTGGGTTAATTAACGAGCTTACTCGTGATGTTTCAAGGGAATTGGGATATGCTATTATTCGCTGGTCAGTTGATCCAGAAGATTGGAGAAGACCACAAAATGCGGATAATATCTATAATCATATAATGTCACATGCTGTTGATGGTGCAATCGTTTTATTACATGATATCCACCCTACAACTGTTGAAGCTATGTATCGTGTTATACCAAGCCTTATTGCAAAAGGATTTGACCTGGTGACAACCAGTGAACTTTTGGAATATTTTTTTGGAGAATTAGTATCAGGGGCGCAATATGATGGAATGACCCCCACACGAGAAGAAATCTACAACAATATTAATTCTTCTAGCCACGTATATAATTATGAGGCATATGAAATATATGAGACAGAAGCAAGTGAATATGCCCAATCTTGATTATAACAAGACCATCAACCCGTTTCTGTTATTACCAAGGGGTAGATTTCTTTTTATAATATAACTATTAAATATGCGTTCGCTTTGCCGAACGTAATAACTAATTTTTTGGAGGTTTCAATTGAAAAAACTTTTAAAATCTTCTATTGCCATTTTATTAACGGCAATACTAATGGTTGGATGTGGTGGTAACAACAATCAAACAGAAGTTCAACCCGCGTCAACACCACCTGTTGCTTCCCAACTTGTAGGTAATTGGCATATGACTTCAACTAACGAATCATTATATGATTCTGGATTGTCTACTGGTTGGGGATACGATATGTACTTCTTCGAGGACGGTACAGGGATTGAATGGTGGTTTAGCGCGTATAGTGGTTGGCAAGAGGTTTTTCATTTTTCATGGGAATCAAATGGTAATGGCGAAGTGGTTATTGCATATACTGACGCAAACTTGGATGTTCTAGTCCATTATGTTGATCTTGACTTTGCAGCGGGAATATCTGATATTTTGAATATGAATATACCATTTGTATACACCTATTCTATAACAAGCAACTCTCTCACACTTACATTTGATGACATTACTAGTACATTTGCTAGGAATGAATTTAGAGCAACTCCACTTATAACCTCTGAGCTTGTAGGTGAGTGGCATATTATTGATACCAACGCTTTGTTTTATACAGGTGGGTTAGATATTGGCTGGGAGTATGACTTTTATTTCTTTGATGATGGTACAGGAATTGAATGGTGGTATAGCCCAGACAGTGGTTGGCATGATATATTCTATTTCTTATGGTTTGCAAAAGATGGGGAAGTTATCATAACATACACTGCATTGAATTATGACATCTTATCCCATTATATTGAAGGTGGAATGCTGGATGATATGCTGAACATGCTTCAAGAACCAACTTACGCAAGGTATACTATAGTAAATAATAGAGCTGAAATTTATTTCTATAATGTGTTTACTCATATCATGCAAAGAAATTAAGTTCATTCTAAGTTTTTAAATCTATGGGCGATTTCCTAATTAATTAATAACAGGAACTTGCCCTTTTTAATGCATTAGATTGCGAATTACACGACATTATTGAATTGGTGACAGATGATATCACCAAGAAAACCAACAACATGGAGGTATAATCTATGACCCACGAAGCACAAATTGAAAATGCGTTCATTGACATCTTGACCAAGCGAGAGAATCAATGGGCTTATAGAGATGATATAAAATCGGAAGCTGCTCTTTGGGAAAACCTTAGAAGGCATATTAACCGCATCAACATAGCACAGCTTGATGGCATGATTTTAACCGACAGTGAGTTTAAACAAGTAAAAAATGAATTTAGACGCTTGACCCAAACTCCCTTTTTATAGCCTGTGGACAAACTGCCCACTTCAATTAAAATAGCAATACAAACACCGCAAATGTATAGTCGCAAGATATGATGATGTCAATTTAGCGTATCTTGTTGCTATACCTCTCCATTGC
>Ga0123355_10011267_pt1 | contig 13770 bp, 10 predicted proteins | sample TergutEmb28metaG_3_FD_89872 | JGI IMG/M metagenome (GOLD analysis project Ga0123355, IMG submission 89872) | Embiratermes neotenicus P1 segment gut microbial communities from Petit-Saut dam, French Guiana - Emb289 P1 | ecosystem: Host-associated > Arthropoda: Insects > Digestive system > Gut ... | reverse complement strand
CTCCTGGACATTAAGCACCCTTCCAATCCCGTCTGGGCGCCCGACGGACGGCGCGTGGCGTTTGTCTGGGAGCGTGCGGGAGTAAGAAATCTGTACCTGGCCCCGGCCGACGGCAGCCAGAGACCGGTCGCTCTCACTTCGTTTTCCGACGACGGCGTTTCCGCTGCCTTCTGGAGCCCGGGCGGAGATGTCCTGTACTTCCCCCACGAAGGCACGCTGTGGCAGGTCCCGGCGGGCGGCGGCGAACCCCGTCCCGTCTGGAGGTCAACCGAACCGGAGGCGCAGTTTGCGCTTTCGCCTGACGGCCGGGAGGTGGCTTTCGTGCGCACAAGAAAGGAGAGCGGTTCGACGGGCGCGAGCGAGCTCCTGGTGCGCTCTCTCGCCGGCCAGACCGAATCGGTCGTCGCCCACGATGACGCCAATATTGACCGTCCGGTCTGGTCTCCGGACGGCGCGCACCTGGCTTATACGGCGGGAGACGCAACGGTTCATCACGACGAGTTCCCCGCCTACTCGGGCGGGAAACTGATTTTTCGCGCCGAGGAATACCAGCCGGCGCAACTCTTTGTAGTCTCTTCCGGGGGCGGACGTCCCAAGGCGATCGGCACGTCGGGCGAATTCAACGGGGTGGGCTGGGTGGGCAACGAGCATCTGACCTTTGACCGTCAGTCAGACGGATACAAGAAGCGAACCATCTACGTCGCCGACATCGCCGCCGGCATGCCGCGGGCCGTCCATGAAGACAAGGAAGACAAATTCTGGAGCCTGCCCGACTGGGAAGCGAACGCCGAGCCGCAGCCTTCTCCGGATGGAAAGTGGATCGCCTTCCTGACCGATCTTGACGGCTGGGACCACCTTTATGTGATCCCGGCGGAGGGGGGCAACGCCGTCCAGATCACCAGGGGCCGCTTCGAAGCGTGGCGGCCGGCCTGGTCGCACGACAGTACGCGCATCGCCTTCGACGCCAATCAACCCGGCCAGGCCGGCGACCGGCGCATCGGCCTGGCGACGGTTGGCAGCGATCCCGCCCGGGCGGCGATCGCTTACCTGACCAGCGGACCGGGCACCAACATCGAACCTCGCTGGTCGCCCGATGACCGGCGCCTGGTCTATCAACATACCGACACGCGGAATTCCGCCGATCTTTTTGTGGCCGGCGCCCGTGAGGGCGCGGCGCCGGTCCGCCTCAGCGATTCGATGCCTGCCGCCGTCGACCGTTCCGCGTTCGTAGAGCCCGAGTTCGTGCATTATCCGGGCCCGGATGGGCAACCGGTGCCCGCCTGGCTTTTCGTGCCGCCAAACCTCGACCGCACCAAGAAACATCCCGCTATTCTCTGGGTGCACGGCGACGGCATTAATCAGAATTACGATGGATGGCACGTCGAGCGCAATTACGCGGTCTACTACAGCTTTCATCAATACCTTTTGCAGGAAGGGTATGTGGTGCTGGCCCCGGACTATCGTGGCAGCATCGGGTACGGCCGCGACTGGCGCAATGGCGTTTACATGGACGTAGGCGGCAAGGACGCCAAGGATGCCTGGATGGGCGCCAACTACCTGAAGACTCTGGCCTACGTGGACGCGAGCCGCATCGGGATCTGGGGGCTCAGCTATGGCGGATTTTTTACCCTCATTGCCATGACCGATCAGCCCTCGCTGTTTCGGGCCGGCATTGATGTTGCGGGCGTGGTGGATTACAGGATGTACTACACCGATCCCTATCACGGCGGTTGGACGGTGGGAAGGATCGGCACCCCCGAACAAAATCCCCAGGTGTATGACCTGGCGTCGCCGATCTCTCGAATCGGCCAACTGGCCCGGCCGTTGCTCGTGCTGCACGGCACGGCCGATGTGAACGTCCCCTTCCTGGAGTCGGTCTGGCTGATGGACGAAGCCTTGAAAAAGGACAAGGGCGACCTGGTCGAATTCATGGTCTACCCGGGAGAGTTCCACTACTTCCGCCGCGAGCATGTTCTGCGCGACGCCTGGAATCGAGTCGATTCCTTCTTTCGCCTGCACCTCGAGCCGGCAGCTGCGCCTTGAGGAAAGAGTTCGTTCTCTGAGGTGTTGGAGGATCAGGGCTCGGTGAAGAACTGCGCCATCTTGCGGAACTTTTCGTAGCGCGAGGCGACAAGCTGGTCCGCCGGCACGTTCTTCAACGCGGAATAATGCTCTTCGAGCGCCCGCTCGACGAGCTTGGTGGCCGCGTCGTGGTCGGTGTGCGCGCCGCCCGGAGGTTCGGGAACAATGGCGTCAATGCAGCCGAACTCTTTCAAGTTCGGGGCCGTGATTTTCAGGGCCTCGGCCGCCAGCTCTTTTTTCGCGGCGTCGCGCCACATGATCGAGGCGCAGCCCTCCGGAGAGATGACCGAATAGACCGCGTTTTCCATCATGAGCACGCGGTCGGAAACGGCAATGGCCAGGGCCCCGCCGCTGCCGCCTTCGCCGGTGATGATGGTGAGGATGGGAACCCGCAGGCGGGCCATCTCGCGCAGGTTCCGCGCGATCGCCTCCGCCTGACCGCGTTCTTCGGCGCCCAGCCCGGGATTGGCCCCGGTGACGTCGACAAAGGTAAAAATGGGGCGGGAAAACTTTTCCGCCATTTGCATCGCGCGCAGCGCCTTGCGATAGCCCTCGGGATTCGGCAGCCCGAAATTGCGGAAGACCTTCTGCTTGGTGTCGCGGCCCTTCTGGGTGCCGACCGCCAGAACTTCCTCGCCGTGAAAACGCGCCAGGCCGCAAACCATGGCCGGGTCGTCGGCAAACCGGCGGTCGCCATGGATCTCGCTGAAATCGGTGAAGATCTTTTCTACGTAGTCGAGGAAATAGGGCCGTTGCGGATGGCGGGCCAGTTCGGTCTTGACCCAGGCTTCGTGGTGGGCCATTTCCTTGCGCAGCAGGGCCACGCGCTCGCGCAGGCCGTCGATCTCCTTGCGCACTTCCGCGCTCTCGCCATCGAGCGATTCGAGTTTTCCCAGCTGCTGCTCAATCTTTTCGAGCTCCTCGCTTGCCGTCGGTTCTGCGCCGTCGCCACGCCGCGCCTCCACCATGGAAACCAGAAGCTGAGCGCCGGTGAGTACCGCGCTGATGTCGGAGGTCTTCATCAGTTGTATTTTCGCCGTGGCGATGACTACTCCTCAATACGAGCGGAACCGGATCGAGCCGCCAGCTTCTGCGCTAGGGACGAACTCCGCCTTTCACTTTCCAAGGAGCGCACGAGCCGCAAGCAGCCCGACCATCCAGCTCCTCAGTCAATGACTCTGACCGCTCCGCGGCCGCAGAGCTCTTCCACACGGCCAATGAATGCGCGGTCTGGCAGGACATTATAGCCCTCCGCCTCCATTACCACCATGAAATCGCCTGCGCGTTCGACGTCAAACAAGACTTTGGCGTCGCCTTTCCGTTGAGAAAAAAGGAGATGCAGCTCATCTATGGTGGAGTCGGACGCCCGTTCGAGGGGAATACGAATGCGCAGCGAGCGGGGAAGAGGAACTTTGGCTTCTTCGAGCAACAGAATGTCGTTGACCGTGAGCTTCGGACTTGCGCCCTCTTCGATGCGCACGCCGCCGCGGACCAGGACGGGAACGTCGGCGAGGGCCTTGAGCCGCTCCTGCACTTTCTTGAAGGCCTCGGGGAACACCAGCATGTCGATCGAGCCCGAGAGGTCCTCGAGGGTGGCCTGCGCCCAGAACTCTCCGCGTTTGGATTTCTGCATGCGCAGGTTCGTGATCAGGCCCGCCGTCGACAGAATCTCGTCTTTTCCGGTGGAGGATTTCATCTCCGCCAGCTCGGCGGTTTCGAGCGCGCGCAGATCTTCGAGCTTCTCGCGATACTTGTCGAGCGGATGGCCGGTGATGAAGAAGCCGAGAATCTCTTTTTCGCTGGCAAGGCGGGTGTGCTCGTCCCAGTCGGGCGTATCGGGAAGCTGGTCCTTGCGCCCGTCGGCCTCTTCCTCTTCGAAGATGCCGAATAGCCCGTGCTGGCCGTTTTCGGCGTCGCGCTGCGTCTTCTGCGCGTGCTCGATGGCCTTGTCCAGGGCCGCCATGAGCTGGGCGCGGCGGCCGAGCGAGTCCATGGCCCCGCTCTTGATCAGGGATTCGAGAACCCGCTTGTTGAGAAGACGCAGGTCAACCTTTTCCGAAAACTCGTAGATCGACTTGAACCGGCCCTCTGGAGCGGAGCCCTCGCCCGCCCGGGAGAGGGACCTCCGCGCCGCGACAATGGACTCGATGGCGTTGTGGCCGACGTTTTTCACCGCCGCCAGCCCGAAGCGGATTCGATTGCCATGGGGCGTGAAATTGGCGTCGCTGACGTTGATGTCGGGCGGTTCGACGGCGATGCCCATCTCGCGGCATTCGTTGATGTATTTGACGACGTCGTCGGTGTTTCCCGTAACCGAGGTGAGCAGCGCCGCCATGAACTCCACCGGATAATGCGTCTTGAGATAGGCGGTGTGATAGGCGAGCAGGGCATAGGCGGCGGCGTGGGATTTGTTGAAACCATATCCGGCAAACTGGGCCATGAGATCGAAAATTTTCTCGATCTTCTTCCTGGGGAACCCGTGTTCCACCGCGCCGGTCACGAACCGCTCGCGCTGCGCCGCCATTTCTTCCGCTATCTTCTTGCCCATGGCGCGCCGCAGCAGGTCGGCCTCGCCCAGCGAGTATCCCGCCAGCCGGTTGGCGATCTGCATGACCTGCTCCTGGTAGACGATGACGCCCAGGGTCTCCTCGAGTATTTCCTTCAGTTCGGGGAGCTCGTATTCGATTTTCTTGCGGCCGTGCTTGCGGTCGATGAAGTCGTCGATCATCCCCCCCTGAATGGGACCGGGACGATAGATCGCGTTGAGCGCGGTCAGGTCTTCGATGGAATTCGGCTTGTAGCGCCGCAACACGTCCCGCATGCCGCGCGATTCAAACTGGAAGACGCCGGAGGTCAGCCCGCTGTGAAAGACCTTCTCGTAGGTCGTCGGGTCGTCGAAGGGGACCTTTTCCATCTCGATCTCCTCCCCGCGCGTCTGGCGGATCAGCTTGCCCGCGTCGTCGAGGATGGTCAGCGTGGTGAGCCCCAGGAAGTCCATCTTGAGCAGGCCCATCTTCTCGATGGCGACCATGTCGAAGGCGGTGACGATTTCGTTGTTCTTCGTCTTGTAGAGCGGGACCAGTTCGTGCAGCGGGCGGGGCGAAATCACTACGCCGGCGGCGTGCATGCCGGCGTTGCGAACCAGGCCCTCCAACTTCCTGGCGGTGTCGATCAGTTGGCGCACCTGCGCATCGCTCTCATAGGCTTGCCGCAGCGCGGGCGATTCCTTGATCGCCGACTCCAGCTTGATGTTGAGCGTCGCCGGCACCATTTTGGCGATGCGGTCGACATCGGCGTAGGGAATGTCCATGGCGCGGCCGACGTCTTTGATCGCCGCCTTGGCCGCCATGGTGCCGAAGGTGATGATTTGAGCGACGTTCTCGCGGCCGTATTTGCGCGTGACGTAATCGATGACCTCGCCACGGCGGTTCATGCAGAAGTCCATGTCGATGTCGGGCATCGAGATGCGCTCGGGATTCAGGAAGCGCTCGAAGAACAGCTCGTACTCGAGCGGGTCGAGATCGGTGATGCCCAGGGAATAGGAGACCAGTGAACCGGCCGCCGATCCCCGCCCCGGCCCCACGGGAATCTGGCGTTCCCGCGCATAACGGACAAAATCCCAGACGATCAGGAAATAGCCGGAGAATCTCATCTGCTGGATGATCGTGATTTCGCGCGCCAGCCGTTGCTCGTACTCCTGGATTCCGTGCTTGAGCGTGCCGCGGTCGAGCCGCGAGCGGATTTTTTCGAGCCGCCGGGCGAAGCCTTCGCGCGCCACCTGCTCGAAATAGCTGTCGAGGGTGTAGCCCTCGGGCACATCGAAATGAGGAAACGGGTTGCTGACCTTTCCCAGTTGCACGCGGCAGCGTTCGGCAATGGCCAATGTGCGCTCGACGGCATCCGGGGCGTGCCGGAAGACCTGATCCATCTCGTCGCGGCTCTTGACGTAGAATTCCGCGCCCTGAAACTTCATCCGGTTCGGATCTTGAATGCTCTTGCCGGTCTGGATGCAGACCATGACGTCCTGGGCGTGGGCGTCGTCCCGGCAAAGGTAGTGGCTGTCGTTGGTGGCCACCAAGGGGAGGCCGAGGTCCTTCTCCAGCTTGAACAGGTGGGGATGGATGCGGCGCTCGAGCTCGAGGCCCTGGTCCTGAATTTCCAGAAAGAAATTTTCCTTGCCGAAAATGTCGGCATAGGTGGCGGCGGCGGCGCGGGCGGCGCCGTATTGATCTTCGGTGAGGCGCTCGGCGACTTCGCCCTTCAGACAGCCGGACAGCCCGATCAATCCCTTCGCGTGGCCGGCGAGAAACGCCTTGCTGACCCGCGGTTTGTAGTAGAAACCGTGAAGCGAGGCTTCGGAGGTGATTTTGACCAGGTTGCGATAGCCCTCCTCGTTCTCGGCAAGGACCACGAGATGGTTGTAGGTGTCCCCTTCGGGCGGAGTGCGCTCGATGCGATGGTCTTCCTTCTTCGAGATGTAGAGCTCGCAGCCGATGATCGGCTTCACCCCGGCTGCTTTGGCCGCGTTCACAAAATGCACCGCGCCGAAGATATTGCCGTGGTCGGTCATCGCCACGGCGGGCATGCCAAGCTCTTTCACGCGGTGGCACAGCTTCTCGACATCGCAGGCGCCGTCGAGCATGGAGTAATCGGTGTGGAGATGAAGGTGAACGAACGGAGACATTTTCGTTGACCTGATTTTACCCGCCGCCTGACCCAAACGAAAAACCCGGGCTTCCACCGGATATGCACAGGCACCCACCGGGGAAACACTCTCCCCGGCTGATGAAACCGGATGTGCGCGGTTTTCTGCCGCGGAAGGTTGGGCGCGGGATGCGATGGCCGGTTCCCGCGCGCAACACCCGGCTGCGTCAAAGATGAGCGGTCTCGTCGCCCAAGGACCCCAGGGCAGGTGTCTCGGTCTCCAATTCAGAGCGGCCGAACACCCTGCGGGCCGCTTCGCCTTCGCAAGGGTCCCGGACGCGATTACCAATCCATCTGGCGCATCCGCTCAAGGATGATTGCGCTCGAGTGAATCATGCGCCCGGGGCGTCGTTTCAGAGGGGCCGGCAGAATCGCAGCCAGCTGCGCCGCCTGTTCCCGGCCGATCGTCCCGGCCGAGGTTTGGTCGTAGGCACGACATGCGGATTCGGCGCCGTAAATCCCCGGGCCCCATTCGACCACGTTGAGGTAGAGCTCAAGAATGCGCTGCTTGCCGAGCGCCAGTTCGGCGACCGGTACCAGTGTGAACTCGGCTCCCTTGCGAAGGATCGAGCGGCCGGTTCCGAAGAACAGGTTCTTGACCAGCTGCTGCGTAAGGGTGGAGGCCCCGCGAAGGCGGCCGTCTTCCATGTCGTCTTCGGCGGCAACGGCGATCGCATGCCAGTCGAACCCGTGGTGCTGGTAGAAGCGCGTGTCCTCTGCGGCGATGACGGCGTGCTGGAGATCGGGCGAGATTTCGCCGAGCGGAACAAATTTATAGCGTTCGCGATAGGGCCTATGGCGGCTCCAGCTCTCGTAACGGCGCTGGATGTGCACCGCGGTTGTCGGCGGGTCGATCCACCGCAAACTTATAAGCGCGAGCGCGGCCAGCAGCCAAAGAAGCGCCACACCGAGGCCAAGCCACCGAAGCAGGGAGAGAAAAAATCTCTTTCGCAGCGGCGTCTTCGGCCGTTTGAGGGTCCTTTTTGCGCCTTTACTCACCGGTTCAGAAGAGCTGCAATTGCAGGCCGGTTCGTCCCCCTGCCGGCCATGGATCGAGGGATGGCTCGAGAGACACGGCACCCGCCAACCCTCGAGTCCAAGCGAACGCCCGGCGCCTCAGGCAAGGCACCCTTCTCACAGCGGCCGGGCAAATGAGAGTTCGTGTCCGTCCGGATCGTGAACATGAAAGTACCGTTCTCCCCACGCAGCATCCTTCGGAAGGTCCGGCCTGAATCCTTCTTCCTCGAGCCGCTTCCAGAATGCATCTACGTCGGTCACGTGAAAGATGATTCGACCCCAGTCCGCGGCCGGCGCGCCCTGCTGCAAATTGAGTATCGGGAATTCGGCTCCGGGAGAAAGCAGAGACGAGAAAGGGGAGTGAGGTCCGCCATACACCAGTTCCATTCCGAGCACATCGCGATAGAAGCGCAGCGCAACGTCCATGGAAAAGACTTTCAGCGTGATCGCGCGAAGCTGTTCGATCCGGCAATGCATGCGGCTTGAAGATCGTTGGTTACCGTTCGAGAACCTGGTCTCTACTCAGCGGCGAATCCCCCTCGACCGGTTTCTCGACCGCCGGGGGCTCGACTCTAAGTTCGGAACTCGGGAAATGTCCAGCCGGAAACCATGGCCCCTCTATCCTGCGGGGGCCCACGCAGGGGATGGAAGGGAGCGGCCCTCGCGCTCCCCGAATCCCATGACTCCGGGTTCGCTCCAACCGGCTACTTCGAATACACGAAGTGTCCGCGGCGGTTCTGCTGCCAGCAGGTTTCGCTGTGATCGGTGCAGAACGGCTTCTCTTTGCCGTAGCTCACGGTCTTGATGCGGTCGGCCGAGATTCCGCCGGCCACGAGCGCGTTTTTCACCGCGCTCGCCCGGTTGTCGCCGAGCGCGAGGTTGTATTCGGTCGATCCTCGCTCGTCGCAGTGGCCTTCGAGGGTGAAGGCGATGTTGGGGTGTTGCTGCAGAAAGGCGACGCTGGACTGCACGGTCGACTGCTGATCGGCGCGGATATCCGATTTGTCGTAGTCGAAGAAAACGTCCTTGGCATTCTGCGAGAACAGTTCCTCGTCGCTCAGGGACGATTGTGTCGCAGGCGGAGGGGCCGCCGCAGCGTTTACCGTCACCCGCGCCGTTGCCGTCTGCGTTCCACCCTCGCCTTTGGCGGTCAGAGTATAGGTGGTCGAGTCGGCCGGGTTGACTTGTTGCGTTCCGTTCGGCTGCACGGTTCCCACCGCGTTGTCGATCGTGACCTCGGTCGCGTTCGTCGTCTGCCAGGTCAGCGTGGCGGATTGACCCTTGTCAATCGAGTCCGGGCTCGCGGTGAGGTTCGCGGTCGGCGCCGGCGGCGGCGGCGGCGGTGGGGGCGGTGGCGGCGCCTGCTTCTTATGGCACGCGCCGAGCAAGACGATCCCGCTCAGCGCGAGAACTAGGGCAAAACTTCTAAGCGTTGCTGGTTTCAATTTTTTCCTCCCGAATATGGCGTAAGCCGGCTATGGGCGGCGTTGCAGGCCCCCACGGCATGCCTAGGTATGCCGGGCTCAAAGCACAAGAAATATCAGGAACTCGGCCCAGAGCACAAGTGCAATTCTACTTCCAACTCCAGTCAGGCTCTGAGTTGGTGGCCGACGTCGTCAGCTGTTTCGGATTGCTGCCGTCGGCCAGCATGGTCCAAATCTGCAGCGAACCCGAGCGGTTTGACTGGAAAACGATGTGCCGTCCGTCGGGCGACCAGGACGGAAAATCGTTCCTGCCTCCGTCGTGACTCAGCTGCACCCATTGTTTGCTCACCACGTCCATGATGTAGATATCCTGCGCTCCCGGAGCGCCGGGTCCGTAGTGGCGCATCCAGGAGAACACCAGGAATTGTCCGTTCGGCGACCAGGCAGGCGAGACCGCGTAGCCCTGGTCGGTGAGCTGCTGGACGTTGGTTCCGTCGGCTTCCATGACGTAGATCTGGGGCAGCCCCGTGCGGCCGCTGACCCACGCGATCTCGGAACCGGTTTTGCGGTTCCACGCGGGGGAAACGTCCGGGCCCTTGGAATTGGTGAGGCGTCGCAGGTTCCCGCCCGATTGATCGACAATGTAGATTTCCGGGTCGCCGGAGCGGGAAGATGAGAATGCGATGCGCCCGCCCTCGGGCGCCCATGCCGGGGAAAGATTGGTGCCGCCAAAGCGGGGGAACGAGACCAGACGGTTGAGATCGAAGGAGAACATCCGGATTTCCCAGCCCGAGCCGGAAAAAGCGCTGAAGGCGAGCCGTGAGCCGTCGGGGGACACGTGCGGGGACAGAGCGATCGTGCCCAGGGTGGTGATGGGATGCTGGTTGGCGCCATCGTAGTCCATGCCCCAGATTTCTTTGTGTCCGCTGCGCGTGCTGACGTAATAGATCTGCGTCTCGGCAATACCGTTGATTCCGCCGCCCAGCCGCAGAATGATTTCGTCGGCGAATTTATGGGCAGTCGTGCGCGCGCCTTGCGAGCTTGCCGCGTCGCTGAACTGCTTGCCGAGCACCTGCGGCGAGGCCGTGTTCTTGACGTCGAAGAGCCAGCCCTGCACGGTCAGCGCATTCCCCGAGGCGCCCAGGTTCCCGAAAACCAGCATGGCGGCATTCGGCGGCGGAGAGCTCCAGGCGCTGAAGTTTACGTCCCGGGGGGAGCTGACGGGGCCGATCGGATAAAAGCTCTTCGAGACCAGCTCGAAGATGCCGGCATTCGAGAGGTCGTTCCAGAGCGTGTCGTTAAAGGTCTTGACGAGCTCCGCGTTCCGCGGGTCCTGGTTGGAAGGCTTGAAATCCGCGACGGCAATGCGAATTTTCTCGACCCCGAGTCCGGTGCCGGTCTTGATCCAATCCTGGGCCGCAGCCGGAATTGGGACGACCAGGAGGGTGAGGAGCGCCAGAAGCCAGGGCTCGGGCCGCCGGGGCGCTCTAAGACGCCCGGAACGAAGCGAAGGTACCGCGGGTCGATGGGATTCCAAGTTCAAGAAAAAACTCCTGTAAATGGATTCGCGCCTGGGCCGTCCTGGCGGCCTCCGGCCGTCTTTCGGGTGAAGCGCGGCGTTTTCAAACCGCAGGGCCCGGGCACCTGGAAACGAAAACGCGAACGAAAACCGCCAAACCAAAACCGCGAACCAGCACCGCCCGAGCCGGTCATCGCTTGTAGTCAAACCAGAATTCGACGCTGACCTTGCCGCCCGGGTAGTCGGCAGGCAGCGGACCGAAGGTGTCGATTCGCGAGAGCGCCCGCAAGGCGGAAATATCCAGCGAGGGCACCCCGCTCGACTGCTCGATCTGCGCATGCGAAGGACGCCCGCTGCGATCGATGTCGAATGTCACATACACGCGATTCGCGTTTGCGATTCTGGGATCGACTTCGTACTTAAGCCAGTTCTCCGACACCTTCTGATTGACTACGCGCACGTACCAGGCGAAGCGGGATGCGAAGTCGCCGCCCCCGCCGGTAAAGCCGAATCCGCCTTTGGCCGCGCCCGCACTGAACACCGAATAGGGCCCGCTGACCGGACCGCCTTCGCCGAAGGGCACAACGTTTGCGGCCTCCTCGTGCGGCTGGGGCCGAGGCTTGCGCTCGGTTTCGGTCGGCTGGCGTACGGGTTTCTTCTTGCTGCGCGTTTCCTGAATCGGGATGGCTGCGGGCTCCTCCGCCGCCGGTTTCGCCTCGGATTTGGTAACTCCTTTGGATTCAGTCGCCAGCACGTTCTGGGTTTCCGTCGGGTTCCGGGGGAGAGGGATATTGCTGACCAGGGTCGCGCCCATCGCGCTGCCGCCTCCGCTGGCCCCCCAGTTTCCGCCGCGCGAGTCATGGGCAAAGTAGGCGAAGGCGACGATCGCCAGCGTGACCGCGACGTGCAGCAGAGCGGACCAGGCGAGGTTGGGTCCCCACCGCTCCTGCTCGAAGTAAATTTCACCGGCTGCCATGAGACTCGAGTGGCTGGGTGACGATGCTGACGTTGGTGATACCCGATTGCTTTACGGCATCCATCACCGTGGCAAAGGCGCCGAAGGGCACGTCTTCGTCGGCGCGCAGAAAAATCGCCTGCTGAGCCGGATTGCGAACTCTCTGTTTCAGCGTGCCGGCAATGGCATTGATGTTGATGGGATCGTTCCCCAGGAAAACCCGCTGTTGCTTGTCGATGCTGATTACGATCCGTTCTTCGGTGATTTGTTTCACGGTCTTGGTCTTCGGCACCGAAACATCGATGCCCGACTGCAGGACCGGCGCAGTCACCATGAAGATGATGAGCAGCACGAGCACCACGTCCACCAGCGGAGTGATGTTGATATCGGCGAGAGCAATTTGCGTGCGCCCGTTCGGCAGGGTAAACGCCATTACCGCCGCACCTCCTCGGGCATGCGCGAGGCAGCGGGCTGGCGCTCGACGGCGTTCAGCATTTCGAGCGAGAAGTCGTCGCAGCGGGCGGCGAAATCCCGAATGGACCCGCCGAGCAGGTTGTAAGCGATGACTGCCGGAATCGCCACCGCGAGGCCGGCTGCGGTTGTGATCAGGGCTTCGGAAATTCCCGGAGCCACGGCCCGCAGGGTGGCGAGCCCGGTCGTGCCCAGGCCATGGAAGGCGTCGATGATCCCCCAGACGGTGCCGAACAGTCCGATAAAGGGCGTCACCGCGGCCGTGATCGCCAGCCAGGGGAGGTTGCGCTCGAAGCGCGACATCTCCTCGGAAGAGGCGATCTGCATGGCCCGCTGCACTGCCAGAGGGTTGCGCAGAGACCCGGTCGATCCCACCTGGCGCTCGAATTCCCGGAACCCGGACTCAAAGACCCCGACCAGCGGGCTTGGCCGGAACTGCTCGGAGGCGGCATGGATATCCTGCAGCCGGGGTGCCCGGCGGAACGCGCGCAGAAAACGGCCGCTCCGGGCGCGGGCGCGCTTGAAGATGGCCCACTTGGAAAGAATGATGGACCAGGAGAGCAGGCTGAAGGCGAGCAGCACGAGGAGCACCGCCTGGGCTACGGGCCCCGTTTCGCGCACGAGATCAACGATTTCGCCGCCGACGAAGTAAGCAGGGAAGAGGTACAAATGCATGATTCTAGGAATGCGTCAGAACACGATTATAAAGCACGTTTCCGGCCATTCCCGCACACGTATTCAATCGGTCAATCCTGAGGGGGAGCCGCATCGGCGGCGTTTCCCCCCGCATCTTAAAAGCGGGTGAGAAAGTGCCAAGCCGGAACTCTGAGCGGACTCCTTCGAGGTGGTGGGCGTATGCCGCACTACGGCATTCTTCGCAATTATCGAGCCGAGCACCTGAACACAGAACATGATATTCGCGGCGCCACCGTCTATGGACGGAACGACGAGAAACTTGGCAAGATTGCAGCCGTGATTTTCGACCATTCGGGAGGGGCTAGCTACATTGTAGTCGATCCCGGCGCGTCGTCCTTACACCGGAAGTTCCTGGTTCCTTCCCACCGGCTGCACACATCGGCGAGTCACGAGCGCGACGTGTCGGTAAATCTGGACCGGCAACAGCTCGATAATTTCCCCCTCTACCAGGAAGCCGATCTCGCTTCCGACGAAAAATGGAAAGATTACCAGAGAAGGTCCGACGAGGTCTGGCACTCAGGGCCGGTAAGACCCAACGGAGTAGGGGAGGACACGGGAACCCGAGCGCCCGGGGAGATGGCGGAGCAGCCCGGCCCGGCGCGCGGCGGGCCGTGAGCGCTTCGAGGACTCGTCCCCCGGGAGCAAAATGTCCGACACTCATATGAAAACAAGCGACTTAGACGAGCGTTGAGTTGTTTGTTCCCCAACTCCGAAGAACAGGGCGGAAGTTGGGTTGGATCGCCCGCATATCGGGCGCCCCTTTTCCGTCCCCCAATTTGCTGGCATTATTTATGGGCGCAGTGCCACCTGGAAGTGCCACCTTATGGGCGCCCAAACCATCCCTTCTCCCTCTGCCCTCGGCTCGGGAGTCTTTCCCAGCCTGGTCTTTGTTCACCTCGGTG
>Ga0123355_10011265_pt1 | contig 13771 bp, 10 predicted proteins | sample TergutEmb28metaG_3_FD_89872 | JGI IMG/M metagenome (GOLD analysis project Ga0123355, IMG submission 89872) | Embiratermes neotenicus P1 segment gut microbial communities from Petit-Saut dam, French Guiana - Emb289 P1 | ecosystem: Host-associated > Arthropoda: Insects > Digestive system > Gut ... | reverse complement strand
GCTACTGAGTGCTTTATTGCACTTATAATCTGCTCAACATGTTTCGGGCACTTATATGCCCATCATCAGGAGCTCGAGACTATACTTGTGTTATTGCCGCATATGGTGTGTAATGCCTTGGTTACTGGTGGTCGGCTGTTAGGAACAAAGCAGCAGGCTATGCGTCCGGGGTGAGGGAAAATGTGCGACTCGAGTAGCACAATTTCCCTCATCCCGGACGCATAGCCTGCTGCTCGAGCTCCTGATGATGGGCATATAAGTGCCCGAAACATGTTGAGCAGATTATAAGTGCAATAAAGCATTCCGTAACATCTAGTTGGTTTTCTTGTCTACGCTTAACTTCAAAATTGTTCACCAGTCTACTTGAGGCATTGTTTTAAGGCATTATTTATAACAGAACTGTTCACTGAATTTCTGTATCTATGTGTTTTACTGAAGTTCGGCCGCATAGCAATTTTCGGACGTTCTTGCCACTTAGAAGTGAAGTTGCAGCTCCTCCCACTGCGAAAGAATTCTTGTGACTCCCGGTCGTATTGAAAACCATTGGACGTCGTACGATCTGGGTATTTTAAATGGCCGTTCTACGTCAGTAATAATTTTACAAATGTCTTGTTATGCAGACTGACGTTTCGTTGAATGTGAAAACCAACTGTATAGTTCGCGAATCTAATAATCCACATTTCTGGATAGCCCTTTTTCTGTACCCCTATAAATGGCTATTTGCGAAGAATGTCACAAAAAATCACCGTAATTCATTTAAGAACCTTCAAATTCATGTTTCCATCCTTCTTGCGCACGATTATTTACACCTGTATTCACACTGGCCCTTGAAACTGCTAAACTTATCATATTTTCAGGTCTGAGATCCAAATGACGTAAAAGATCTCTCACTGTTTTCTCATTTGCTTCAACAGTACCGGTTTCTATTTCGACTAGTTCAAGTGTATGCAGATGGTCTGTTTCAACGTCGTACTGAAACACCGTACACACACACACACACACAACAAGCATTTTCGTCACTCATATGTCTGTGAAACTTTGCAAAATGCGTGAGAAATGAGGTGCCAAAATGTTCGTGCTGATGTCCCTACACTTAATCTCTGAATCTGTAATTCACAGGCTGTTTTTCTGTAGAGGAAGTGTGCCGAATATCGTATCCATTTTTTAAATCTCAAATATCGAGATGATTGGAGAGAAAAAGCTGAAAAAAATGTGGGTGGAATTTGATGTTTAAGTACTTAAGCCCCCAGGACCTATTTTCTTATAGTCCTTCAGGAAGGGTGATTTTTAAGCAAAGAAAAATTAGTGTCAATTGGCGGTACTGGGAACACCATGTGTCTATTATCGTTCCCACACAAGAAATATTTTAAAATGCTTAAATTATGCTGAAATTATGCTGAAATAAAAACATAGTGAGCTTTGAAATACAAATTTTAACCAAAATACGCCAAAGTGAAATGAAAATCTACTATTTTTAACGCCGGGTTCTGAAATGTTTGCATCAAAATGCCTGGAGAGAGAGAGAGAGAGAGAGAGGGGGGGGGGATTAATAACTGTATAAAAAAATTACTTTTCTGAAAGGTTGGTACAAATACGTTTTGCCAAACATTGTAGTTAAGGTAAATGGGAAGAACATTTATTCAGTGTTGTAAAAAAGAAAAACAACAAAGAAACGTTTTCCAGTCGTCTGTATCTGAGCGCTCTGCATGGCACCACTTGAAGCGTTTTGTGCATTGGCTCCACTTTTGCCTCGCCTGTCACTGATATACGGCCCTGAACAGTACAAGTGCTCAGTGTCACTATCTAATTTTCTTCATCACTTTCTATGAGACTGGGCTGCTCACAATCTTCGGACTCTCTTCATCTCATGTTCACTACGAATGACGGAAATATTTGCGTCTCTAGGACCGGACTGTCTGTTATTCTGCAACCGTATTTTGGAGGGAAATTTCCTCTGATCTCTAGTCTCTTTCTTTTTTCGGTCTTCTTGAGGTTTGTTTTTTGTAGGGCGATCTCGTCAAAAAGCAGCAGCTCCTTTCCGGGAATGCTCAAGTTTTGTTGGCTCTTCTTGTTTCCTACGAAAAGTATCTGGAACATGGCTGATGTCAAAGGACTGAACAATAACAGTTGTGCTTTCTGAGGCAGGCAGGCGGACTGACTGTTGGTTAGGGTCGGTGGATTTGTGCCTCTAGTGGTAGGCGGTTCTTCTGCAATTCTGGAACATAGCAGAGAAATTTCAAGCAAACGACTCGTGATGTTGCTCTGAGATTCTTCCAGGATCACTTTCATCAAATGTGTTATGGTTTGAGGGCAACAAGCCTGTTTTCCGGAACCCGTCTGCAGCAACAGCTGATGTGGCTGATTTCAAGTAATCTGTCCCAAACAGTTCAGTAATCTGATAGTGTGTAACAACTCTGTTTGGACGAGCTTTCATTCAAATTTCTAACTCCTGTGCGTGATATGCCTTCAGAGACTGAAAGAAGGGAACTCCCAGAAGTTGCAGTTTATGAATACTATGCGGGGGAAGGCAAACAATGTTCACCCCGTTTTTCCGAGCACAGTCTTTCACCTCGATATTCCTCGAATGAGAATAGTGACCATCCAGTGTCAGGATAACGGGATATATTTTAGATAGCCTAAAAAACAGACAAAATATCTGAACCTTTGCGTACAACTCTCTCTCTCTGGATCCATCCAGCTGCCATTGAACCTGATGAAGGGCTATCCAGGAGTTGAGCCTTCGTGTTCCTCCTAGGAAACACCAGAAGAGAAGGAACTTACATAAGGGGAGCATTCTTGCAGATAAAAGTTTTCACCAGAGAACCCTCTCTGCTGAATACAGAGATCCTCTGCTTACCTTTAAAGGATATAACTTTGTGTGCTTTATGCTAAACGACACAAAGACCCGTTTGTTTATAGTTAAATAAGCGATGGGAAGATAAGTTAATCAGCTGCAACACTGGCTGAAATAAGTCGAAACATTTTGGGACGTTTATTTTCGTGAATTCCTGTAGTCTTGCTGCCGAAGTAACCTGGGGATTGCGCAACCCAGTCAAGGATGGAGGCACATAAAGTTACACAGCCATTTCCAGTCTGCTCTTCCTTGTTTTATTGACAATGGACAGGCAAGACCATATTTATGGTAAGTTCAAAGGCCAATCGTTTAATACTTCTTGTTATTAGCCCCAAAAACTTCGCTCCATCATCGGACAGTAACTGACAAGTTCCTCTTCGGGACTGTAGAGCAACACTGGTTTCCGACCAAGTTGGGTATCGATCAGTTTCTATTATATCTGTTTCCTTGCTTTTAACTTTATCTTTGAGTGTCGATCTCGGCACTTCGAATATATTCGATATTTTTCCAATCGCATTTCCTCACTCCTAACAGCTTTCATGGCATTCGCCATATTCATTTTGTTCACATTTTACAATTTCTTTTTTCCATCTACAAAGCAGAATTCAGAGTCACTAGAAAACGGACGTGACGAAGTGTTGCACCTAATATCGTCCGGGGACGGTATTAGGACTACATGTGGTGGCGATATTAGAAACACCAGAATAAAAAAAAGATGGCGGCCTGTCAATTGTTTATAGTGACTAGCAGTTAAATTGCATTTACTACACACTAAATTGCGTGTTTATTTTGGATGTATGTGTGACATAAGCTTATTCTTAAAGTATACCTTGCCTGTTGCAACCAGGGTACGATGAGAAGTCTTGAGAAAATTTCGGTACTGCAAAACAAAACAGAGGCAAAAACAAACCACTTCCCATCCCAACACAAACTTAGCTGAAACTAAAGATAGTTGTTACAGCACGTGCTTGAAGTTTCATGTCCAGCCGTTGGAGGTTACATATCACCAGCGTTAACGGCAGGGGCGACGGATTTTGGGAGGGGGCGATATATATTTTTGCACAGTTGTGCCAGTCGCAAGATTGCAAGACGCAGTCGCACAGTGTTCAGCGATAAACTTGTATATGCTGGCGTCTGCGGCGGCTGGGGGGGTGTAGTTCGCTTGTCGTGGACTACAAACGATTATCTGAAGATTTCTTGTGCTCTTGCCTCTGGCTGAATTTCTGTAAGTCCGTAAATTTTGCATGTAACTCGCACTTACAATAAGCACAATACGTGCTTGTCGAGTCGTTTTCTACAGGACACAGCTGAACTCCGAATTCAGGTAAACTAGCCAGCATTTGCTATAATGTTCTTATTGCGGCGTCATGGCAAACACCCGAAACAATAAAGGGCAATTACAATCAACGACAAATAACATAAAAAATGGAAAACAATGCAACAACGAAAAATTCACTCGTACTGCACAAGTTGGAAAAGCTGTGAAACGAACACTACAGCAAACTCCTTGTCGGGAAAGTCATTATTGTCAGTTGCTCAAGAGAAGAGCTTTGACCGGCAGAACGTGGGTAGAGGCTGCTTTGTCCCGCTGTAGGCTTCGGATGTAAACTTATAGGTTCTGTCAAGAGCATCAGTTTTTATCATTGTATAATATGGCTTTATTTTAATAACAAGATTTATTTTTTATTTTATAACAAGCCCAAAGTCATTTTTATGCTCATATGAAACCAGACAGTACACGACAGCAAATAACTGTATTACTTCACGCGCACAAGACACTTTAGCGCTGAGATGTCTAAGTTTGTTCATAGTTTGATATTCAAACACCAAAAAAAGTCGGCAATCCGATGTATGGCTTCTGACACTGAGCGAAGATTAAAATCCGCAACTTACCCCAACAAACTGGCATCACTGCCATCGTGTAAGCACAGACACAAAGCACACTACAGATGACAAAGATATAATTCACTAAATTCATTTTAGATAGCAGGGCAAAAACACCGGTATTCTTATCTCTAGCCAGAGGTACATAATGATCTTCGTCATATTTCTCCATAATAATCGAAGATGACAACGATGAAATGCGCTTCTGTGAAATTAACGCACTATATTAAACATCGCAGCGCTGTAATAATGTTGTTTTCTCACGTATGTCTTTGAATCTGCCTATTCATCGTACCAAAATTGTTCCAAATAAGAGATGAAGAGCTTCATTAGGTTTATACTTCATCATGCATCTGTTCTGTGTAGGATGAATCGCCGGGGAAAAGTAGTTGTGTAACTGTGGTTATATTGTGTCAGTAAAAAAAGGTAAAGGTAAAGCGATCCCGTTACAGGCCCAGTGTGGCCCAGAGGCAGGGTAGAGGTATAGATCTACTCTTTCATGACCGCGGCACTAGAAGGGGTGAGTGGTCAGCAGCACACCCTGGCTTCACTTTACCCCCATGGAAGGCCCGGCACCCATTTTACAGGGGGCTGGGTGGGCCCTAGGGTCGGTCTGGACGGGCGGAAAATCTAGTCCCCACCGGGATTCGATCCCGGACAATCCAGCCTGTAGCGAGTCGCTATACCGACTGAGCTACCTGGCCCACAATATTGTGTCAGTACCTGTAGAAATTATACGATATTTCAAGGTCTTCGACAATAAATATGAAGACTGGAATTTACTGCCCTTTAGGGATGCGATACAGTAGTATTTAGCAGATTGGTACCAACGTTTCAGTGAAAGAGGTTGCCGCGATACTGGATAGAAGTTATGTAAAAAAACATAATCTTACACATATTTACCTCATACGAGAAAGGCATAAACTTAATTAGTAGAAAGTATCATGATATTGAAACAAGAACTGAGCTTGAAAATTATAAAGGAGAATAGAATTTTAAATGATCCTTCTCAAATTATTTATTTACAGCCTTTTTTACGATATCAGCATCTTAGACTACGAAAAGTCGAAGTCCAACTGTATAATGACGTGAATATTAGAAATTACTTTCAACTTAAAATAGGAATACATGCTTGCATTGGAGCTTAAAATCATATGCAACATTTTGAGCGCGCGGGTCACTTCAACGTTGGCCTCGTTTTCCCGTCGGTTTGTATTTTAATTCTGTTTCAGGTACCGTTCTTTCTGCCGTTCTTAACAGGTGCTCTATTTATATCTGAAGATATATTTTTATTTTAAGTGTTTAATGAATAGCTACACTTATAATAAGCTTCTTATACCTAATTTTTGTATTTTCCTCTTGTCTCACAACGTTTTATTCATCTCAGGAGCTTCAATTCAGTAGCGTGTAAGGTGCACTTTAAGTTGTCACTGCCCTTAATTAAGCATCGTAACATGAAGGAATCTGGGAGAGTGGAGAAGTAGACCCACGTATTCTGATCCCCGATACTAGGTTGAAGTGATCGTTAACCATCACGCCTTGGTTGCATTAATTTCAGTGTCTTTTTTTTCCTTAGAAACGTTTATTCCATCAACCTAAGTAAAATACAGACCACTAATATTACCAGGTTTTGTATGGAAGAGTTGAAAATTTACACACAAAATTAATACATACTACTTGTTAGAGTGTTGGAAAGATGCCGCATGCCCCACGCAAGGGTAAATATATGTTAGCAGGAGGCAAGTGGGAAAATAACCCGGTAACAAATATCTGAGTAGTTCCCATAAATCTGGCGCCGTTTACTCCAGCGACAATTAATTCATTTTGACTGCCATAAGAAATCGATGTCATCTGTCGTCGACAAGGATGGGCGGTGTTGGAGTGTGTAGCATGCCATATGCACCAAAATCCAGATTGTGGTATTACTGTTTGGTTGTCGCCACAAGGAGAAATTTGGGAAAATGAGCCACTGACTGGGGGTATGTCGGGCGTCCATCCTCTGGAGCATTGGCAACCGAGTTCGGGTCCAGCGCCAGATGCCGTCTGCATCCCCGCAAATTGCCACACGGTGAAGTAAGTTGTTAGCATTCGTGCACAGCCTGCACTGGTCATTTGCTTTCGGATATGCTTTATGCAAGAGGACATTAGTGGGCACGAAGTCGTGAGCTATTTTGTACCACATAGATCGAAGAGTGTACAGCAGGAATGGGTTATCTATTTATATTCTTGCACATTAGATGCCATTTCGGGGATGGGTAGTTCTGTAATATTCCCATTTTGGGCGTTAACTTCGCCTTCTTATCCACGTCGTTCAGGTTTACGTATGCAGCCGTTATACGAAAGCGGTTGGCCTCTCCTGCTGTGGGTGGCGGTATATAACACCAGTCCTAGAAGAAAAATCCGTATGTATTCGAGCGTAGGTGGTATGGCCTGTTAGCTTGGAGGGTTATCTATCGTAAGGAAGTGCTTTCACATCGCAAACTATTAAGCCGTTATTTTGCCCGAAGTTTCCTATTGTAGCCTGCAGCGGGTTAAAAAAGGGTCATGTATTTCACACGCATGTCCACAAGTTTTAATCCCCCCCGCCCCCTTGCAATTTGAAGTTGTTGAGTGGATACAGGGATGCAGAAGGTCTCACGATGCCGTAGGCCAGGGCTAGCCAGCGTGCGGCCCTTGAGGAAAGTATTTGCGGCGCTCGGTCACCTGAAGAATTTCAGTAATACAATTTAACAAACATAACATAACAGGTCGACAGAACATAATATGGCAAATTTATTAGAAAAAAAGTGTAGAAACTATAACTGATAACTTTTAAGACAGTTCACAGTAGTCTAAACCAGTCATTCTTTATTTTACGTAACAATCCAACGAATTGCCTTATATGTGTTAACACCACTTTATTCTCATAGAAATACTCCTACATGTGCCAGGTCTCAAGGGGCCATCCTCTGGGAGTACTGATACATTTTTTGAGCCAGGTCAACAAAATGCGTGCCCAAATGTACCTATCAGATTAAAGAGCAGCGTATTACATGTTACGTGACAGTTGTCAAAATGACGATTGCAGTCGTTACGGATCCGTATAGCCTGATGATTTCTGTCACATTTATGACGTCGTCTTTTCCTAAATGATGATGATGACGACATCCTCATATGCCGCCACAGAGGTTTTCTGTTTCTTGGCCCTCCGTATTTTAAGCCTGACGATTTGGTCGATCAGATGAGTAAAGAGTTTAAAGCCAAAGTGTAAAGAATCTTGCTCACGGTGCAACATGGCAGAACCGAACACCTGATTGAAATAGTCCCGACCGGTACTCGTTTATGTGGACTCGTGAATGTGAATCTTCATACGTGGACTGAATAAGGTCCATGAAATTCTCGCTGCACCCATATCTCTGCAATATATGGAATGAAAAGTTGTGAGATGCTCTGTCACAAGCGGAGGTAAAATCCAAGGATTAGGATCAGAAAGCTGTGCGTGTCAATTCGGCGAAAGAAACCGCGTCCCACGCGACTGGCAGTTGCTTCAAATAGAGTTCGTACCGATGCTCAAATGTTGTCTGGCTTACAGAAGTCCTGGTACGGTAGGTCCGAGGCTGTTGGCTGTAATTCGTTAAAGAATTCTTTAAAGTGTTTTGAGTAAGTTTATATGTCTGTTTGTAGTGCAGCTTTATTGGGACGTCCTTTTTTTTGGAATACACTAAATGGTTCCCATTGTTTGGGCTGTGGTAAATTGTCGTTCAGCAAATATTGTGTTATGCATGGGGGACTGGTGGTCCTTGATGATTCCGTTAATATTAAGTTGCGATTATATATGTGCAACTTATTGCACTTAGGGTTCTTCTATCACTGGTGCCGGGTCAGTAATTGTCCTGAACCCGCTTCTGCCTCTGCTGCGGGATCGCAGTGTATTCGTTTCCACTCCTTGTTTCTTTCTCCGGTACGGAATGATTGTTAGGGTTTTTTACTGGGATGCACTGAAGAGCATATTCTGGTAAGTGGGTCATCCGGGGGGCAGCACCACTGGATCCGCCGACATGAGCACTCGTGACACGTGGTCGGTCTGAGGGGCGGTGACCCCTGTGCCCTGCTTGTCGGGTTGTGACATCTTCGCGTTAGACACGCCCCCCTTCATTCCCGATGCAGATCCGCGCTGCAGTGATGTTCGAGGTATGTATCGTTTTTGTCCCAGGTAATCGTATTTTGGGAATGGTTTGGTGCTATGGCAACCCGAGAAACTCCAGATGTTGATGTCCCGTCTCCACATGATCTAACTTAGACGTCACCTTATCCGTTATCTTGCGTAAGGCTGCCTGTTGGACTGTTGATTCCTGAATTATGTGCTGGAACTGCCTTTCTTGTGGCTTGTCCCCACTTCTGACAACTGTGTTCGCCCTGAATGTCGGGTCCTGCAATTTCGACTTGGTCGGTGTCCGAATTCACTGGAGGCACTACTGAAACCAGTGTCCTGTCCTGCTAAATCCACAGCATGCTGTCGGTTGGCTGTTCCGCAGTGGCCTGGTACGATAGGAAGTATTGTTTCAGATTTAACAGCACAAACCTGACGTCATTCGGAATCGTACAGCGATACACACGGGATCGCATCTCTTCGGGGGGGGGATTAGCTGTCCTAATCGACGCATACCCATGTCCGCCCATCTGAACCGTACTACTGTAGATAATTCGCCATATTAATGTTCGTAGGCAATAGGCGGTGATATCATATGTTCGTTGTAAAATGTCCTCTGCTTTCTGTGGGCACTGAACTTTGCGAAAACCTGTCGTTTAGTGCAGGTGTGCTTGTACTTGTACCATTTATAATTCCTTTTTACCATGATTTATCTCGGTACGTATCCATTCATGTATATCATAGGCGAATATGTGGGCTATATATATATATATATATATATATATACACACCAAAATTACACAGAATAGTAGCTTATTCTTGCGTTCACACATGGTCCCCACAAAGTTATATCAAAACTTAACACGCCTTTATTAGGCATGGAAAGCACACTCCCCGGCAACTAATCGCTCCACTACCCGTCCGTCACGTCCGGTGGCTCTAGTGCAACTATTCATTCTGACCTCTTCGAGGAAGAGGAAAATGTATGCTGCCCTGAGGGGAATCAAACCACAATTCCTCGGTCGCCCCTCTCAACCACCCCTTAGAGTAGGTACTGAGCTATTACGCCTTCTTTTAACATCTCGTATTGTAGGAAATCTCTTTCTATCAGCCGCATGGTTTCACATCCAGATAGAAATATCGGCTTCCCATAATTTTGTACAACATAGCTGTAATATTCTCAGAATAAAAATGATTGCTATCGTTGTACGTATAATGAGAACAAAGTCGCCTGAAGACGAGCGTAGATCTGACTGCCGAAATACCATATATGTCAAGTAGGCTACAAACAAAATTGCAGATGGCGTAATCCGTGAAGTAGTAAACACAGTCTGTGCCAAGGCGTTCTTTACTAAAAATAGTCGTATTTTTTCAGAGCACACGGGTAAGTATAATTTAATTTGCACTGAATTCATAATTTTAACAGCACTATGTAAAGATCTGTTATACCGATTTTCACCCCAGTTGAACAATAAATGTATAAAGAAAGGTCTGACATTGTTACGGGCCTAAGTAACCAATTCCTTACAATCCTTCGATTTTCGGAAAATCATAATTATTCAGTATATTTTTGTGGGGCATCTCATGTACCTAATTCTACCCAAATCGGTCCAAAAGTGTATAAAATAAGAACAAAATTTTATTCATGCCCCAAAGTAATATATGATTGTCACTGTACTGATATTCACTAAAATAAAGCTTGCTTGACATTTGTAAAGAATTCCTGTAAAACATTTCATAAAAATTTGCCTAGCGCTTTAGTCGCTGATGCTATTTCACTAACAGACAGATGGACAGAGGGATGTATGTGGTGTCCATATAACGTTTTTAGTTCGCAAAAAAGCGTAAAACAAAATAGAATTTTCAACACAAATTTGGTATAAAGAAAAAAATGCTCAACATCTCTAGATGCCTATCGATAGCCAACATTACGACAATCATTTTTGACGCCATTTGTGAGTTCTCCATTAAAAAGGCCCGTAGGAGAGAGATCCTGTGTTTTGAGTACGAATCAGATAAACCGATGTTTGAAGAAATGAATGATAAATCCATTAAAAGAGCAGAATAACAGAAGAAATAAAATGTTCAGCCTCACAAACGTGGAATCATGGGTAGTAAAATCACCATTCCGAACTTCTTTATAGGTGCCCTCTCTGCCACTCGTGGGGTTACTCGACGTCTCCTTCAAAACGCTCCTCCTGTGAAGTATCCAGTCCGCACTGCAGTTAAGTGTACTCCAGCAACGCCATCCGCTCTCCACCGAAGCTTCTAAATAATCCCATCCGATCCAAAGAGGTCGCGGAATAAATATGCGTGCTCTTTCTTTGTTCGCTCAGCCGAAATCTACTAACAAGTTCCATTGGTCCTTTGATTACCAATCGATTCAATTCACGAACAGAAATACAATATTTTTATTCAAATTGTGACGACAAAGTGCAGTGGGACAACAAATGTATAACAGAAACGGCGCACAAGGTACTGCTCTGTTGGAGGTTAGTGTATGTATGTCTGCCCATTAATCTGAAGTTTTGGTTCTTGGAGGGACAAAGTTGAAATCGCTATGTAAAATCAAGTTGCTGCTTTGGAAGAGAAACTACGAATTGTCTTATATTACATACAAGAGGATACTTTGCCTAATTCAGAGATTCTAAGGCAAAATTTTAGTCTTGTCTCATTCAGGAAAGACATATAATGGCCACATATATTTCCGTAATATTTTATGTGGATCTGCAATACGCAATTTTGCATGAAATTATTCAGTAATTGGATGTGTAAGGAACACTGATGTGTAAAATTAATTCTCGGTATGCAGATGTAAAGACATAAAGGGAGAAAATGGTTGTATGAACCCCGAGATCAGAACAAAATCGCATAGGCCTGTCACCCTCAAATTGGTTGCTTTTAACTTCGCGTATGACTCGTGAAATTCCCTTGATATAGGCCTACACGGTCGATCCCAGTGGCCGAGCAGTTTAAGGCGTAGGTCTATGACCGCTCGCTTGTTGGGATAGCGGGTTCGAATCCCACCGGGGCCATGGAAATCTGTCTGTTGTGAATATTGTATGTTGTCAGGTGGAGGTCTCTCCGACAGTTCCTACTCTTTTCCAGAGGAATCCTACCGCATGTGTTGTGTCTAACTGTGTGTGATCTAGGCGAAATAGAGCTGATGTGTCACACGAAGACATACAAAGGAACTTACACAATATTTCGCTCTTTGGTTCTTGTTATTTTTAATAGCTCTGTTAGTGTAATGTTGGGAGTCTCTTGTAAACAGCGAAACAGTCAACTCAGGAAACGTTGTGTAAGTCACATAAAATATAGGCTTACCAATAATAGTCGATGAAGATCGCTTTCTTCTCATACGTGAAGCTGTACCTCTTGGTACAAGTTACGAACTTTATGAAAGAATTTTCTCTCGCTGTCTTCAAAGTAGAATACCCTTCCCACACTGACGATGAAGGCAGTAGTTTCCTTTCAAACGACAGTCTAATTTACCAAAGAACACAGGATCATATTCTAGAAGACTATAATTTTCACAAGTCCCGTCTCTATAATATCAAACTAATATTCGTATCACCGTTTGTCACACACGTTTAGGAAATAACTGCTCCCCCCCCCCATTTTTTTCGAAGGGGTTGATGACATTTCCCAGAATATCTCAAACAGTGCTGTTTTTTTGGAGCCCACATTCGAGTCCGGGATTCCCGAATTCAACGCAAGAGGGCTAACCATTACTAAAAGTGCCCGATATGTTCTGTGTGCAAGTAAATTATACCTCGAATGGGTACGGAGATTAAAGTAGATTGAAGTTTGAGTGGCAGGTCTCCTGCTTGCAGTGGGATCAGGTAGATGAAAGAGGATTACTGCACAAGGTGCACAAAGTGAACATGAGGAGCGGAGGTCTTTTTTCCGTCCATCTGCATGTTTCATGTCCAACGACATTAAAGGAATGTAGTAGTGGCAGACATACATGAAACTGTCGGGAGAATTAAATGTTGTTATGTGTTATTCTAAACTAGCCTAATCCATGACAAAATAAAATTTCAAATAGAATATTTTAAAAGCTTTCAAAAGGTTCATCTTGCAACTATCTACAAACCAATACGGATATAATTAAGATTAATTCAACTCTAATTTGAAACAATTCTCGACGTGGTGAACACTGGACTAAATACGGGGGAAATATTACCTGCTGTGTGCCATATGATGCCCGTATTGCCGTTAGATTATTGACAAGTGATTTTCGTGTATAACGGATGAACACGAGGTACAGTTAAATATGCAAATTGCTGAAAGAAACATTATTTGAAGAGTATGCCTGCTTCAGTGAGGTACTTCTCTTTACACTCGTTTAAATTTAAGAGAAAAACTATTTTCAACAAAAAGCCATATTTCCAAAACATTATATAATAATAATAATAATAATAACAACAACAACAACAATAACAGTAAACACCCAGGTGATGATTAGTCAGCATATCAATACTGGTCTTTTAAATACAGACTACTTAAAAGGAAATCAGTCAGAAAGTTCTTATTTTCTATTTGGTACATTCCATTGGACGCTGTAACATTAATGCAGACCTAACAACACCAGTTGCAGTAGAAACGAAAATACTTCTGAAGGTGAGACAGGCCTATGATACGTATGGGTGGCCTGCTGCTGTTGCTGCTGTTGCTACTGTTGTTGCTGCTGCTGTTGCTGTTGTTGTTGCTGCTGCTGCTGTTGCTGCTGCTGCTGTTGCTGCTGCGGTTGCTGCAGCTGCTGCTGTTGATGCTGCTGCTGTTGCTGCTGCTGCTGTTGTTGCTGCTGCTGCTGTTGCTGCTGTTGCTACTGTTGTTGCTGCTGCTGTTACTGTTGTTGCTGCTGCTGCTGCTGCTGTTGCTGCTGCTGTTGCTGCTGC
>Ga0123355_10011264_pt1 | contig 13771 bp, 10 predicted proteins | sample TergutEmb28metaG_3_FD_89872 | JGI IMG/M metagenome (GOLD analysis project Ga0123355, IMG submission 89872) | Embiratermes neotenicus P1 segment gut microbial communities from Petit-Saut dam, French Guiana - Emb289 P1 | ecosystem: Host-associated > Arthropoda: Insects > Digestive system > Gut ... | reverse complement strand
TGAAAATGAGCAATGGGAAATGTGAGAACAAGATGAATATTCGCGTCATCCACCATGAATGGAACAGTCAAGTCACCAAGTGTTGATCCTGAGGCTGTACCATTAGAATCCAGCATCCAGCTACTGAGCTGTGGCACAACCTGAAAGTATGTAATTTGTTAATTTTTCCCACTTTATGTTGAAGAACAGTGAACTTACTGCCAGGGTTCAAAACTCATATCCCTTTGGCTCTGAAAGACAGTGTTAGTTATCTTACGTTATGATGCTGGGAAGACTATATGGGCACTAAATTTGTTGACCAAGAACGTGCCAGGTAACGAGGAGTCATTGAGATGGCTGGTATTTTGCAGAGTACACAGGGCACTAAATTCCAGTGCCAAAGGGATATTCATTGTTCAAATAGCAGATTTTCACCTTAGTTTTCACTTGAGTGAACTCTCCATGCTTATTTGAGCACCACACCATGAAGACAGACTTCTCTTGTTAAGTGACCATGTGCTGGTTGCTGCAGTGTGCCATATCTTGGTGTCCATGTGTTTATTAAGTATCGTCTTGCTGGAAGCGTAGCAAACCTGTCTGATTACATACTTAAGTAGCAAGAGGGTTTATAATTCCGATGACCTGCCCTTGGTTGATATATCAGCATTTCAGTTTTGCTTGGTGTTCTTGTAAGCAACAGTGCACAGTCCCATATTACACTTCTTGCACTCAGCTCACAAACGTACAACTTTCTCACCCTCATTGCTTGTGCAGAAAATTGCAGCATTGCATTCTGGAGGATGGAAACAGCCAGTGACTGCTGTGGTTTACCTCAAGCTGTGTAACTTATTTTCAGAAACACAGACCCTGTCCAGGTGGTTGATATGGTTGTGGTTGTCTCTCAGTTTTTTCAGTAAAGTTTCACGTGTGTCAAGTCATTGATATTCCTAAATGGAATATTATCTCCTTCAGTCGATTGTTCCATGGTAGTAGATCAGAGTTTTCAAAATAATGGTCTCTTTTTGTAAGCTAGTAGGAAATCTCAGGTAGCAGGGAAAAAGACCATATGTAGCTTATATCCAAGCCCCTCTACCCTTCTTGTGTCATGTCTCATAGTTGTATGAATTATGATCACTTTTGCAGTCTTGTGGGCCCTGTGCTTCCCAAATACACGTGTGTCGTATGCATATCCAGTTGTATCACATGCTTTATAAGTGTTTGTACAAAGCATTTGTGTTGTTTGGGGTGTATTATCTCACTGTACCATTCCTTTCAGTCATACTGTTTCTTTATCTGTTAAGATGTTCTGAGTTCTTGAGTGTCAAAAATAGGTGTTAGTTCCTGCAGTATTGCAATTGTTGTGCTGAATCACATATTTACCGTGCAGTAGGATGTGGAATGTAAGTAGTGATGATCAACCCTTCAGCATCAGCATTTAAATTCAAGTCATGGTGTGTGCCTCACAAAATTTCCTTCACAGGGACATTCCAGTTTTTAGAGCATCGTTTTTGAAGAACTTTAATTTTGGCTGAATGAGTAAAGCTGTACCTTCCATTTCTTTGGCAATGAAACACTTTTTGTGCAGCAGTGTTAAACAATAATTATCCTGATGCCCAAATGCCCAGGTCTCATCTGCTTCCAATGGAAGCTTGAAGTTATGCATATATGATAATTTTCTACATGCATGTATATTTTCAGTTTATTGTATTGCATTTTGTTTCTCTTTGCAAATTTCTGTTATGGACATGCATGTTACAAGGTTGCATATGTTGGGTTAGATGCAGTATACATCATTCTAAGCCAGCGACTTGCTTCTGCAATCCTTGTCTGTGTAGAGAATGTGAACTCGGTGCCGAAGAAAATAATCCCTACCAATTGTTACAATGTTAAATTACTTACAAACATGCAGGAGGTGTCATGAACCACTCCAGCATTCTCACAACTAAGAAGTGAAGGCAGAAATCATTTGTTACAATATTTTTTTACTGGTACCTGATTATAGAATTTAAAAAAAATTACATTTACCAAAATTCAAGACTACTACAATCTAAGGTGACCCCCCAAAAAACAAGTCTGCCAAGGGAAAATGTATTTATCCAAATCTAAGATGACCCCTAAAAATAGCATCTGCTAAGATAAAATATTTTACTGTTAATTTCATACACTTATTACACAAAAAGCATGTCAGATTCTATCTACCTTTACCAATCATTGTCACTGTCTCCATCTTCACAGTCAGTGCCTTATTCATATGTATATGTTGAGAGAGATACACACACACACATATACCTACATACATACACACACACACACACATACATACACACACACACACACATACATACACACACACACACACATATACCTACATACATACACACATACACATAAATACATACATACATACATACATACACATGTGTACATTTCACAGATCCATTTTCTGCCTTAACAGCAGTTGAGTATTGTAATGAATGAATAGGTGACATGTAAAAATTTGAAGATTTTGTTATACTTGCACATGACAAAGCCACTGAACGCCCGCCATAAATAAGTTCATTTATTAGTTTGATGTACTAGCAAAAATGCATGATTAAGACGAGTCAGCTGCCTCGCACTGCAGCCAGGTAATTGCCCTCATTCTCATTTTTATACGCGTACTGGACAAATATGACTTCTGCTCATTCAAGGTAAGCTGTGCTGAATGCATTTGGATGACTTATAATTTGATAATCTCCACATGAGTCGAGCAATTTTGGTTGACATTGATTTGGATAAGCTTAGTTGAAACACAAATTCTAAATTCCAATGTATATTGGGTTATATAGAGAAGGGCAAGCAATTATTTTGATTAATTACCAAATTTTGACCCTTTTACCTAAACTTGAATAACTATTAATTGTATGTTGTATATAACTCTAATTTAACTTTATAAATTAAATACTTTTAATTGATTACCCTTTACCAGTATAGTTGACAGTTGTTCGAGAACCGAATTATAACGTCCTTGAGTACCTGGCAAGTTAATTGCATAGATAGAATTGAATGCAGATTATACCTTTTAGTTCGGCTGTACGAAATAGTAGTTTTATCATTTATTCTATATACCAAATTTTGGACAAAGAACTGAATGGTGGCAGCTACCAGATTGTGAAGACCTAGATGATGGCAAGGTTACAGCGTCAAAGTTTCAGAAACTACAGTGTTTTGCGGATAGCATATAGTTGAAGTCGAACTATTACTTCCGTGGGCATTGCAGTATGAAATATGTCAATCGTATATATAAATCAAACAACACACATACATATATAGCCAATACAAGTACAGCATACTATATAACAAATATAGTTTTGAGAGCCATACAATACGTGATTCCAAGCCACCAATCAAAACAAAATTAAAATCAAACTAAAGACAATTAAGACAGATTGAATTACATTAATCACGTCTAAACATATCAAACAAGGCTAAAATTTCAAATCTATAGAAGTGTCGAAGTTAATGAATTGGTTACTTGATTATGAGAGAAGTCTTCAAGAGATAGCAAAGTTTGAGTAATTAGATATCTTCTTAGTGCCACCTTAAAATATATCATTTTTAAGTCTTGATATGTCTTATGGTAAATTATTAAAAAATTTAAAAGAAGAGATATAACCCCTTTTTGTATACAACAAAGATTTACTCTTGGTATATGTCATTGGTTTTGTGTCTTGTATAATACAGTGCAGTGATGATGAGTTAGTTTGAAATTTATCAGGATTATAGACAGTGAACATTGTCGAGAAAGATTGAAAATATTCAACATATGCAGTTTGTATCATTCTGCTCTGGTTGAGAAAATATGTATGACTATGAACAGGAATACTGGTTCACCAATAATGCCAGTCAGAGCAAGATCCACTTTAATATTACCACATAAAACCATAACGTATGAAGTTTATCCACTATCTTGCCACTGATAAATCCACAGGTTTAAATATTTTGCCAAACAGAATTGTCACCCTTTGTAACACAGAATGGTTGATTATTACCTTGAATACTGTAGTATAAATTCTTTGTGCATCACTTCTCACTGTCAACAATTGTTCAAATATAAGCTTGTATAATAATGCAAATAATAGTTTTGCAACACAAGCAATGACATACTTATGACATTATACACTGCACTTAATTTTAGCTAGTAATTCCCATGAATTTTAGCTTCATTACTTTGAAATATATTGTTAACAACATGGCGTTGCACGTGCCTTTGATGAGTGTCCCTATGACGACCCCCTTTTGCAGAACGCGACCTTACGCATGTGGATACACACGGAGCCACTTGTAGACTGACTACAAAAACCATGCTTCCAACTCGCAAATGGCATACTAAAACAAAAGGGAGCACTAACTTCCCATGTGATGCATTCACGTGACACTGAGTCATACCACAAGTCTTATGACCATAATGTCATCAAGTGTGCCTTGTGGTATGGCACATAGGCACCTGTTGCAATGTTGCGCAGATACTAGAGAACAAAATATAAATTTAAAAAAAATGCATTAAAAATTATTACAAAAATTTGTCCTTGCATGAACACAGCAAAATCTTTGATGCCTTACTAAAACCCCACTAGCCATAAAAACCCCATCCCACCCAGTCCCAACCAATACCCAACCAGCCGAGTGACAAACACTGCCCCACCCCAACTCAGGATCACAGCAACCTTTTCCAGCAAGGCAGGAACGGACACAAACAGTAGTAACATGCGTCTGTGACGACACCACAAAAAACAGAACATGCTAAAAGCCACCGCATTACATATAGTGCAAATACTGCAGTATGCTTATCGAGTAGAAGTGACAAATAAACAAGAAACTCGATGAATAGAGTGACAAACGTCTCACAGTGAACAGTAGCAGTGCACAGAAGTAACAGCTACACACTGCTGAAAACAGTACACAGCAGCAACAGTGTAGTGTAGTGACAGAAAACAAAATGGTACATTCGGTGGCCACTAGTAGGATAAATACACAGTAGATTAGGTAGACAATATGCAGTAATAATGCCAGTGAAATAGGTCAATCGTATACCATAGTTCCTTCAGTGAATAAATAGTGGTACATAAAATAGCAAATTTCATTCCCAACACAGTGATATTGTGTTATGACTATAAGGTCTACCAGTACAGTGCAACAATACAAGTGCCCATTATATAAGACTGATGAGACACACAGCACTACCACCTACATGGATATACACCCACCCAGGGGAAAACTGAAGTGAACTTGGAACACACAAACACCCGAAGAATAAGTAAGTACTAAACTATTTGTGGTTTCCTCAAATACAGCAAATTTTCTAAGGTATAGTTAGGCTAGATTAATTTACCACCCTTCTCACACATATCTCTGCCCCACGGGCTAAGTGACTGTACCTCCAAGGTCACTTTCGGGCCTTCCCGCGGACACAACCCCAATTAGGAAGGAAGAGGAACACGCCTCTTCATAAAATCAGCACACCAAGGACTGCAAATCGATATTAGCCACCAGACCCTATTGTGCCTCTAGCCAAAACACACCACCACATTTCCCATATAGAAGTTACATATTACACAATGAAGTCTGGATGTAGAGATCTCTCCGTCACGTGCTTGCACAATATATATAGTAGGACCATAAGTTCTCTTGAAGAAAACCTGACAATGGCCAGTAAGTGCTGAAGCGTGTAGTTTTTCTAGTTATAATCATTAAAACATCTTAATTGACATAGTTGTGTTTGACTTCATACCCCCTCCAGTTTTCACACACACACAACGGGGATGACACAATTCAAAGTGAACAGTGAATTTATTTTTCACACTTTGTGTAGGTACAGGGCCTATAGCCTACTATGTGTACCCTGATTAACATGCAATGACTCAGAGAAACATAATCCATAAAATAGAAGAAAAATATGTGCAGTTGGTATTCTTCCAATAGTATTCATGTAATATGTCTACTAATGAAGAACGAGAAATGTGAAAGATAAGCTGTATCCAATTTGAAATAAGTTCAGTTACATGCACTCTTATGGTTTTATATAGCCAAAAAGGCATCTTTACTCTTCTTTAAAAATGCACTAAAATCAACTGCCAAAAGCTGTGGTGCCTGGCATTTGTACAATCTTGTTGGTGGTGGGGATGGAAGTTACTGTAATGTGCTGTTACTGAGAATGCTGGAAAATTATTTTCTTTGTCAAGAATACATCCATTGGTGTTTATATAGCTGGTTGCAGATGTCACAGCAGTGGCTGACTGAAATTGACAATGTCCCATTGTACAACACTTTGCTGTATATGTCATATTTTGCTTGTCAGATCATATAAATTATTAGATTGTTATACCTTCTCTAGGTGTCTCAGTAACTACAAAAAATAGCCAAAAGGAAGAGTGAAAGTGGGGTGGAAGAAGTTATGTACAAGTACATGACCATATTTCAGTGCATTGAAGTTAATCGTGTCCTCCCTGTCACCAAGGGAATCAACTTCAAATCTGGTAAGTTAAATGAACAAAATGAACAGTCCTTAAGGAAAAGTGTGTATTAAATGGAAAAGAAAATAAATATAAAATGCATGAAGAAAACAATCAACACTTTATTATAAATGATGTTCTGTGAATTGAGTCACAGTGGTGCAGCAGACAGTTTGCTGGACAACAAATGTATGTATTGTAACTGTGCAATTAAATGTGTTTACATTGCCAATTGATTTTCCCTTGGGGAGTCATGAAAAATTCTCTGAGTTCATTCCTTGTACTGTTTTGTGAGCTGGGGCGAGGTTGTCTTTGTAACTGCAACAAGTTTGTTGATAACATCCCTTCTTCTCTCCACACCACACTTTATGTCTACTTTCTGTGTCAAGTAATCCAGGCTGTAGAAAGGAAGACCGTGATCCTTGTGCTGACATAAAATTCTTCAGAACACAGACCACTAGCATAATATTTGCAGTGCTTGTGGGGTTCTAGATCATTGGCTTCCTAAGGACATGAAATCTATTTGCAATTATCCCAAACACATTTTCTACTATTCTGCATGCTCTGGATAACGGGTAATTGAATATTCGATTAGGTGCTGGTTGATCTTTGAAGGGATAGGGCTTCATAATATAATTTCTCATAGCAAATGCATTATCTGAAACAAAGAAATATAGAACTGGCTGTGTCCGTCCAGGTAAAGGTACTGCAGGGGAAGCTCAACAGTGCCAATTTCCAGTGCATGGTTTAAGCTGCATCTATTGAAAATCCCTCCGTCTGAAACTCTACCATTGCAGCCAACATCAACATACAGAAACTTGTATTCAGCAACAACTACTGCTAGTAACACGATGCTGAATGTCCCTTTGTAGTTATAGTAGTAACTGCCACTATTTGCTGGTGCTTGCATGACAATATGTTTCCCATCCAGGGCTCCTACACAGCGAGGGAAGTTCCACTGTTTGTAAAAGTTTTCACTACATTTCAGCCATCCTACACTTTGTTAAGAATTAAATACATCAGGAATAAACATTTTAGGTCACTGGTTTTTGTTTTGTCATTTTCAGGTTGTCCGTGCAGAAGCCTCTGAGGAAGTAACAGAGAATTCTGTTGATGGTGCAGAAGCTGCTGCACCCATTCCTGCATCCTCACCAAAAAATAAAAAGAAGTGAAAGTCTGGCAAGGCTGTTTCATCAGAAAACGAAAGTCTGAAGCCAGGCATTGAATTTTATTGTGCATAGGCTGCCTGATGACTTCGATACATTTGGGGAGTATGTGACCGTGGAGTTAAGGTCGCTAAGTTCAGAAATGTACAGGAAAATGTTGAAGAGAGAAATTTGTTAGTCTATAGCACAAATTGCTGAACTTAATGACTTAAACTCTCTGGCCACCTGCTGTACTAAAATCACTGAAACCCTGTCACCGGACCCATAGCCAGACTGGAATCAGTGTTTGTGTCAACACTTACTGTTAATAAAAATAATTTATTAAAAGCACAAGCCATTTCTTTTGCATTTTCAATGTGCCCAGCCCCCAAGTTCATTTCAGAAATTTTCTCTGCTCTCTGAATTTTACCAGTGTCATTTCTTATAATGTTCCACAGTGTTCTTACTTTATGATTAGATATTTCTATCAGAATGTTGTAATATGATTGCTTCACTTCTTTTATTACTTTCTTCAAGACTCCACAGTAGGCATGAAGATTATACAAGAGCTGATCATTTAATTCTGGGACTGATTTTTTTTCCGGGAAACTATAATACGTAGCGAAATGGCAACAGAGTGGGACACGTGGCAACTCTGTACAAGTGTGTGTGCAGAACCGGAGGTCGGTATTTCCCCACATTCGCTCTGTGGAGGCCCTTGGGTGAACGTCTAGAACAGTGTGCGTCGCATTTCACGATGGAGGAGAAAGTGCAGCAGCGTGTGTGCATTGATTTCTGTTTCTGTCTGGGGTAAACTGGTGCTGAAAGGTACGAAATGCTGCAAGCAGCTTTTGGAGAGTCCTGCCTAAGTCGATCGAAGACATTTGAGTGGTATTCCCATTTCAAAAGTGGACGCCGATCCTTTGAAGATGACCCCTGCCCAGGCAGGCCTTTCCACCTCCCACACCAAAGAGACCGTGGCACGTATGCGAGAAATCATTCGTGCTGACCGACATCTATCAGAGAGGTTGCAGAGGAAGTTAGAATAGCATTCAGTACGTGCCAGAAAATTCTAACTGAAGATTTGAGAATTAGACGTGTGACAGCGAAATTTGTGCCCCGTCTCCTAATGGCGGAACAGAAGGACGATCGCGTGTCAATTTGCACTGACCTCCGTGATCGAGCCCAAAACGATCCCAACTTCATGTCCTCGGTAATCATTCGTGAAGAATGCTGGGTTTACTGGTATGACTCGAAAACAAAGCAGATGTCCTCCCAGTGGAGCACATCATCATCTCCTCGACCGAAGAAAGCGCGGCAGGTGAAGTCCAATATCAAGACCATGTTGATTGCGTTCTTCGACATTGACAGCCTGGTTCATCATGAGTTCGTCCCTACAGGACAGACAGTAAATAAGGAATTCTACAAAACAGTCCTGCAACGCCTCCGCGACACTGTGTGCAGACATCGCCCTGAGAAGTGGCGCTCCGGCAGCTGGATCCTGTACCATGACCGCCCCTGCCCACAGGGCTGTCACCACTAATGAATTTCTGGTGAAACAACATTCCGTCTTCCCACAACCTCCCTACTCCCCTGACCTTGCTCCGTGTGACTTCTTCTTGTTCCCACAACTGAAAAAAACAATGAAAGGTTGCTGATTTGATTACGTTGAAGATATTCAAGCCAACGCGACGAGACAGCTAAGGGCTATTACAAAAAGGGACTACCAGAGGTGCTTTCGTCAGTGGCAGGAGCGTTTGAATAAGTGCATACAAGCACAAGGACACTATTTCGAAGGAGACAAGACCAACTAGCCGTTAAGTCTACTGATTCACTCACAAAATAATCAGTCCCAGAATTAAATGATCAGCCCATGTATAATATCTCTTAATTGGAGATCTGAAATACTCATAAATATTTTTTTTTCATCTGCATGATATATTCATTCCATGTGTTATACTGTTGGTTTCACTTCCCTTACAACTTTTATATGTGACTGAAAAACAAGTATCAGAATACCTCAAGAGATACAATGAAGATTGTTGAACATACTATTGACATTATCTTACAACACTATGACAGGCCTGCCCACCACAGTCACAAAACCATAGCTGCATATGGAGATGAAAATGGTTATTCATCTTCATGCTGAAATGTCTGTTACTGACAAACAGCTCTGTGAAGCATTCTTTGAGTATATATCTTCTAATTATTATTATATACTTTTGTTCTTATAACACTGGCTGAGATGAGAAGCAGGTTTTATTTACTAGATTATTATTTTATTTCATGAACCTCATCTCCATCTCTATCCCAAATTGAAAGTAGTCCTCCTATTATCATGTTTAAAAAAAAATTTTGTGGGCCTACAACTATTGAATAAATACTGCTGTTTCATTTCTATTTATCAGCAGTGGTTCCTTTGACTGATGCTGCGCAGGACATGCCATCACCTGAAATGATTTAACACACACGCTAGTGTGTTATTTGTTCTGTTTTAGCCTGTCTTATCACACACAACAGTGCTAAACCGAAAAAAGTGGGGGCAGTCCATCACCCTTCTTTACCCCTTGTCTTGTGACAATAATGTCTTTACATGTACCTTATGGTGAATTTTACAAACTTCAGTTCTGCAATCATATGCCTATCTAAAATCTACAAATATCATGTAGGTATCTGCATTATGTTCCTAAACACTTCTCAATAAACGCTGCACATTTAGCCTTCTCAGATGTTTTATAAAATCAGTTAATAGTGAAAGAGGCCATTAATTTTTCATAATAGTTTCTATCTTTACAACGGTTTTACCATTCCAAAGGATTGCTAATGCAGCCTGACAGGTGAATAATTTCAGATGTACAAGATTTAGACTGCATTTTTTTGCCACAACATGATGGATGTTGGGAAAACATACTCAGCTTTGTAACTGAACTTAAGTAGATTTCAGGAAATGAATTCTTTAAACATGAAATAGCATTTATATTGTCCTGAAGTATGTTGTTAAAAGACATGAGCAACCTTTTTTTATTCCTTAATTGTTCATTTAGAAGTACAGGTGGTACCTATTTGGCTTAATTTAGGCCTACTCTTCCTGTCGCTGTATGTTGTAATTTTCGGTTACTCTTTTCTACCTGAACAAATGTACTGAAAACAGTGGTTTATGGAAATGTGCAGTCATGAAACTGCCGCATTTCTATTTGTATTACTTTCGGATATTCATCCTTTAGAATGTCCCAAAGGGCTCTGCATACTTCCTTTACTATAATTCTGATTGTACAGGCAGGTATGCAAAATAGGTACTGTAGACTACAGTATGAATCACCTGGAACATATAATTAATTCATTAAAAACTGAAAATCATCAGAGCCAACATGCAATTAAAATGACAGCAAATCAACATTGTGTTTATTACTTGCCTGTTGCCAGAAAGCAAAGTGTTACTATCACCCTTTCCTCCACTGAAATCGCGTTTGTCATGGCTGTATCCTGCTTGCCATTCAAGGGGCCCAGCATGTTCACATGGCTCTGAACTTACAGAGTTGACATTCTTGTAAAATTTCTAAACTGCTGAGCATCTTCAAGCTGCAGTTCACTTATCAACTGTGTGTATGCCCTCCTGTTGGTCATGTCTTCTTACCCAGTTCTTAACCCAGCACTTTCTTTGCACTTTCCTTCTCTTATTAATTGCCAATTCTACATAAATGGCAGCTGCTAGCTTTGCTTCCTGTAAGCGAGCCATGTTTAATTAATGGCTGAATGTTAGTGAACTTCCTCACTTCATTCCCACCTGTTCACAATCAGCTGACACAACCGCCGCCATGTTCTTTCTCTCTAACCAGCAGACGTTCACTCTCACATATATACAGAAACTTTGTACTATGAGAGGTCTCGCAGTTCCATTGTTCTCAAGAGCGATCGCAGAGAGCCTACTAGCCAGGATTTACTCTCACAACTAAACGCCACTAAATGCTCTCGATAGGACTCGCGAAAGTTTACTCTCCCGTGTAACCCCGCCTTTAGATAAGGCACACAAAGGTCTGGAATTCAAGCATGCCTCTTTCTCAGACAGCAATGTACATAATTCTTCATAGATGGCATTCGTGTTCCTAATGAATGGCGTAAGTGGTATTTCATGGATATCACAGCTGCTTCCCATAAACCTCTGAAGTGGGGTCCATGTTGGGGAATGAACTTTGAATCACATCCTTCACTGGCCAAGAAGTTCTGGATCCTTTCCTTTTGTGGGAAACACTGAAGCATGTTGTATACTTCATGTCATTGGTATCATGCACCCTGGAAATTGGTGCCATTGTCGTAGATAGTCTTAGGTTTCCCTTGATGAGGGATGAGTTTGATAGCTTGGAGAATGTTAGTGTAACATCATCTTCAACATGTACATTTCATACTTCAAGATTATCTCTAGAAGTACTGATCTGTAAGTTGCGCCAAGTTGATGACTCCTGTAATTGCCATTGTGGTCCCTTCCACCACAATGCTGATGATGAAAGAGTTGCAAGTTCAGTTCCTTGCGATATTAAATTGGCAGGATTGGAATGAGAGCACATGTTTCCAGTTTGAAGATAATGTGTGTTCTTGGATGATGGCAACCGTGTTGCCCAGAAATATCTTCCATTTGTTAGATGGACCTTGGATCAATGTAAGCGCAATGGAACAGTCTACAACTTTAGTCTAAGGAGGCTTTCATACTGAAGGTAATGGTGGCGATACGATTTACTTGCAATATGACTCAGCCCCTTGTATTAATTAAGCAGGTCCCCGCCCACTGAAAATGACATGATATTTTCATGATGGTTGTATATGATACAATGATGACTCAGTATACTGTGTTTATCACTTGTTCGTAAGTGTAATGTTACAGATACGTGATGTAGTCAATAAATTCCCAGACTTAATTTTTCGCGCTCGTACGGAGCGTAGTTACCACACCAGCCGCTAGAGTTATTATTCCCAAGGTATCATGGGCTAGTGTGCTGAAAACCAGCTTTCTGTGTGCATCGATTGATGATGAACGCTCTGGTCAACCAGTGTCCAGTTCAACGCCAGAAATGATAGAGTGCGTCAGATTTCTGCGAGGATCGTCGTCATACCATTAATGAAGTCAGTATGCTAGTGGGAATTAGTCATGGAACTTGTCATAAAATTTTAACAGAAGATTTGAAGATGCGACGTGTCGCATAAAATTTGTGCCCAGGCTCCTGAGTGTCGACCAAAAATAGCAACGACTTGACGTTTGCTTAGACCTCAAAGAAAATGCTGCTAACGATCCCAGCTTTCTTTTGAATGTCATTACGGGTGGTGAAACCTGGGTTTACACCTACGACCCGGAAACCAAAATTCAATCCAGTCAATGGAAAAGTCCACGGTCAACTCGACCGACGAAGGCAGGGCAAGTGAGAAGCAACATCAAGTCGATGCTGATTTGTTTCTTTGATTAGAAGGGAATTGCTCACAAAGAATTTGTTCCTCCTGGTCAAACAGTTAATGCTGCATTCTACTTCGAAGTTCTGAAACGTCTACGGGAGAATGTGCGAAGTAAGCGACCCGATCAGTGGCAGAACAACACATGGCTGCTCTGCCATGACAATGCGCCAGCCCATGCTGCCTCCTGACTCGACGGTTTTTAACCAATATACGGGAGAATGTGCGAAGTAAGCGACCCGATCAGTGGCAGAACAACACATGGCTGCTCTGCCATGACAATGCGCCAGCCCATGCTGCCTCCTGACTCGACGGTTTTTAACCAATAACAACATGATTGTGGTGCCACATCCTCCCTACTTGCCTGACCTTGCACCCAGCTACTTTTTCTTATTTCTAAAACTGAAAGTAAAGCTTAAGGGGCGAAGATTTCAGACGGAGGAAATTCAAGCAGAGTTGCAGGCCGTCCTGAACACGCTACGAGAAACAGGAATCCTTCAAAAACTGGCAGCGCTGCTGGGATCGTCAAGCCTCAGAAGGGGACTACTTTGAAGGTGATGCCGGCCCCCAATATCTAAGGTAAGCCTTTATGTGTTTTAACACTTTCAGCCCGGCGCCCATTTAAACTTTAAAATCCCCCGTGCCGGCGTATTTTAGGGGTACCGAAAAAAAATTTAAAAGTGCGGTATTTCCTATCATAAAAATTTTTTATTTTTA
>Ga0123355_10011263_pt1 | contig 13771 bp, 9 predicted proteins | sample TergutEmb28metaG_3_FD_89872 | JGI IMG/M metagenome (GOLD analysis project Ga0123355, IMG submission 89872) | Embiratermes neotenicus P1 segment gut microbial communities from Petit-Saut dam, French Guiana - Emb289 P1 | ecosystem: Host-associated > Arthropoda: Insects > Digestive system > Gut ... | reverse complement strand
TGCCTCCCAGATTATGTGGGAAATCCATATGAAGGTTGTCGTCCAGAATGTGTTCTGAACACAGACTGTTCCCCTAATCGTGCCTGCATACGCAACAAATGTCAAGATCCTTGTCCTGGAACCTGTGGTCAGAATGCAGACTGCCAAGTGGTGAATCACTTACCATCTTGTACTTGCCATCCAGGATATACTGGAGATCCATTCAGATTCTGCAACATTTTACCACCTGAACGTAAGATGAAAAATTATTCTGTATACTTTAAAGCTAATATTTTACATTATGTTTGTGTAGAAAAGATATGATCTTCTAATTATTCTTACTTAACTTACTTTCATTTCTATTTCTTCAGCTGTAAAACAAGAACCAGGAGATCCTTGTGTGCCATCTCCATGTGGACCAAACAGTCAGTGTCGAAATGTGAATGGACAAGCAGTATGCTCTTGCCTACCTACTTATATAGGCAGTCCACCAGGTTGTCGACCAGAGTGTGTTGTGAGCTCAGAATGTGCACAGAACAGAGCATGTGTGAACCAGAAATGTGTGGACCCCTGTCCAGGAACATGTGGACTAAATGCTCGATGTGAAATGATCAACCACAGTCCAATCTGCAGTTGTCAGGTTGGGTTTACTGGAGATCCATTCACAAGATGCATTCCTATTCCATGTAAGTTACACCATTTGATAACACTCTCGTTTTTTTTCTAGTTAATTATGTGTCACTGCAATGTATCATACATAACATATGTTCATCCATTTTATTTCAGCACCTGCTCCAACTCCAGCACCTCCAGCTTATATAAATCCATGTGTCCCATCTCCATGTGGGCCATACTCCCAGTGCCGGGATATTGGAGGCTCTCCATCGTGCTCTTGTCTTTCTAATTACATGGGTAGTCCACCAAACTGTAAGCCTGAATGTGTTATAAATCAGGAATGTTCAAGCAACAGAGCTTGTATTCAAGAGAGATGTAGAGACCCCTGTCCAGGATCATGTGGATCAGGAGCAGTATGCAGTGTTATAAACCACACACCAGTATGCGTTTGTTCTCCAGGCTACACAGGAGACCCGTTTACAAACTGCTTCCCCAATCCACCACCACGTAAGACCATTAAGAGTATATGCTTGTGTTGAAGTTTATTTTCAGTTACATTGAGAACATACACATACACTTGTGTGTGTATCAGCTTGTGAAACTTAGTATAATTAACTCATATTGACTATACACTTCAGTTTTGTAGTTAAATTATATTCTTCATGTTTACTTAGAACTGAAAGCCATATTTTGTCCACAGCCTTGCAACCAGCTGTTGACCCATGTAGTCCATCTCCTTGTGGTTCCAACACTCAGTGTCATGATGGTGTATGCACATGTCTGCCAGAATACCAGGGGGACCCCTATGCTGGGTGTCGACCAGAATGCATTCTCAGTACTGACTGTCCCAGAAACAGAGCTTGTATCAGGAACAAGTGTGCTGATCCTTGTCCTGGTACTTGTGGTCAAGGAGCACGTTGTGATGTGTTGAACCACATTCCTATATGTAGCTGTCCTGAAGGTTTCACTGGGGACCCGTTCATTTTGTGCAGGACTGTACCACGTAAGAAATCAGTGTACAATAATAATTGTAACAAATAGTATGAATAAAATGCTTTGACTTGTGTTGCTGCTATTCATTACTTCAATTGGAACCGAAAATAAACCATTTTTAATTGAACTATTGAATACTGTATTATATAGGATTTTTTTTTTGGTGTGTGTGTGTGTGTGTAAATTTATAATTCTCTGTTACTACTTCTCTTCTCTTAACTTTGTTCTATTTTCATCCTCTTCCTGCAGTTCCGGCTGTTACTCAACCATGCAGTCCATCACCCTGTGGACCAAACAGTCAGTGCCGTGAAATAAATGGACAAGCTGTATGCTCATGCCTGACAGGGTACATTGGAAGTCCACCAACATGTAGGCCAGAATGTGTTGTGAATTCTGAGTGTCCTCAGAATCAAGCATGTATCAATCAGAAGTGTACAGATCCGTGTCCTGGTACATGTGGACTTCAAGCACGTTGTCATGTAATAAACCACAATCCAATCTGTAGCTGTCCACCTGGTTTCACTGGTGACCCCTTCACTAGATGTTCTCCAATACGTAAGCATCTTTCTGTCATTTACTTTATACTGATACTTTTAAATTTAAAATTAGATTATAAACGTTGAAGAATAGAGGCTTTAGAGATATTCTGTTAATATACAAGTATGTCAAAAACAATAAATCCTCATAATGCCAGTAACTCAGTGCTTCTATAGTGTTTCCCCAGTTGCAGTCCAAGTTTTTAATCTGCATTAGATAGCCTGTGAATGAATAAATAAATGAAAGAGAAAGTGCTTTTGAAGGAGAATTTTAATCAGATATTAATTAATAATAATGTGGTATCAAATTTGAAACAGGTATTGTCTGTGTACAGAATTTCATCTGGCATTCTAATTAATTGCAATTATATGGAGACTAGTATCACGGCAGCATTGTAATTAATTGTTCCTAGTTGTGAAGTGGAAATTCATTTAGTGTGTTTAGACATGTTGCAGCATATTGTTTGAAGTTTGCTGTTTTTGTCTGCCAGACTACATAATGTCACATCTCAGAAGAATGTATTCATCATCATACAACTTCAGGGATATTGTGTGTGTGAATATATAACTAACAAGAGTCTCTGATTTATAATACAGAATTTATCATCTTCTATTTCACAATGAACTAACAAAGAAAAAATTATCATTCCCCATAATATGTACAAATATCAGGCTCAAATTATATATGCTCCTGACCTAATATTCTCTGTATTGAATGCTTTCTGTATCTGTAGTACCTTTGCATACAGAACGTTTCTAATTCTTGCTTTTATCTTTTTCTTTCTTTGGCAGCACCCACACCATTCCCACCTCCTGTACGTCAGGACCCATGCCAACCATCTCCTTGTGGTCCCAATTCACAGTGCCAAGTATCAGCTGATGGCAGCCCATCCTGCACATGTGTGGCAGGATATGTGGGTGAACCACCAGGCTGTCGTCCTGAATGTATTATCAATAGTGAATGTGCAAGTCATCTTGCCTGCATCAACCAAAAGTGTCAAGATCCTTGTCTGGGATCTTGTGGAGCCAGTGCAGAATGTCATGTTGTGGTGCACATTCCTAATTGTGTCTGTCCATCAGGCTTCACAGGAGACCCATTCACATTATGCATTGTTGTTCAACGTAAGCTTCATTCTTACCTGCGACAGTATTCGGGCTCTGGTGTAATAAATTACACCATTCCAAGTCATAGTAGATGAAATACTCGTAGTTGAATATTGCTTTTTTGCATTGTATTATTAACTTGAATTTTGGAATTGGAAATTATGATATATGATGTTTTGTTATATTAGGTAGTCAGAGACTGTGGCTGAGAATAATTTTATCATAACACATCTCATTTTATTACATTATTACAATTAGTTTGTGTGGTTAGTCAATAAAACTGGAACACCTTAAAAATGGGTCAAGCCAGGAAGCTACTAAACAACTCAATCCAAATCTAAAATTTTCCAGAGAAGGAAATAAGAAATAGATGAGCGTGGTATTGTTAAAATTGTCAGCCATGGTACAGGACACTAATATGATAATTCACATATATATGCCTTTACAGATATTTTACAGAAGGATAACTATGAGCTATTTTTGAATGCTGCTTTGTGTTTGAGGAAATTGTATTGGAAACTGAGTCATTTCAGGCTGTTTCTGCTGGTGTGAAATTATGTTTCCAATCAAATATTTCTCTGACATAATTACAGTTTCAACAAAGTTCATATAAAATACAGTTGCTTGTACGATGATAAATGAACAAGTTGGTTATGGAATAACATAATGGAGCTTGAGGCACTTTGTGGTGAATAGAATTGTATATGGATCTGGGAAATGTAACAGTTGGCAGAATTGTCTTAATCACAGTGGTGTATGAGGGCATATCCAAAAGTTCCTGAACTGAGTCTAGAAAGAAATATATGTGTACCTATGTTATTGGTCACTGACGTCAGCTTAAAAGTAGTCTCTATCCACGTTTATGCAATGGCTTCAGCATTTCTGCCACTACTATACACACTGCTTATACTGTGTATTTGGGGTCAGATATAGAACATTCAAGGCTTGTTCCTGAATTTCAGGTAACCAAGGGGTCAAATCAAGATAACAAGGAGGGTGGGGGGAGGGGCAACCTTGTTTCTAGCATCTCAGAATTGTTGCACTGGCAAAGCATTTTGTGCCAGTGCATTGTCACGGTGAGCCAACCATCCTGGTTCCACCATTATTGTCAACATTGACGGGGGACTTTCTCCTTCAGAGATTGCAAAGCCTTTCGGTAGTAATTCTTGTTAACATTTTGGCCTTGAGGGACAAATACTGATGAACTGTGCCTTCACAGTCAAAATATGTAACAAACATGCCTATGATGTTTTGACCTGACTTACCTGGCTTTATTCAGATGTGAAGAGGACAGATTTTTCCACTGAGATGACTGCTGCTTTTTCTGGGTCATTTCAAGAAACACAGATTTTGGCTCCTGTGTTTTTGATGTAGTTTTCCATTCTTTGCAGCAAAATGTAACATAAATGCATCATTTCTTCAGATCGGCCATTTCAAATTGCAGATTGCCTTTGATAGATGCACAGCCATACACAGTCTTTGAGAAGCAGCCAAGAGGGATGTGGCTGAAGCACTCAGAAAACCCACAAATAAGTTAGCAATACTATTGCAGCCTAGTGGCAGAAGGTTATACTAGTTGCCGTTCTTGTATGTAGTGGCAAGTTCAAGAACTTTTGGATGCGTCTTTGTGTAATGAAGCTGTTTGCATCCTTTCATGGTATAAGTCAGTAGCACAGTAATCATGGTTTACATGCAATTTGTTGTTAATAAGAAAATTGCAAAATATTTGCAGTCCAAAAGGGCATGAAGATACAGAACTGTTTCATATTCTACAGTATAACTGAATATACCACCGCTTTTTTTTGAGTAGTGCTTCCACACACCCTTTCGTATAAGCAGTTACTAAAGGAAGGTGACATTTATAAAAGCTGTTCTCATTAGTATTCCAGCTGGCAGATGTGTTTAGGTAACAGTATACAGGATAAAATATTGAGATTCTCTGTTTTATACCTGCACATGACATTGTGTAGGCACACATGGTGCTGTTCCCTCTCTTTTATACCTGCACATGACATTGTGTAGGCACACATGGTGCTGTTCCCTCAGTTTTTCACAAATCATAATTGTTTAATTTGCAGCAGATTAAATTGACAATTTTAATTTTCTAGTTTGTGATAAACTGTTTTTGGTTTTAGTAAGACTTTGCTTGTTGAAGTGACAGAAATTAATGTTAGTCAAGACCATGCTGTTTGAGTGAAATGCTACTTTTGCTGTGGGAAGTTGCAGTACTGTTTGAAGTAGCAGAATACAATAGGCATTTAAACATAAATGAAGTAGCATCCTAAATAAGGTCTTCTATTTGGCATGTATGTTTATTTCAAGCAGAATGACTGTTTCATTTACACAGTGAAGTTACTTGATACGGAAAACATTCGTTTATTAACAGTGATAACATTATGTGCTATACAGTAAGGAAATACATTTTTAGAATTACATTGGTCATTCAGAATTAGAATGAAGAACCATAGGGTTCATACTTCATTGTAATACTTCAAACATTTTAAGAATCTTGTGGAATGTGGCCAACCTGTTTTATGTATACATAGGAAAAACAGTTCCACATATTTTGTCACCATGTGCCTATTTGTAACAGAATTTTGGGAGTTGAGGAAAGGTTTCCATTTGGGTCTTTTGAATGACCGCTTTGAAAGATGTTAAATTATGTCTGTCTGGCCACATTTTGGGGCAGTACGTGTGCCACACATTGTCCTTTATAGTGCTTTATTCATTCACTAATTATTTCAGATGGGTGGTAGATTCTTGATGTCTTGTACATATTGGCATTACTTTTCTTCACAAAATTTGTGTTAAAATTTATTTCATTTCACTGTTGTGTTTTTGTTTTTGTATAGACTTTCCCACAAAATATGTGATTCTATACTACAGGAAATAGCACCCATTAACTTCCTGGAGCGTAGTTTTAGGAAAGTGGTTAGGTAATTGTGGGATGCTCACCCATATTTTTTATTCTGTTTGAGTGAGATCACATTGAAGAAAAATTAAGATCTGTCAGGTGGAAAATTAGTGCAGGACAGATCTGAATAACTGATACTGTTATGTAGAAAACAGAGGCAGCTTTGAATTTTGTTGATCTTGGATAGCATTGCCTGCAGTCAGTATGTTGGTGGATTGTAATAACTGGGGCTTATAGAGAGGAACATGGAAAAGATATAACATTAAACTACAAATATGTAGCTGGATGCAAAGTGACTTAACATATTACAAGTAATATACATACAAGGAATTACATATTTATCCATCATGTTGTAATTTTCCCCATGTCATGTCGGTTGCAATTTCCTATTATTTCTTATCACTGGTGTTATTCATTTAACGCTGTTCAGTTATTTCTTATATGTGTAAGTATGTGTAGATTGTGGGTGCACAATCCAGCCCTACATCTACAACCCAGAAGTATTTACATCCATAAGTAACATTTGAACAGTGTTGTTTGAGTAAACATTAGTTATAGAAACAAAAAATGCAATATTGTTTTATTTTTTTTTCTGGACATTGATGGGTTGCCATCTTATTTCTTTCTAAAGCTTGTATCACACATATTGAAATGCATAATGCATGGAATTGCAACAGAATTATGATTCATACAACCTGCTGTATTAATTGTACTTCCATCTTATTTGCAGAAAAGTTTTTATTAATTCTCCTATGTGAAATATATGTGCAATCACTTTGTGTCCAGTCTGATACACAAGTAGTAGTAATTATTTTGAACGTCGTTCATGCATTGAAATTGAATTAACGACCTGTAAATGCAGGAAAGAGGCTTTAGAGAAACACTGCTTCAGACAGTCAGCGGATCCAAATTAAGCTGTTTCTATTTTGTATAATGTTATGGGCGATACAGTAAAAGTAAAATTATGTAATATCATCTGAAACTCTTTGTATACATAAGAGCATGACAGACTTTAGAAAGTGATGATTTTTCCTATTTACTTAGTATGACACAAGTAATGGAATGCTTTTGAAATAATATACACTGCGTATTTCATTTACTATGCACATAATTACTGCCTGATCATCGTGAGTCTGTATAAATCCTTCTGAGTATTACAGTTCTTTTCTTAGCTTCATGAATAGGTATGTTTTCCTTTACATATTTGTAAAAAATTATCAGTGACGTTTTTGCTAATAATTATAAATTCTACCAGTTACATTATTTAATGAATTCATTAAGAAGTAATTAACAAGTTCTGTACTTAAATCTCCAATTATCAGGTCCTTCACATCTTACTACACAGGACTGATAGACAATAATAGAGTTTATAGAAACAGCTTAAGTTGTTGATATGCCTGACACAAGCAAAAATATTTTAGCTTGGGATGAGGAGAGCCAAATGCTTATGGCAATGCAGGATCAGTGAATTAACCTGTAGTCTTGTGACTTGCTTTGAAGGATTCGACACTGTAGTTTTGTTGGTAGAAATTTGGTCTCCTACCATGTAGTTTGTGGTGTGTTCCATTTGCCGTTTTCTTTTACAGGTTGTACATATGCATCCCATTTGGATATGTTATGTGTATGTGTACATTCATAATGGTGTTGGAACTGTGTTGTATTTAAGGTGGTGGTAAAACTGGTGGTATGTTTGGGATGGTGTTACTTGTGGTGGTAATGGTGGGGTATGCTGGTGGTGGTAAATAATAATTTTATTAATTTTAGCATTAGTTAATCATTTTTGTCATTGGCATGTTGTCTTGCTAGAAGGTGCTGGAATTAATATGTTATATATTTTGGAGTATTTGAGAATGTTAAAATATCAAACTGAATTATGTTATGTAAGAAATTCGTTCCATCAAATCACTGTCATAATTTATTTTCTGTGTTTGATTTTGTATTACTTCCAAGATTCATTATTTTCAGTTAGTACAGCACTTTATGTAGTTACATTGCAGACATGGTCTTCATTCTATGAATAACTATCCAGTTGTGTGTAAAGACATCATGAATCTTGTTATAGATATTTCAGAGAAATTCAAATCTTTCTTGTAATATGATAATTAATGTGTTAAATGTATGAAAAATAATACAATATTTGCACATTCAAATTTATTATCAAAATAGATTTATAATCATTTGATATTTTAATATTCTCCCAGTATGATTAAATTATGGCATATTGGAGATCCAAGTCAGAGCATCATTTAGTGAAAATAAGGCCTCAAAACATATTCAGAATTCTGTGAGAACTGAATTACGTATGTGAATTCTTCCTGTACGAGACTCATGTTTCAGAAACTTAACCACAGAAGAACATTAACTGATAATTTATATTCAAAATGCATACTCTGACAAATCTCTGATACCATGGTTCAGTGATCAGTTGTGTAATCAATATTGTCATGTTTTCAGTGCCACCATCACCACCACCTCCGAGAACTGATCCATGCTACCCATCACCATGTGGATCTAATGCTCATTGTCGCGTAGAAAACTCATTTGCCGTGTGTGAGTGCATACCAGAATATCACGGAAACCCATACGAAGTTTGTCGGCCAGAATGTCTTGTGAGTGCAGACTGTCCAATGAACCAAGCGTGTATTCGTAACAAATGTCAAGATCCTTGTCCTGGTACATGTGGTGTGTCTGCAGTCTGCACAGTGTCTAACCACATACCTATTTGCACGTGTCCTGAAAGGACCACTGGTGATGCCTTCCGAATTTGCGTACCGATACGAGGTAAGTAATATGTAAATTTTTTAGTTTAGTTATAGTTCAGTTTTCCTTGGTGTATCAGAAGCAGCTTCCCAGAATTCAAGGCAATGCAAACTGTGATGTTCCTGTATCACCTGGCAGTAGGGGATTCAAAATCCCAGTTAGGGTGGTACTGGTGGCCAGATTTTAATTTGGGGGGAGGGGGGGGGGGAATAAATAGTATTTGGATCAAAGAATTGCAGTACGAGACCTGCTGGTTTCTATACATGCACATTATATAATTGTATGTCACACAGTTTATGAATGTCAGTAAGTAGGAATGTCTCTGTTAATTTGTACTTCAGTTTCAAATTTAATAAATTAAAAAAAAAAAGTTATCATTGAACACATACTCGTGTATTGTTAAATAATTAAACAAGTTATCATCAAATACAGTTTAATGTTCATTTATTATTTGATCTCTGCAACTAGCCCAACATGTTTTGATTTTACAGTATCACATTCAAGGACTACACTTATATCAAAATTGTGAATATTTATGTTATAAGAAGTATATTCCAGTTAATGGAATTCAATAAATTTACATGAAAGGCCTTAAAATTTAGTTAGAAACTACTTTTAAGTGCTTAGTCATAGAGCAAAATATGTCCATAACCCAAACGCATAGAACTAATCGTTTAGTTCTTCTGTCAGTTATTGTGTTCCATACAGTCTATAAGTACGTAAGCAGGTCTGTGTGCTATTCATAAACAATGACAAGGTGTTGTGGTGTCTGTAGTAAATCACCAGTATTATTTTAATCCTGTTAAATACCACTTAAATGCATTAGGCACATAACAAATTGAGGTGTTTATAGTTCTGAAGTATGCTTTATCATCACTCATTCTGTGATACAGTCTGTCATGTCAAGCTAATATCAGCTCAGCCTGTAAACAAATTCCACATCTTTAATGGAACCCAGAGGTTCATTACCCTTTTTGCAAGAATCCACAACCAGACCCTGACGTGCTGCTCATATATTCACACCCATTCCTTTAACATTCCTTTTAATATTGTGCTGCCATCAATTATTAGGTCTCCAAAGTGGTCTCTGCCATTCTGATTGTATGGGTATGTTTGATAACCCTATTAATATCTGGTAAAGAACACAAATTACAAAACTTTCATTATGTAATTTTCTCCACCATCCTATTACTTTGCCTTTGTTTGGTCCAAACATCCCTAGTCCATTTTTTCCACGTGGGCTGAGTGACTAAGTTTCAGAACTCCTGTAAAACATCACATGAAACTCTGCTGTTGTGTGATTTAATTATGTTTTGAGGTACAAGACAGGATGATAAGAGATTCTGATATACACAATGCCAACTGTTAATTGACTTTAATCTGTTCTTAGCTTCTCTATGAATGTGATTTTATTTGTTTACTGTTTCTCCCAAGAATGTGAAATCTTCACATTTTCAGAAGACTTACCAGCTGTCTTCATGATGATAATTTTGCCCTGCATTGTGACACATGAACATACATTAACATTTCTTTGTGGGTCCATTTACTAACACACTTGTTAATCCTCGTAAGAAGCTAATAGTGCCTGAATTAGTCAAGAAATTTCCCACATTTTATGGAACCCAAATAGCCATACTGTCTTCACAAAAGCATGCCAGGGGTCCCTGTTCCCCTGCCGGATGAATCCAGTCTGCACTGTCCCATCCTATTTCTTTAAGGTCCATTTTAATATCATCCTCCCCTTTGTGCCTTGTGTTGCTAAGCAATATCTTTCAGTTTTCCCTGTTAAAATCCTGTAGAAATTTATGTTCTCTCCCTTGTTTTCCATGTGGCCCACCCATTTCATCATCCTTAATTTTTTCACTGTAATTATTTTGGCCAGTATGTAGAAGTCACAGAGCCTATGATTATGAGATTTTCTTCAGCCTTCTGTTACTTCCCCCCTCTTAGGTCCAGATATATCCCTCAGCACCCTGTTTCAGCCTCCGCTCCACAAGTATATTCAGATATTTTGTACTGACCACAGTTTCTGCTAAGAGCAGGTGAGCATATTTCTGCAGCCCTGATGATACCTTTATTACCATACTGCTTACTGGGCTTTAATGTACAAGGTTACATATGGTTCTTGGGCATTTAGTTAGTAAATACTGTTGAATGCATGTGGTAAACAAGAATTCTACTCAACCGAGTGAGCTTCAACGAGTTTACATGAGAGTTCTGCCATAAGTGCTCATGAAGGTTCATAACAGATCAACTGCTGATCAGATATTTTGCATTTGTCAGACACTTGAAAAAAGCTGAATACATTAGGGCAGTACATCAGCTATTGGCAGATGATCAGTCAAGCATATGACTCAGTTTGGAGGGAAGTTTCTATAGCATTGTCACTGAGTTTTGTATACCCATCGAACTAGACTGGTAAATTGGAGTGTCTTAATGCATTGTGTAGTGAAGTCCATATTGATACACACTTGTGTGATAAGTTTCCTATTCAGAATGGTCTAAAACAAGGGCGTGCTTATGGCTGCTGCTTTTCAGCTGCACTGTACAATAAGTCATTGAGAAGGTCCAAGAAAACCAGAAGGGAGGGACAATGAGTGGGACACTTCAACTGCTAGTCTGCACTAATGATGTTATTCTGTTTGGCAAAAACATAAATATTTTCAATGAAAACACGGATGTGTTGTTGTTTTCTAGTACAGAAGCTGGTCTAGATGTAAATGCAAAGAAACTAGGTGCAGTTGAACTCGGTTATAACATCGTTAAAGGGACCGAATAAATTTTGTTGTTAAAAACAAGTGTCATTCTAAACTGTTGTTCTAAGCAAGGTGTACGCTAAAAGTGATGGAAAAATGTTTCGAGACAAAATACAGTTCTGCAGGCTTATTACTTAATGCTAACGCTGCAATATATTTCAAATTTAATTGCAATTAAAATTTGGAAATAATAAAAGTTACTCTTCTACAACAGTAAATTTCCATAAAGGTTTATGCTAAAAAATACATTAACTTAAAAATTAAAGTGTAGGAAGAACAAAAGTTATAATGAAAAGAAGACCACTTACTGGTCCATTGTCACTTCTATGTTGCTGAACCACTTAAGCAGTGCCTTATTAATGTCACTTCGTTCAGGCTTTCGAAATTGCTTTTTTTTTTCAGTTGTTCTGTTCAAATGCATTAAAAATTTTGTTTCTGTTTTTCCAAATCATTGGAATCATATTATTTATGAGACCTAAGTTCCAACACACACATCAGCTTTCTTTTTCCATTTTCTACTTGTCATATCACTGTAACTTATCTCTGACACTCAAAACCTTCCTTTTATTCATGAATGTAGCCATGTTATCACATTACCAGTCTCCTGTTAAGTGCAGCAGTAGAAACATAGAGGGAAACTTTATGCACAAAGTGAACTGCCATTACTATTGTCATTGTCCAGGCCTGGAATTTATATAGTTACATGTAAGAGTACAGTGTTTGCCTTCTTAAGGACCAATAGATGGTTCAGTTATCCAAATAGTGTTCTTGCAAACATAAATTGGAAACAATGACTGGCAATGTCCTTATATCTGATTGAGTTTCTCTTATATTTGTTGTACTAAGCAAGGCAGTAAACCACATGCCTTATAGGGAATTAGTATAACAGAATGTATAACATTTTATCCAAGGTGTTGCACTAACTGAGGTTGTTATAACCACATTTAGTTGTATATCTTTACACGTATGTTAATGAGCTCTTATGAACATGGTCATGCAACTTTGATTAGTTCCTGCAGAGGGACTCTTATGTAGTTAGCTAGCCAGTTGGTCAGTCAGTCAGTTAGTTCATTAGCTAGGCAGTCAGTCATATCAGTCCATGTTATAGCTTTATATTATTTCTTGTTCTTATTCACAATGGAAATTAGGCAATTTCAGAGGTCATAAGCAAGAGTTTCAAGGATAAATAATAACATAAAATGATACACCACTGTGATGAAAGTTTAGAATTGCAGTAGATGTCATGAAAAATATATGTGCATGAAATGTCATAACTTTTTAAGTTGGTATGAATCATGATAATTGCCCAGACTATTGTTAGCATCAATAAAAATAAAGGTATGAACTACAGCCCCCTCTGAACTCTGGGCATTTTGTGGAGGTACAGCTCTAATCTTCCTGCTATATCTGCAGAAGCATTTTGGTGGGAGGCTCATAGACCACAAAATTGGTTTGGCATGGTGACAAAGAGAACAGAATCTTCCCTTCTTTCCATCAGGAGATTGGAACACTGATTCAATGGTTTTTTAGTCCATTGCCTAGTCACTGTACTGCCTGAACTACAGTGCCCTACATAGTGTTAAATATATCAGAGTTTGTTCAAAATAGGCTGATTGGCTGGAGAGATCTAATGATATTTATCCAAGTAAGAAATTTTCTGAAAAACCTAGACAGTATTTTGAACACTTGGCACAGTATTAAAGTTAAATTCATGATATTTGGTGACATAAATATTAACTATTTCGAAAACTGCAACAAAAGGTAATAATTAGATGCACTATTACAAACCTATAACCTAATAGGAACAGTATCATTCCCCACACGTAAATCTAAGGCATCTTCCACCGCAATTGACAACATATTTCTAACAAGGACCAAAAATTATATTATAAATCCCCACATCAGTGGGCTTTCCGACCATGAGGCACAGATAATAATGATTGAAAACACAGTTCTTACAAACCAAACAAATAAGATTACTACAAGGAGGAACATTAATGACCAAAGTATACTGGAATTCCAACTACTACTAAGTCATGAAAATTGGGAAGACATCTTTATGGAGGATGATGCCAACACCTCTTTCAATAAATTTTTAAACATATATCTAAGGA
>Ga0123355_10011261_pt1 | contig 13773 bp, 9 predicted proteins | sample TergutEmb28metaG_3_FD_89872 | JGI IMG/M metagenome (GOLD analysis project Ga0123355, IMG submission 89872) | Embiratermes neotenicus P1 segment gut microbial communities from Petit-Saut dam, French Guiana - Emb289 P1 | ecosystem: Host-associated > Arthropoda: Insects > Digestive system > Gut ... | reverse complement strand
TCACGACACAGCTCCACAAGACCACAGCCAACCACAGCCTACACACCCAGGCAGAACACCGCATGCAGTAGGACACGGTCTTATTCTCCTGATGATGGGCATAATGATGCCCGAAACATGTTGAGATAAAAGTTTGATAATAAGCATCGAATTAGTTGCATCTTGTTGGTTCTCTCACTTCACCGGATGTTATGAAAGTCGAAAATTCCAATACAGAATACACAGAATATACAGAACTATTACGCTACATACACTAATCTCTCTTACGATAAGAGGTTTTTGATAAAATACACATGAAAAATGAAGCGTCATATAAGGTATTCTTATAAGCCGTATTTACCTGATATGGGCCAAATTTAATTTCTTCGGGCAACTTTTAATTCTGATCCAAAATACCAAATTATTTTCAAAATTTGGGCAATACCTTCCGAGGTAAAACATATGAACGGACAGAAGTGTTAATTATACGCCAGCTGCATACACTTCGTGCAAATAATTTGTAACAAATGTGTGGCACAATTGTTACAATGAGAGAACATGACTTCGTATTCAAACGGAGTCATTCAAGTTTTGGGGTATGGAGGAATTGACTGAAAAGACAATGTCCATAATGACTGAAGCATGTTCTAATTGGTAGTAGACCGACTACACAGGCATGCATTGTACGTTTTAAAGTGTGATGAGGTAACAACATTTGTGTGCTAAGAACAAGTTAGTCACATCCCTATTACGTTAGATCAGTAGAGAGAAAGTATGAGACAATCTCCGTTCACTTTAGCAACGACAAGCTTGGGTACAAATTACTTTCGTTAGTGTTAAGAGTATGCATATGATCTCAATAATTTGCATTACTTTTCAACATTGAAAGCTCTGCGTATTTAAGTGCTTATGGGTTATGTTATGTTCGTGTTACTATTCAAACGAACTACTTTTATACGGCAAAGCAGTCCCGTTACAGGCCCGGAGGGGCCCAGAGGGTTCCAGGAAGTTAAGGTTCCCAGATTTCGTGACAACGGCACAGGATGGTGGTAGGTTGTCAGCCTTACGCACCGGCCGCCGTTAGTCCCAGGAAATACGCCTGGTACTCATTTCTGTTAAGAGGCTGAGTCGACCCCAGGGCCATAGCGCGATCGGGAGGATTTTATGTCAATGAAAAACCCACTGACACCAGCTGGGATCGAACCAGCGACCTTCCGATTTGTAGCACAGCACCATAACCACTGTGCTACCGCGGTCCCCGAACTGCATAGTATACAAAATAAAATTTATTTAATAACGCAATAAAACCTGCAGGACACGAGACTCTCCCAATGCCGACATTATAAACCTAACTTGCAATAACCAAGTTGCACTTATTCGCTTCCGAAACTACTTAGCTAATATCAGTACTGGTATTTGGTACTCAGTGTGTATACTGAATACTGTTGACCGAATTGACGTTCGTGTTGGTCGGATGTGTTGCCTGCCCAATTTACATTAACCACTAAGGAATCAAGGAAACCCGAATGTAGAAGATCTGCGTGCAGTTTGACAAACATCGGCAAATACTGTTTTTATTACAATGAACAAAAATGCACAGTTAATATCACAACAGTAAAAGGTAAATCAAAATCAGTCCCGTTACAGGCCTGGAGTGGCCCAGAGGGTTCCAGGAAGTTAAGATTCCCAGATTTCGTGACAACGGCACAGGATGGTGGTAAAGTTGTCAGCCTTACGCACCGGCCGCCTTTACCCCCAGGAAATACTCCTGGTACTCAATTCTGTTAGAGGCTGAGTCGACCACAGGGCCATAGTGTGGTCGGAAGAATTTCATGTCAATGGAAAATCCCTTGACACTAGCTGGGATCGAACCAGCGACCTTCCGATTTGTAGCACAGCACCTTAACCCCTGTGCTACCGCTATCACAACAGTATCTTTTTATATAATATATACTGCTACATGTTTCCACATTTCTGTGTCATCATCAAGGGATTTCACATTTGTGCCTTGCTAGTTTACATAAATTATTGAAACTGAAGCTGTTAAAATCACAATTACGTAAAATTATTAAAATATATTAATATATTATTTAATCGTGAACGCCAGACCGGCACACTAATTAACATAAAGCCACAAATAAACACTGCTTGCACAAGAGATTGTAGCGTCGAAGAGATTGTATTGTGTCACTAAGGAAAGATTAAATAACATTTTAATATAAAGGGTGATTCAAAAAGATAGATCCAATTGAAGAGTAAACGGCGCTTCAACACACGCCAGAGAGTTGTTTGCGGTATTTCAAGTTCTATGCTCGCTCTACGGGTTGACTTGCGTGGGTTACGCTAAAAACTCTCTTGAATTCGTCCCACGTTCTCCTCTGATACACGCAAAAAATCTTGTGCTGCATAGTAGGCATTTTGTTCTCAGATGACGTTGCTGCACGGCTGTGCGCTAAGCGAGCATTCTGGTGGTGATATCTGAAAATTTAGGACTTCCTCTTTCAAATGTTATACAGATCATTCAAATGCCATGTATAGTTCAGGAAATATATGTACAAAATTGAGTCCATCTCTTAAAATCACCCTGTATTTTAATTATTTCGCGGAATTGTAATTTTAACAGCTTCAATTTTAAGAATTTATGTAACTTTGCAAGGCAAAATGTAAATCTCCCTGATGATGACATACAAATGCCGAAACATGTAGGAGTATATATTATATAATGAGATAATATTTTGATATATACTGTTGTGATATAGACTCTTATTTTTATAATAAAACCAACGAGATGCACTAATTTCTCAAAACTATTTTTAGAATAGAAATCTACATGTTTCGGACAGGTTTTCTGTCCATCATCAGGAGTCTAATACTGTACACACAGCAATAGGTGTATGTCATACAGGTTATGCTGACTGCTTGCTAGCGGGATCAGCAGTCGGCAAAACCTGTATGACATACACCTATTGCTGTGTATACAGTACTAGACTCCTGATGATGGACAGAAAACCTGTCCGAAACATGTACAGTTCTATTCCAAAAATAAATTTGAGAAAATAGTGCATCTCGTTAGTTTTATTATAACAATATATCACGATGCACGGTCCTCTGAATGTCAGATTCGTGATATATACTGTTGTGATATTAATTGTGCATATATTGGTTGTAATAAAAACAATAAAAATGCAGGGTACTTGTATTAAAATAATCGGCAAATACTTTTTGTGCATACTGTATAATTAAATCATATTAATGTCAGGCAATGCTGGAATACGAAACATGCATCGACCTAGTAAACCTGTTTAATATACTCCTTGTAAGTAGACGGAGCACCAAGACGCTGCTTGTGAATGCTAATACTCAGAAAGCGACAGAAATGAGGGAAGAGGGAAGTTCAGCGTGACACAAAAGTGCTTGAAATCAAATGGAAATGTTTTTTTTAACTCTTTAGTGTTATTTCTTCCCCTTAGAGGATGTTTTTGTACCCTTACAAAAAATGAGGGATTCATAATGCATGAGGAAAAGTGGCAGCGAATGTTTTTATCAGGCTTGAAGCTTTTTGATTGATCACCAAAATCCCATAGATGCAGCTTTTATAACGGGAAATCGTTGGGCTTGGCTTTTGTTAACAGAAAAATCATAGCAAAAATGAAAGAATGAAGGATAGTACAAAGAAAATACGAGAAACTGTATAGCAATGCAAAAAACTGCCGATGGGTATGACATGGAACATTCAGCACCTTGTAAAACAGGAGTGGAGTGCAGTAATTTCACGGCATTCAGTGTGACTGCACACTCCATAAGTCGCGATGTTCATTTACTGTAGACACAAATCCAACTCCGGTAGGCTTATTCATGTACTGTAGATACATATCCACCCTGAATAAACTAAGTACACTATTCACTGGTAGACTTACTAGGTATTAACTTGGTCAGGTAAAAAATTACAAACTGAAGTCACTTAATTTGTTACTTATCTATGCAATTCCCTTTGTTGATTATTTCTACAAAGCCGAGCACATTAGCCGTGCCGTCTAACACGCGTGGGCTTCCACTACTCGGATATTGGATTCGAATCTCACGCAAAGTATGGAGATATGCGCTGTCTCTGTTGTCTGTACGTAGAGGTCTTACGATGGGCTCTTCCCCCCTCCAGAGACTTCCACCAAACGCCTACAATTCAGAAGCTCCCCAGAAAAAAGGCAGGCCTTAAGACATACTGATCTGTAAGTCATATAAGATATTTGGCTAAATAGCCAACTTAGCTGCTGAGAAGCGTTGGTGTCATGCGTTACATTCAGCGAGATTTGTGGGTTTTTAATAAAAATTTACATTTTTATCAACGTCACATAATGTAATGGGCACATTAAGGTGGATCTCTTAGTATAACAATAATAATAATAATAATAAAATTAATAATAACGAAGGATAAAATCAGAGGGGCATATTATATATGGTATATGTGTATGTGTGTGTGTGTGCGCGCGCGCGCGTGTGTATGTGTGTGTGTCACAATAAATACACGCAAAAGTTTCGTCGCAGAACATCATGGGAGTAATTACTTAGGAAACCTGGACGTATACAGGATAATATTAAAGTAGGTTTTATTCAAATAGTATAAAAACACAAACTACAGTCACTTAATTGATGACAGGGCGCTACAACAGGACGTTGTTTTAATACTGACGAACTTTGTGTTTCACAGACGCATTACACTTTTCATTAGTTGAGTCAATTATCAACTTTTCGATAAATAATTGCCAGCGAATAAAAATATGACAGCGAAATGAATTCTGACTGTCTAATAATTTAACAATTATTAATCGACATTTAATGCAACTTTGAAAGCTTAGGATGATCTGGCATGATTACACTGAAATGGAAAGGAATGGAGGCGGTTTTCGTCTATTTTTAAGTAATGGTAGAACATCTATCCCTAGGGAGTAAAAGAATCAGAAAAAAATACCAGTGATAGACCTTGAGCAGTCCGAGATACTAAGAACTTGTAGCAACAACTATATCGCTAAGTTCAGCGATGAAGAAGTCATTCAAGTTTTACGAATAGTTTGTTGTTTCCATCTTCTACGCACGCATTAATCAAACTCTTCACGTATCAGCGACTTCCCCCTGCGAGCTGATAAAAGTGTGCCGATTTCGATAACAAATGTAATTACAAGATTTTCATCACATCATTCTCTACCGTATGTTTAGTTTCGTCCATCAGTATTTTAAACACAGACTGCACAGTGCTGCATGTCTTACACATATACAAAGAATACATAAAATGTAAAGGATTTAAATTAAATATTTCTCAAGAAAAAGGACACAGTAATAAAAAATAATTTGCTATGTTACATGATCAAGTTCTTGTGACCCACAATTGACAGTTTACAGAGGTTGACTGAGAGCTCCGTTCAAGTAGACAGGAACTTATCACAGTTCTACCGAAGTTCAGTCCACGTATTTGGGAGCATGGCGACGGTAATCGTTACTGCTTCGAGAAACAGAAATTTACATTTTCAATGGAATTATATACAAACAGAATGAAAACAAAAGTACCCATAAAATTATGTGTACATACGTTCCAAATGGAAACGATGCATTCAAAGACATACAAAATGTATGGAAGATCAAGTTAACTTCCGATAATACGAAAGGGCTTCAAAGCAACCGACTATTTATGAAGAAAACTGAAAAGGCGAGGTACATAAGAAAAAAAAAACAGAAATGAATGAATTTCCGGCATTTTGTTTGTTTTGTTTCAACCCGCAATTTAAGAAGACAAAATGAGCGGTAATCCGCGGTGGTTTAACGAGTTCTAAACAACATTAAAGTGTGTTGTAAGACTGTATCTTTAAGCCATAAGGTACAGACAAGGTAAAGGTAAAACAGTCCCGTTACAGGCTTGGAGTGGCCCAGAAGATTCCAGGAAGTTAAGGTTCCCAGATTTCATGACAACGGCACAGGATGGTGGCAAGGCTGTTAACCTTACGCACCGGCCGCCTTTACCCCCAGGAAATGTTCCTGGTACTCATTTCTGTTAGAGGCTGAGTCGACCCCAGGGCCATAGTGCGATCGGAAGGATTTTAGGTCAATGAAAAACTCCAATGACACCAGATGGGATCGAACCAGCGACCACTGAAGGCACAGACAAGATATTCCGAAAATTGGCACTGTGGTCAGTGCTACATCTATGTGGACATCCATCCATTGCATATTCTGTCCTACTTCCGGCAGGAAACTAGGCACTAACATCTGTCTATACAGACCACACTCACCTCGCATGCAATTACTGCCATTTATAATTATTCATTTGTGACAAATGGGTGTCTGGGTTAAGTAAATTACACTAATTGATCTATTCACCTCTTCAGCAAACCATCATGCTGACGGGCAAAACTTCACTAAAGTTGGAATCAAACATGACGGCGCGTGAATAATAGTTTGTTCCACACAGTACGTCCCAGCTGCAGACCTGAGATACTGTAAAGCTTACTTCAACACAAACTTCTCACACGTTCAAATCCTATGAATACAGTACAACTAATCGTAATACTGATTACTAATACAGATTCGAGTTATCATACTACATCAGTCACTATTTGTAGCTTATTTATATTTTGATTACTCGTCACTAAAAGTATACTTCACCGGCATTAATTCCAATATAGGTCAGACAAGCTGGGTGTGGGAATTTGGTGCGCTCGCGATAGAAAGCGCGCAATACGCCCTTGCAAATTGTGACAGACGCTTTTTGTTCAGACCCCACAACGTGACAATCAGTGTTGCATGGTTACCGTCACGCTTCACACGGTCTGGCTGCTAGCAGATAAGCTTCTTGATAGGCCTGTTTACGACAAACTCAGAATCAATATTTACAAACTTACGAAATGAAAGAGAGGAAGAAAGGAAGAAAAATACCGTGCCTCTTTTCAACGTTGTTGTGAAAAAAGCTGTTTCTTCAAAAGGAAGAGAAGGATAAGAACAGAATATAAAGAGGAAGTATAAGGAAGAGAACATGACAAACAAGTAGAGGGATTGAAAGGAAAATAATGGGAAAAAAGAAATGGAGCTATGGGAACACATAAATCAGAAAATGGCTGAAAACTTGGAAGTGCGTCATCCCTTTTGTGTGTGAAAATTGGAAAGAGTATGTAGTCAAACGCAACTATGTCATTTAAGATGTTTTAATAACTATAGTAGACAACTACATATTTCGGCTTTTAATGGCCATCTTCAGGTTGTCTTCAAGAGAACTTAAGGTCATACTACAAATACTGTGCGCGCACAATATACGTATTATATAGTAGGACCTTAAGTTCTCTTGAAGACAACCTGAAAATGGCAAGTAAAGGCCGAAACATGTAGTTGTCTAGTATAGTTATGAAAACATCTTAAATGACATAGTTCTGTATGACTACATACCCTTTCCAATGGCTTAAAACATTCCAACGAAGATTGCCGTCTTCTGGGATGCGAGGCCATATATCAAGGAATAGGAGGTACGTGATGGCTGCGTCTTCATAGCAGTACAACTCCAAGGTACGTAACTATCACACTGCAGATTACGTCATATTCGGAAGAGAGTCGCCTATGTCAGAACCCCATTCCTCGAAATCAGGCCTACGTTTTCCTAATAATGGTAGATTACAGATCCAGTAATTCCGCGCATGAAAGCGGCAGACTCAAAATATGAACAGATGGTAGGATAGTTTTACACCTGCCGATAATTCTAACCATCAAGAGTTTTACAATAATACAGAATGGTTTCAAAGCGAATGTACCGAAAGGTAAATCGATTTGTAAACACAAGCTCGCTGTATTGCGGGTTTCCATCTGATGTAATTAAAGTTCTTTGTTATTTCATGTAGTAACGTGTCCGTTACGGGAGTTGCATAATATGACATCGTCCAGCTACACCGCAATGCCTGGGATAATCAGCATTTACGCATGAAGCTCCTGACTAGAATAACAAGTACTGCTGGTCCGCAAGTTACAATGCAGAATCCACAGCGGAACAACCCTTGATACAACAAGCCATAATGCGCGGTTATGCAAAAATATCAGGCGTTATATAAACTCTTTACGCCGACGTTTTTCATAACCTGTTTCCAGCCATCTTTTGGTGAAATTTCATGTGATTCTCCTGACAATAAAAACGGAAAGGACATTTTTAAAACGTACTTCTACAGCAATACCTTTGTGTATATCACCCTATCCCTTAAAGCCATTACAAAACCTTGTGACTTATCAAAACCGCTATACTAACCATAATTTAAACTCCGTATTATCTATACAAAGATGGATTTATTAGGGCGTGCCACGTGAGGTTCTTGTTCAAGAGCGTCATATAATAAGCAATAAGTATTACATCGGCCTGTTCTGAATGTGTGTTTGTACCCTTAGGTATCAAGCATGCAAGGCGCATGCGCCATATTGTCATCTGTGGTCCGCCCAGCTCTACAATATATTTCCACATTATCTCATAAACACTACGACTTTCGAAAAACAGTTACTGAACATGAAATGTGTTTTGATATTCTCTACAACTTTTGTCTAAAACAGTTCTCATTCTAAAAAAAGAAACTGAGCGAGAAATGATCGTAAATGTGTACTGGTCTTCATGGAAAGTACCCGTCATTCTGGCCAGATCTTAATGAAGCTTGCATTTTCTCGATAGATTTTCGAAAATACTCAAATATCAAATTCCATGAAAATCCATCTAGTGGGAGCCGAGTTGATCCATGAGTACGGACACACGGACTGATAGAAGTACAGACAAACAGGCAAAACGAAGCTAATAGTCCCTTTTCGCAAGTTTTCGAACGCGCCTAAAATTTGATAAAGTTTCTTAAGAATAGTATGACTCACTGCGCCGATTTTCGCGCAACTCCTGCATACTCGAGAACTCTTTATAAAGAACTATACCTAATTTCATGAAAACCTGATTAACGGTTTAGTAGCTTATACTAGGTCAGTAGCAGAGAGACAGACGGACGGACGGACGTAGTTTCCATGTCGGCCGTTCTTCTATACTTCGCAAAGAAAGCCTAGTTACTAACAATGGTTTGTGATCGGGATGGCTTAGTATGATGGCTAGGCTATGGAATGAACGACAGGGATTCGATTTCCGGTAGCGGCAAGCATTTATCTCTTTGCCATCGCATTCAGACCAGGTCCGCGGCTAGCCTATTGTTCTATGCAATGAGTATCGAAGTTATACTTCCCTGGGAGGTAAAGAAGTTGGAACGTGAAACTGACAACTCCTTCCCACATACGGCTGACGTTACGAACGGCGTCCAACACTACTTCTACCACCCGACAGCGCGGCGGTTAACTGCTCACCCCTACAACTTGGCCATTTACCAGTAAGCGGATCGGCCAGGCTACAATATCGTTCCTTGTGCAATCTAAGGAGGCCAGTGATAAACAGTTTTCTGCAATGAAGGCTCTTATTCACCTAATGAGTATCAAAACATCTCTCTTTAACATTCCATTAAGTGCCGGAGCAATGAAAATAGCTATATTTCAGTAGCATCTCTTCCGTCGCTAAGAATTATCCGGGACGATGCATCCTAGCATGTCACGTGCCTGTGTAATTACGTTCAAAGGAAATCATCGAATGGAGTAACCTGCATTTCCTTCGGATATAACAAGGGAAGATACCACGGTACCTAGATAAGCGTCAGGGCATGAATTGTGGCTGCAGCAGTTCACCCGACCGCCTAATTGATGCATGCATTAGAATGATTCAAGGCTTTAACATATAATTAACTCCGTGAAGCACAGTTGCTCGGATTCTCATAATAAAGTCCCAATTTTGTCAAGCTGAGAAATACAATACCGTGTTAACAACTGTCCATCATTAGTCCGTGTTCTGAGCCGCATGGATCCAAACCATATCCTCACCCCCATTACGTACCCCATTTAACATTCCTCGCTGGTGTGCCTGCTAACATTTCGCACACATCTATAATCTCTCCCCCTACGTGATGCATGCCTCGCCTTTCTCATGCTCCTTGATTCTAACCCTCTAAACTTATTTGGGAAAAAAGTAAAGACAAAATATAAAGTTCGCCGTTACGGAATTTTCTTGAATATACTTTATATTTTCCCCTCTTAAGGCAAACATTCCCTATTTAGCACTCCGCAGTACACCTCTATCCACGATTCTCCCTTACATTGAAAGACCAGGTTTCGTAAACACACAAAACAAAACCCATGTCCATATCCAAGTTTTTTTTTTTTGTAAGTTAATGCAATGTTGTTAACCTCATTTGTTTAAAATTCATGCTATATGGAAGAATTTACTTGCACGTTTGTTTGTGTGTGTTGCACTTCACAGCACAGACAGCACTTCAATATTTACTATAAAATTGTAACTTTACATCTTCTTTGCTTCTTTTTTATCTCTTTGATTGTAATTTTTTTTTAATGTTCCTTCTGTCCATTCCATTCTTCCTGATTCCTTCTAATAATGGTAAACATGCTGAAGACTGTAAACGTGTGTCGTGGATCCCTGCCTTGGTCTGGTGGCATCCCAACACGACGCAGGAGCACTGAATGCCTCAGTGAGCGGGTTCTTTGTTTTAATGACGATACCCCGAGCACCCTTGTGTTGTGCCACTGACAGCTGTCAACAAGTTATTGTCTTCAGCCATCGGCTGCAGCCAATGTCATTTAGAGTACCAGCCCACTTCGTTTTAATCTTCATATTACACAGAAACGCCAACATGTCACACTTTCATTTACTCTGTCATCCGACATACTGTAACAATTTGTACCGAAAGACGCGGTCGGCACTCTAGCTTCACGTTCGCTAGGCTCGGGGTTCCATTTTCTGCGAAAAAAAAAAACCCGTTTATGTTGACCGATCACATTCAGTTTTCCTCACGGTCTCAAAAACACCCCTACGACATGACCGCTTCGTACCAAATCCTTTCTTATTCATGCTTCACAGTCATCGTCCGTATCAACATACAGGCCTATAAAAATAAAAGGCAAAGTTGACCCTATGCATGCCATGAAGGCATATGAACGTATAGCTCCACTCATTCTTAACTTCTGCGCTAGATGTAGGTAAGTGGTTACTTTCAATCCAGCGCCACAGTAACTCAGGGGCAAAAATCGCCTCCACTACCCATCGTCTTTGCCATTGGGTGGGCTCCGGAGACTGTCTGGATGTTCTTGCTCCTGCCCGGAATAGAACCGCGATTCCCCGGTTATCCAGACCATAGCCTAGTCATTAGAGTGACTATGTTATCCCGGCCTGTCATAGGTCTATAACATATGCAATTAAAACAGTGTTATATATCTGTAGTGTGTTGTTAAGAGTGATGTAGTGTGAGTCCGTTTCTTGTTCTGTGCCAAACACGGTAGATGAATACACATTCTCATGAATTGCCGACACGCACATCATGTTTGTCCGCGCATAGACCAATTAAACTTCAGATACGTCGTCCTTATTAGCACGCATTTCCTGATCGCCAAATTACGGGAAACAAATAAATATATTTTCTAGCGCCGATCGAAGCCTTAGGGAAAGCGGGACATGTGCGGTCATTGCAGGAGAACGACGAAAAAATAGACCCGTCAGGACACCAGAGAAAATGACGTGATTGAACACCCTGCGTCCAAAACACGGAGGATCACAGATGCAGAACAGAAAGTCCATTCGACTGTTTGGCAGGTCCTCCACGAGGAACCGTGCACCTGCAAGGAGTGCAAGACTTTGTGCATAAATGACGACACTAGAAGAGCGGAGTTTCGCCAACGGCTTCAGTGGCTTCTGCATCGATTTACAAGTAATCTTCTCCTTCCCCTTCCCCATATTGTTTACAGAAGAGGCAAAGCCTTACTGTGATGACCTCACAACTTTCAACAACTAATATTCATAAAGAGACGCCAGTCTGTCCACACATAACAATTCCGTCGCGACACCAACGATTTTTAAATAAAAGTCATAATGGGTGAGAGAGCGGTAGGTCCTCCCATTTTCCAGGATATGCTGGCGAAGGCAGTTTATCGTAACTTTTTACACAGTACCGTTTCTCAGATATCCCACTACTACATACAACACCATACATGTAGTTCATGCACAATGGTGCTGCATCTCATGTTAGTATCGCTGAAAGAACTATTTCGAATGACAAACATCCAGAACGCTGGGTAAGTCGAGGTAGAACAGGGGCATAGCCTGCAGAATATCTGACTTAAATCTGCCAGTTTTTTTTTTCGGGGCCATCTTGAAAAAATCGTCTATAGTACGGCACTTTACGGTGTAACGAGACTTTAGCGGCGGGTACAGGATGGGTGCGAGTCAATTCTTAACAGGGCTGAAATGTTTGAGCCCGTGCGACAGGCTTTCCTGAGATGCGCAGAGAACTGTGAAGAAGCACAAGGGCAAGATTTTGAGAATTTTTGGTGCGATCTCAAAACACTTGCTCGAGATGACTACTACCTCGTCATACCTGTCCATCCGACCCTCTGTCCGCATAGAAAAACGAAACTCCGACCCAACGAATTTTCGTCAGGTTCCTTGTTCCAAACTGTCGCGAAAACCGGTCGACGCGTTCATATATTGGTTACAATCTGACAAAGACGACAAATTCTACCAAGATGTAGGTACAATGATGAGAATGGTCTTCATAATGAAAACGTGCTGTTCTCTATCAGGTACGTGGTTAGTTTTGCAATGGAGACAGGCTATTTTCTCTGTTATGTGCGGGCTGAGGGCGAAGAGAAAATTCGCGATCTAAGCATAACGATCGAGCGCGGTCTGTTGTACAAATACCGTTAAATATTTTCATGCGACAAATTTTAAACCGTCCCTTTCATCCCGCTTCTTAAAAATGTTTTCGTCGCCTGCGTGCATGTAACGTGCTCCCAAGGTGGTTCGGTGTACCTCGTCAGAACTCTATACATTAAGCAGTAACACCTATGAAACTGAACCAAAAATTATACAGACGCTATTCTAGTCATTCACTTCTATTGACTGAAATGATATCAAGCAGGCTACGCACACAATAACACATCTTATTGTACATAGCGTGTTAACTGCTACATGCTGACTGTGGGACACGAATTTTACGGTTTTGTTTTCTTATCAAATAGAGCGCTAAGGGGAACGGGTGATATTTTACAATTACTCTAGCTAATAAGATCACGCACACAGCCACATGCAAGTAGCCTTTGCATGTAAACAACGTCATTATCCTGCAGGTCCGAACAAAGAGTTCAAAGTTAGTTTCGTCTACACACTACATCCGCTTACATGCAGTCTGACACTACAGATACCCCTAACGAAACAAACACGGAAGCTATCAAAGAGCTGAACACAAATCCATGTCTTGTCGTACTCATTTCACAGACTTACATTGGTGATCTCTAGTGACAGAACAAAATTCATGTGGAGTTAACAGGACTATCTACGACTTCAAAAATGAAACAGTTTTTACTTTTAATATCTTTAACAGTAAAAATAGGAGCCAAAGAAGATTAACTAAAAAAAGATAAATCGGCCGGCCCATGGTTAAAAACTTTTCCTACAGAAACATCCCGCTTTGGATCCTTGTCCCGCTTGCCGCTCAGTGCCTGCAGAGTAACGGTGGAATATTACTTTAAAATGATCACTAACTGCTTCTCATCGCGCCAAAGAACCGCCATGCTAATCGATCCTGTATGACATAATGATAATAATAATAATAATAATAATACAGTGAAATCTGCCTAAACCGGACCCCCTATATACCGGAAACCTGGACAAATGGAAAATAAATTTCGGAACGGAGTTAT
>Ga0123355_10011260_pt1 | contig 13773 bp, 8 predicted proteins | sample TergutEmb28metaG_3_FD_89872 | JGI IMG/M metagenome (GOLD analysis project Ga0123355, IMG submission 89872) | Embiratermes neotenicus P1 segment gut microbial communities from Petit-Saut dam, French Guiana - Emb289 P1 | ecosystem: Host-associated > Arthropoda: Insects > Digestive system > Gut ... | reverse complement strand
CAACTTTGGATATAGGTGTTTTGGGTTATATCGGTATAGTATAACATAAGGAACACCCTCCCGAAGTCTGGTCCGTTCCTCCTGTTACACCCCGTATATGAAAGAGAGAGAGAGCAATGCCTACACAGTACAACAAATACACATAAGATAACAACACACACAAGACAACTTAAAACTAGCAACAAAACACGCGAGACAAATTAGAATACAACTTCTACAAACGGTAAAAACACTCAAGGGGGTATTTCAAAAAAATTTGTCTGATGTGCCCATAGTGAATCAGCTTGCTCAGTGAGAATTTTACGGGAACCAAGTGTTGTTGGCCATGTAGTGCTGATAGAGAGCTGAATTTTTTTTTTTAAACATGGATGTTTTTCCTCCAAGTTACAAGTCCACTTGCTAGTCATGTAGCACAGGAGGGTGTAAAATCTCCTGTTTATGGGTGGTAAAGGTTAATATTAAAGGAAAAGAAGTAACCAAGGAATCAGGTTCAACTGCTGATAAGTTGATTGAACCAGTGATGCCTGTTCTCTTAGGCCTTCTTGGGTAGGGTGTATTCAGTGATCAGAAGCAAGTTTTGCAGTTTGTTTCAAGCTGTCACAGTCAAGCAAAATATTCATTTTCTGCTTTGGCTGCTTCATATGTTGGGCTTAAAGTTATCATTTATATTTCTGAAATTTGTAAGAAACAGCATGGCATGTCTTGCAGATCGTGTATCATACTGGTCTTAGCTATAATATTGCTGTGTAGTACAGTACAGTGATTGTGAAACCACAGAATTGTGTAGTTTGTAATGTTTTTTGCAGGTAATTTGAAGGAAGAGGAATCTTCACATGTTCTTGAAAACATGGAAGATCCCTATCAGTTTGAACCAAGGAGACATCCAGCTCTGAGGCCAACTTCCTTAAAGCCTTTCAACGCAGAACCACCATTACATTTACTGGCAGACAGCTTTATTACTCCTTCGTAGGTGTACTTGTACAACACGTGCACATAATTCTGCATGCACATGAGATCGAGAATGAATTTCAGATGGTTAAAGTGAATAGTGGATTGAATATTTTTTTGAATGCATGTGTGTCTGCTTATGAGTTCTTCCCATCCATATCCATACATAGTTGTGCAGTGAAGAATATGATATCCATTCTTACTCACTTGTTCATCAATTAATAATAATAATAATAATGAAAAAATATTTGACATTCTGAGGAATGTGCATCATGATATATTCTTACAATAAAACCAACGAGAAGCTTTAATTTCTCAAATTTATTTTTGGAATAGGACTGTACATGTTTAGGACAGTATCTCTGTCCGTCATCAGGAGTCTAGCACTGTACACACAGCAATAGGTATATGTCATACAGGTTATGCTTTGCTGTGTGTACAGTGCTGACTCCTGATGATGGGCAGAGAAACTGTCTGAAACATGTAGAGTCCTATTCCAAAAATAAATTTCAGAAATTAATGCTTTTCGTTGGGATTATTGTAAGAATGAATGAATAATAACAAGAGTTATTAAGAACTGCTGAAATTATTTACATTCTGAGCTGTGGTAGCTAAACATTCAGTAAGCTGCATGTGGGGAGGCAAGCTGTATGAATTCTGACCAAGGCACTAACTGCCTTGGCTAAGATTGTCCCTACAAACAAATGCCAGGATAGTGACCAGTGTGGGCCAATGACACTGCATCATTTCAGAGGACCAAATCGTGGCAGTGTAATGATTATGTCTGGTGTGGATGAAATGTATGGTCATCAAAGTTTGGGTGAAGTTAAAGTTCAGTTTTTAAGGGATGTCTTGATGTATCTAATGTGCTGACAGAGATGAATAATCAGTGCAATTGAGCCAGATCTTTATCAACCCAACAACCAGGATAGTAGCTTGAAATAGGCCATCATATTTTTGTTCTTAGTGCTATCTGGTTCAGCTTAAATAATATTTGTTAAATGTTACTTGTTAATATTTTTACAGTGACCTGTTCTATGTACGTAACCACTTGCCAGTGCCAGAAGTGGATCCTGAAACATACAGCTTGGAAATAACAGGCATTGGTGTGAAGACCATCTCACTGTCACTTCATGATCTCAGAACTAAATTTCCTAAACACACAGTGACAGCTGCTGTGCAGTGTGCTGGCAACCGCAGAAGTGAAATGAGCCAGGTAGCAGAGTTACTGTATTACAACTACCAGCTGAACCTCACATATCATAACATCCAGCTGAATTTTAAACTTGTCTGGAGCTTGATAAAAATGTTCTTAGTTTCAGACTGGGTAACTAAATAAATGACAACAGAACACTGTGTCCGCTGTCTTTCAACAACAGAAGTGATGCTGTGTGAGTCCAGTACTGTTCACAAGCCCTGAGCATATGTCCCTGCAATGTAATTTAATATTATCCTCTCACCTCTTAGGTTTTTGTAGTGGGCGCTTTCCAGTGGGATTTTCCACAAAATTTGTTATGCGTTCCTTTTCTTTCCCTTCCAAGATATGGGTTCAGTTCACCATACCCTTCTTAATGCTCCTGCCATAAGGATTGTGGGTGAGCTAATAAAAGTAATGAACAAGTTTTGAACATTTTTTTGTCCCCAGTTGTGTAATGTTTTAAATTCCAAAACTGATTAATTGGCTTTTATTCTTGTCTCATGTATCAGAAACAGCACTGGAAAGGCGTGCTTCGTTTTGGAGGACACATATTCTCCAAGATTTTTTTTTTTTTTTTTTAATTTGACATCTGCAGTGTAACCTCAGTATGATAAATTATAACACTTATAACAATGTAAATTGAAAAGTATGTGTAGTACCCCAAAACAGTAGAAGTACTTAATTTTCCAAGTCCATCCAAATTCTGATCATGTATGATGTAAGATTTAGAAAAATTTGTATAATGGTATTTATTCTTCTTGGTGCATTCATATTGAAAAGTTGCGAAAATGAGCATTAACTGTGTTATGCATGTGTGTCTGCATGAAACAGCTGAAGAACTGGCAAGGACTTAAATGAAATTTGATGTTTTAGTAAAATTTATCAACACCTTAATTTTGGTTATAATAACAAATTTTGCATGAAGATAAACGTGTGTCCGCATGAATCTTATGCATAATTTGCTAAATATATATCAGCACAAAAATTGCTTTGATCAAAAGTTGTAGGGAAAAGCTTAATGCACATATTGTGCCCAATGTGGTCTACATCTCTTTTAAATGTTATGGTTTTTGAGGATAAAACAAAATAGATTTTATGTTGTCTAGGGACAGTAACAGTGTAAATGCCCTAGAATTAGTACATTGCATGTACATACTCTAACTTGTCTGAAGTGATTATCATGTAGATATGCAAGTACATTTGGTGCTGAATATTGTGGAAAATAAGTCATAGTTAATGAGGATTTGCTTATTAGTGACAAAAGTATGAAAAAGAGAAGCTCTGGTGTTATACACGATATTTCTGTGTATCTGACATCAAGAGACTGACTCTGATAATATAATGAAGTTCTTGTTGTAAGTTACATTCATTCTGTCACATTTACAGTTGGGGATAGTTAATGGTTGTCACAATGTGTGTGGCTGTTTGTGTCTGTGAAAAGGCTGGTTGTGCTTCATAATGTTGTGTGTATGTTCTTACAGTGTAGTATCTCCATTGTCAGTTCAGGAATTGTGTAGGTAGGGATCTCAAATGTATTTTTGTATTGGGTCTAGAAATGCCTTAAACTGACCCTTATTTTACTGTACATTGAACGCACTGCAAGCTTAATGTGGTCCTATTTATATGTTACCTTGAAAGCATTAAATAGTCTCGAGTAACATCCATTAATTGGGTTGCTTTGTTGAAGTTTGAAAATTGGTGTCACTGACTCATGTAATGTGAACTGTGCAGGTAAAGCCAGTAAAAGGACTGTCCTGGGGAGCAGCAGCTATTGGTAATGCGACATGGTCTGGTGCTCGGTTGTATGATGTATTGAAAGCTGCTGGGATGGAAGATGATCATCCTGATGTGGAACATGTCCAGGTATTGTGTTCCTTTTTTGCATGTCATGCGTGCAGGCAGGCATGTGTGCATGTGCGTTCCTAAAGTCTTTTGATTGAAAGTATTTTTTGTGAACTTGCTTTCCATAATGTACTCCAAGCCCTGAAGTATAAAACAATCTTGTAGATACATTGTACACATAAGTACCTAATTTACAGTAATGTAAGGGAAATATTTCATCATCACAATTCCTATTTTTTAGACATTTGTAATAAATGGAAGGAGCTTTGTGAAGAATGTAAGATTGGAGAACAGTGTAGTCCATAATGTAATAACAAAATTTCCAGTGTCATTTTTTGCAGTTTGTTGAGCTTTTGGTGTGTTTGTAAAATTCTGTACACAGTTGGTATTGCATTTGATTTAGTGCATGTATGGCATTATGTAAAGTAGCCTTTTTTATGGGTTGGTACAGCTGAAAATTGGATGTGCTTTGTAGTGTTTAGTGAAAAGATTAAAAAAAAATCTTTCCAACACGTTAGGAACTGCAGCGTCTTCACAGGTAAACAGCCATGACCTTCCATAAATTTGTGTAAGGAACTGGCGTAGAAAGTGTGATGAACATTAGTTCAGCATCTTTTGTGTTCTGAGGTGATAGAGCAAACATTCCTTTTGTTTAGTTTTATTGAAATTTGTAAAACATGTGTTCCATTGTTCCCTACAACTTTTATATGAAACACTTTCTTATTCTGATAATACATTAAGGGAGTTATATGTGGGTTATACTCAAGAAGTGCACAGAAGTGCGTGTATCTCATTATGTGAAATGACTTATTTTGGTCTGACTAAAAAAAAAAAAAAGATGGATATGCCTGACAATTTGTAGTGAAAGTTTCTCTTATCATTTTAAAATAACTGCCCAGTAGTTGTTTGGCACTGATATTTGCAGGTAGATGAACATACATCATAAGCATTCTGTTTTATTTGGTCAGGAACACAAATATCATCCCAAATGGGAGCAACTTTTTGGTATTTAAACTTTTAACACCTACTTTTTCTCAGATACTTCCCTATCTTTACAGATTATATTAATGATCTTCTTGCATTGTTCAAGTTTAGACTGTTTGTATTTTGTTATTTTGCATTTAAACAGTGGGTTAAAGAAGTGCTTCTGTACAAAATATAGTTTAATCACACAACAGATTTTCACACCAGAATTACTCATATGTATAAAGTTCATGTGGGAAATATCTAGTTGTTAAACGTATGTGGGAAGTAAGCTGAGTTCTGTGTTTCTGTTTTCAACTTGTAACTGGATTTAGAGCAGTTTCTGAATTGTCATTTGCATGTAGTTTGAGGGTCTGGACACAGATGCAGCCAACCTACCTTATGGAGCATCTATTCCTGTAGAGAATGCCATGGATCGAAAGGGTGATGTGATTTTGGCCTATGAAATGAATGGAGAACCTCTTTCGAGAGATCATGGATATCCGGTTCGGGTAATAGCTCCAGGAATAGTTGGGGCCCGTAGTGTCAAGTGGCTAGGTTAGTTGAATGCCTTTTGGTGGCTTTTTAATTATATGGCAGTTAGAATTTCATCCTTAACCTTTGTAGTGCTGGGTGTTATAACTCAAGTTTTAACACTTTGTACTATGAATAATGTGTCTCATTAGGAATTATTTGACATTTAGTAACTTCTGAAAAACTTTCAGTCAAAATCTTTGTGCAGCCTTACAATTTCTGCTGTTTGTTTGCAGCTAAATATCTTTGTAGGCCTTTTGCTTTTGCACTGATGCTAGTTGCAGCGCATTTTATGCAAATGCAAAATGCAAATTTTAAATTTGCAAGTATAGAATTTAGTGTATCTTTTTACCAATAAATTTTGCAACAATCCAGACAAAAGAATGTTTCATGTACATAGTAAAGTCATATCCTCACCACATGCTTCTGTGTCAGCCATTTGGATGATACGGGTGTCAGTTTTTCTTGCTTTAGAGCCAAATGTAGAGTGAAGTGATCTTTATTACATTTTTACAGTAGTGTGTGTATAATGTCAGAATTTTCATATTATTTTAGCATTTTTCAATTTATGCTCTTATTTTAGTTTTACTTATGTTTTCTGTAGTTTTTGTTTGTAACAGTAGTGTGGGGCACAGTGCCAGGACTGAGTATCAGTTTTGATGAGATTGAAATAATGTGTGTCTTAGACGATTACAGCAGTGAGAGTAACACTGACATACATAATTGTGCAGTACCTGCTCACAGTGGCAGTGATGATGGTGGTGGTGGTGGTGGTGGTGGTGATGATATGAATGATAAGATGTGTTGCAGCATTGTATAAAAAAACTACATACTCCAGAAAGTAGCACACTAAAGAGAGCGAAGTTATGGCAATCCATACAAACTTAATGCCCTTTTCATAGTTTCTGTGACCAGTGGATTATGTAGATGAGGGAAATTTTACAGGTACCCAAAATTGAACTTTTTTTTAAATTTTCATTTGCCTTTAAAAATTTCTTATATGTGAAATTTTAGGATTAGAATTATTATGTCTTTTTCCATTATCTGCAGGAATGACTACATCATTCTTATTTGTTTAAGTTCCTGGGTGCTAAATTATGTCTTTATGGACAATGCTGTTACTAACTCAAATTGAATGTGGGTGCTGTAGCAAGTACCAAGGAATATATGTATTTGCTCTTAGACAGACTGGTAACAGTCTGTTGTGAACACAGTAATGCGACTTAAGGTACCATTAAGGATGACTTTCTGGGCAAGGTGAGCAGCTGTTAGCTTTTCAAGAAGGGCTTTACTTCATGGAGTTATTTGATTGGTTCATTAAATGTAATTTGAGAGAATAAAGAACTGTTCCTTGCAGGAAGGATTGTGGTGACTGGTGAGAATTCTTCAAACTCACACCCTTAGCAACTCCAATGCAATGTGACGGAGTGAGGAAATATTACTTGCAGGAAGGATTGTAGTATCTGAAGAAGAGAGTACATCACATTGGCAACGTAATGACTACAAAGGCTTCTCTCCAAGCGTGGACTGGGACACAGTAGATTTTACACAGTCTCCGGCAATTCAAGAACTTCCTGTTACATCAGCTATCTGCGACCCAGTTCATGGTGACACTGTCACTCTAACACCTGAGGGCAAAATGATTGTCAGAGGTGAACCAGGATTTAGTATTGTACATATATTTATAGATTGGGATACAGGCTGAGGAAAGTAAGTTTGGTGATGCTTTGTGAATTAATTCAAGTAGTGGGAGAATGCTGCATTCGAAGTATGGTCTGCATTTAGAGTAAGAAAGAATTAGTATAGTAATGGAGTGAATGTATTATGTCTGTGAGTACCAAAATGGCGCCTCTTGTTGTCATTTGTGAATAAGTGTATCGGTAATCATCCATTCTGATTTCTTCATACAGGACAACTACTGATTTAATCTGTATGTGAGGGAAAATGTAAAAGGGAGGTAGGGTATAGTAGATTAGGCGGGCATCAGTAGGTTGTTGGTTTTAAAAAACCATTTTATTGAGTTATGAATGTGGCACTGTTAGTTGAAATTGGAATTGACATGATACTTAAGAGGTTAATTAAAATGTAAATGTACAGGCTGTCTAGTAGATGCCATATTTGATTCATTTCTGCTGTATAATGGGCGCTAACCAACAGAATAGTTTATTTCACTTCTTAGTTTTGCTTTTAGAGTACACCATTAGAGAGGTGCAGGAGAGTATTATTATTATTATTATTATTAGTAGTAGTAGTAGTAGTAGTAGTAGTAGTAACAGCAACAACAATTTATTACACAGCACACACTTCCTAACTTGTCAATTTATTCGTTTTAAAATGCCAACAGATGTGTCTCGTAGAATCACTGCCACAGCTTGTAACTGATTTAATTGATTACAAGTTTCATTTTATTTTGGAAACACTATATTGTGTGCACTAGAAATGCACTGTGTACTTTACATACCCATCACATATTCTGTATTGTAAGCTAAGCCATGACCACTTCCTTGAACACTGTCTTTAGTTTATTATGCACTTATTACTCTCTCTGATGTTATGTAGTTTGAGCTACTTTCAGCATCATTAAAGGTACCATTAATAATAAGATGAACCCACCCAAGTTCCATAAACATTTACCCAGTTCACTCACCAGCAAATGCACTATTTATTAACTTGGTTAAAAGTTTTAAATTTACATTAAAGTACACAATAATATCGCTCCTACATGTTTCAGTCTTTAATGACCATCATCAGGGAGCTTTATCTGTACCTAACTAAAGTTATTTATGTTAAAACTTCTTCTTCTTCTATGGCGCTACAACTCTGATAGAGTCTTGGCCTTCTCGACAATAGCCTTCCATTTAGGGCGGTGCTGTCCTTGTTCTGCCCAATATTTATGTTAAAACACTCAGTAAAATTACGTTGTTATATTAATTAGGTGATGTGGCAGCATGTCGTAGAGCGGCACGTGCTGCTCTACGACATGCTGCCACATCACCTAATTAATATAACAACGTAATTTTACCGAGTGTTTTAACATAAATACATCTTTAGTTAGGTACAGATAAAGCTCCCTGATTATGGTCATTAAAGACCGAAACATGTAGGAGTGTTATTATTGTGTATTTTAATGTAAATTTAAAACTTTTAACCAAGTTAATAAATAGTGCATTTGTTGGTGAGTGAACTACGCAGATTTAAAAATGTGCGGTGCAACGATAAAAATACCATAAACATTTATTTGTCATGCATGTTTCTTGTGTTTCGCATCCAAGGAGTCACAAATAATGTTTGTGGCTGATCCAAGTTGAACCAGATAAATTGAGGTGGTTCTTATTTCTTGAAGGGTACGCATGGTCAGGTGCTGGACGTATGATAGTACGCGTTGATCTGACGGCAGATAGAGGGAAAACATGGCATGTTGCTCACTTTACTGACCAGGACACCAAATCGAAGCCTCCCCATCACTGGGCGTGGAAGCTATGGAAGGCAGAGATTCCTATTACTTCAGGAGAGAAACAGGTGCAGAATACTTACATGAAGAGTGCAGTGACAGAAGAGAGAATGCTGGTTATTGTGAATAACATGTTTATAGCAGAATTCCATGGGTATAATGGATAAAATGTTCTGATTTAGGATGTTGTCAGTCCCAAGTTGAGCCGTAACTATTATTGATTAATGGATGCAGACGCTTGAAATATCTACAAATAAAACACTTTATTATCCATCAGATGCACAAATATATAATTCATAGATACAATTAGAATTATTATAAAATATTTAAAATATTTAAAATTGCTCCAACATGTTTTGGATCACAAGGGATCTGTCATCAGGGAGCTCTATACAGTGCTTGGCTGGTGCTTGTTTTAATCGTCATTGATGCACGGTGCAAATATGAAGATCAACAAATAAAATTTAAATCAGCTTTTCTCTTGATCCCTTCCACCCTGGCGTGAGCAGTATATCGCTCATTTGTGACAAGAGTGTCACAACTCAAAATTTGGCATTTTTGAGTTATTGGTGTAGAAAGAAACGTTTGCAGATGCACTTTTAACAGGTATAGTTTCATAACGCAGTTTGCAAAACACGGCGCTGGAGAGCAGTTGTGTCATTGTTCCACTCATAGAAAATTATAGCACTTCAAAACCTTTAAAAGTCTCTCCTGAAAAAATCACACATTTTGAGTTGGGACACTGTTGTTGCAAATGAGTGATATATATTCATTAGGTTGTTGTGATAGTTTTGCTTTTTAAATGCAGTAGACTTCATTTTAAGAGAAACTTGAAGAAAGCACGAACTTGTAGTAATTAAAACAAAAGCCTGTTGCAGGTATCTTAAAATTTTATTAATTTTGTATGAAAAATGTTTCTATAAGCTGTAGTTAACCGTGTTTTCATTTTCTGTACAGGTAGAATTATGGGTGAAAGCTGTGGATTCCTGTTACAATACTCAGCCAGAGAATTTTGACAACATTTGGAACCTGCGTGGTGTCCTGGGTACAGCTTACCATAGGGTCAGAGTGAATATCACTGAGGCAAAGAAATAACAAGTTTTTTCATATAAGTAATGACATGGAAAATATCCAGGATTTCATGCTTCCTCTGTCGTGGCAATGAGATCTTTAGTCTTCTGGGATGTTATGCAGCATAGATTGTTGGTTAGTTATCAGTGTATTGGACAACCTGTTGCTCCCATCTTCAAGGTTCAAGCAGTCAAAGAAGAATGGACTACTTGACTGTCGAAGATGGAACTGCTAGGTTCCGAAACGTCGACCACGGACTATCAATCTACACTGCATAAAATCCCAGAAGAGCAAAAATTTTAAATGTCCAAGAAATTGCTGTTTTTGTTTTTATATCATCTGCATGTTGGGTGTAGGAATGTGTTAATATATGTTACGTTTAAAAAGTCCAGGTAGATAATTGCCTACGTGTTCTTTCAGCATCACATATGAAACTGTTTACATTGCTGTAACGGTGAAGACGTGAATGTCTTTCCTTTCTATGATGATTTTGTTACTACTTTGCTTGTACCATGGTATGTGCAAAAATCTCTGCAAAGGAGTTCTTTTTCAGGATTACATTGTGTGAGATTTTGAGGCTACCATAGAAGTGTTGCTGAAGACTTAAGCCTTCTGGGACATGACACTGTGTTACTGCAGCAGGTTTGAGTCTTCAGTATTTTATCAGTTTAAAAATATGTATATGTGTCTTATGAGTGAGAAACCTCCTTTTTGTAAATATACTGATATGTTAGTGAATGGTGCAATTTCTGCGATATGGTGAGGAATGATCATGCACATTTTATATATATGAATGTCCTATATACAGTTGTTGTATTTCCTAGTATATGGTAAAGTTGTTGTTTGCCATTTTCATGACAAAGATATAAATATGATATATTCATTGATATTAAATATGGAAGTGGTGTTTTACGTTTATGATAAACCAACAAATGCAGATATATAAGTATGATCATCATCAAGGTGTCTTATAACAAGAATACAATTGATGTACAAATAATTGTACCAAAATGTATGATAAAACATCTTGGTGTTACACTTGATTTTCTGTACCTCTCCTTATGGACAGAGAGTTTATCATTAAAATCAAATAAAATAGGGTGTTTTGTTTTGTTTTGTTTGTTGGATGTGTATTGTTGATTCAAATCCTGTAATACAGAATAGTGTATATTATATTGGTAGGATAACACCTATAGCTGTGCTGTTCTGTAGTACAGGGTTTGCATGAACAATACACATCTAATAAATAACATAACACATTATATTTTACTGTATTTTAATGATGATATAATTTAATACTTTATGTCCAGTAGGAGTGCTACAGAAAATCAAATGAAACACCAAGTGGTTTTATCATAGATTTCTGTTCAATTATTTGTGCATTCTTGTTATAACACAGAGGAATGCCTGAAACATGATGGTGAAGAATAATAATATGTGATTGAGCGTATCTATAAATGTGCATTGGTTGGTTAATCATAAAAGTATAAAACATTTTTCATAAGCAGACATGGAACTCATAAAATAAAAATAGTTGTATTCTGAATATTCAACTATTGTCAGTTTGTTATCAGATTCTTCTTATGATTGTACAAAATTAAACCATAAAGAAACTGTAAGAGATCTGATGAGGGCATGTAACATTTGGCATTATCTGGTTTCAGAACTCTGTACTCTGATATTCTGAATAGAACATGTTGCAAAAATTGGATGTATGTCTGTCATGAGGTGAAATGGTGGGTGAGTACCTGCTCAGTTAGGTCAGATAGCATGACTGAGTGGGCTCCTTTACCAAAGACCCTCCCATCTTGTACCACCCTGTATTATGTCAGGGGCCTCCTGCAGGTACATCTCTGTATACCTCCTTGTACATTCTAACAGCCTAATACCATACTTGAATTTACACGAATAGACTGGCATAATTGTAGCATCTGTTGACGACTCATTTTACTAGAGCTCTCGTTTCTGTCAAAAACTCATCTTCCCTACAGTGACACCTCATAATGCAGTGGTGGGGGCAGATGTGGAATTTCTGGACTGCACATAAATGGTGCATGGGTGAGACAGATGTTACCAGAAACTGTTGCTGAATCTGAAACCAAGGGCCACATCCAATCTCTCACAGAACAGCACCTCCTTCACTGACATCGCCAAAAATATGCCACACCATACATCAGATAAGCATTTCTCATCTGTGCTATGTATGAGACAACCCATATACTGGAAAACCTACAAGAAGCATATGGATTACTGTGTTTTGAGTGTATTATGATTTGGCAAACAGGTACCTACATCCCAGAAGCAGCACATTTCTACAAACTGTTGGCATCTACCCCACAAAGATATATGACATCACATCTCACTTACAGGGAGTATATTACACATAAAGACATGAAGTAAATGTGATTAAATACTAAAAAGGGGTAGAGTTAAGCATACATTTGAAGCACAATAAAGGATTATTAAATTCATTTCTGACTCTTGAAAATTATAATAGACAAAAAAATAAAATTCTGAAGTTCAATTATATTTTGGGAGTTGGATCTAATCCCGTCACACCAAGTCACTATTTTGTATCACTGGATCTGTAACAGAAGCAGTCAGCAGAAGGGTGCTTATCATGCAGAATTCACACAACGGCTATTCAACTCCAATGCAAAATGCTTAATCTGGTTACACTATATCAAATATGATTTCCTTCCATATGTCAGAAACACACAGCAGCTTCCCATCTAGGTAGCTACATACCAAACTACCACACCAAAATGTCCGTTAACAACGAACAGTGAGGTGTAAGTTATTCAAAGCAGAGATGTTTATCGAAACCATACAGTGTGGTGGGCAAACATTTTAGAGGAACACAATATGTTCTTTTAACCTTGTATGATAAACGGAAGGAGGGCTAGGATCGCGGACTGGCAGTGGCCGACCTTGGACTGCTCCAGGTGATCAGCCACAAACCTTGCAGCAGCCTGGTACATCCGGGGTCCAGCAGGGCAAATCCATGGAGAGTGGAGGGCTCCCACTGTGTCCAAGCAAATGACAGCGGTCGGCTGGGGGCACTCCTGAGGGGGGGCAGACTAAGAGGCCCAAACAGGTTGGGCAACTTAGCTACGCCAGGGTCGCTCGGGAGGGCCTTCGGGTGGCCGTTGTCTGCGAGAAATATCCGGAGTGTCAGATCTCCAAAGAAAACTACAGATATTCAGCGGGCGATGGGCCGGCTTGTGGATGAGCTCCCTGAAGAGGGGTTCACCCCCAAGCTGGTCGATTCCTATTGGGCAAAAGGGGCAGCTATTGTGGTCTGCCACGATGAATCGACCAAGGACTGGTTGGCTGCTAGGGTACTTGCCCTCGTGGCCTGGGAGGGCTCCAGGCTCAAGTTAGTGGGCCTGGTTGCTCTTCCCACCTACAAGAGGGTGGTGGCCTGGTTTCCGGGCCCTGCGGAGGACGCGGAGCAGTACTTGTGGCTCCGCAGGCTGAACCAGGGTCTGGACACTGGGCGCGGGAGAGTTTATGAGCGCAGGGAGGGGTCCAACGGGGTCCGCCTGGTGCTCATCATCGACACAGCCTCTGTCAGTGTGCTGGAGAGGTTGAGATGGAGGCCCTTCAGTGGTGTGGGGCAGGTCACATTCTCCCTTTTGGGTGCTAAGTTGGAGGGGAAGAAATAAGAGAGGAAGAAGAGGAGGAGGAGGCCGAACAGATCATGGTGAGTACCATCTCTTTCATTCAGGCCAACCTGCAACATAGCATTGCTGCTTCTGGACTT